>Ga0182030_10010788_pt1 | contig 18505 bp, 16 predicted proteins | sample 812S3MmetaG_FD_121299 | JGI IMG/M metagenome (GOLD analysis project Ga0182030, IMG submission 121299) | Permafrost microbial communities from Stordalen Mire, Sweden - 812S3M metaG (Illumina Assembly) | ecosystem: Environmental > Terrestrial > Soil > Wetlands > Permafrost | place: Sweden...
ACAAGATCAAACACTACCGAGCCGTCGCCACGCGTTATGACAAACGCGCCGACAATTTCATCGCCGGCGTGAAGCTCGCCTCAATCCGAATTTGGATGCGGTTTAACGAGTCGATGACCTAGTCCGAATCGACCGCGCCTCTGCGCTCGAGCGCGGATGCAGGACCGCGCCATAGGATCGTCAGCACTCTCGACGAAGGACGGCAAGAGGCGGAGCTCTGGAGGCCGGCGCGAGACGGACGGTTGGCCGTTTCCCATGCGCCGGTTGGATATTGTATGCGGAGATTCGTTGCAGGTTCGCCCTGGCCTCACGCGCTGAGGCCGGCCGCGCCGCCCCTAAAACGGCGGAGGATCCCATGACCGGCGCCTGCGTCCGGGTCACCCCCGGGCGGCTATCCTTCGGGTAGCCGCCCGACATATCCACAGCGCGGCGCGGCCTCGAGGGTCCGCGCCATCCCACATCTTGGAACTTCACATCTCAAACGGCGTTGTTGCAAATCAACTGTTGACTTTGCGGTCACTATAGATTCGAAAATGAATCCATGCGACTCATAGAGCCTCCTTGGGGAAGGTTTCCTACAGTGGGCGCAAACAGGATAATTGAATTAGAGTAGGCGCTTCTTATTTCATAGCCTGCAGGATCAGCCATTTCGGGTTGATTCGAATGCAAGCTTCCCGTCACCAGATCAACATGAGCAAAGTCATCATGGACACCGCACTCGAACGCATCCACGCGAAGATCGCCGAACTAGAGGCGAAGATCAGCGATCTTCGCATCGCCGAGCGTGAGCTCCAGGCTCTCGACAAGGTTTCGGCGCGACAGACAAAAACTGGGCCGGAGCCACAGCCAAGGCAGAAGCCAGGGCGAAAAGCCGCCCTTAAACCGAAGCTCAGGGGCAAGCCGAAGGCAAGCGAGCCCGCGGAGGCGCGCCAGACCATTGGCGCGGCGATCACTGAGGTCCTCGACCAACATGGCGCACTTTCTGCAGCCGAAATCGCCGAGCGCATCAAGGCCACAGGCCGAGACATCAGCAATCGAACCGTGTCCTTTTCGCTTCAAGCGTTGAAAAAGCGCGGCCTCGTTAAAAGTGCGGACGGCAAGTGGACTCTGAAGTCCCGCTCTCGTCGGGCTCGGCAGTCATCTGGCGGCGCGGCCCATGAAACGGCGTCGGCGGGTTGAGCAGAAGAGGATCAAAATGATCTCTTAATCTCGGCAAACGTTCCAGCAATGGACTGGACGCGCGCCTGGGCGGCAAGTGTGATGTTGGGCCATTAGGCAAATAATAGGCGTGTTGGGCCCGCTTGAGGCGCATATCGCCGGCTGAGCTGCGTCCGCAGCGGACGATCGGAACATCTCTCGCGGATCGGAAATGGCGACATTGCGATGCGATTCATCTTCCTCTCGCTCATCCTGGCGATCATGGCCGCAGCCCTGCCGCGCGAGATGGGGGAAGCCCCGCCCGACGCGGCCCCACGCGCGTGGCCGACGCGCGAAGATCGATGGAAGTGGCTTCCCGGCTATAAGCTTTTCTGGGCGCCGGGCGCGATCGCCGCTTATTACAATGTGGGCTTCGACCTCCTGGCCGACGCCATTGAAACGGCCGCGGGCCAGTCCTATCCTGACCTGTTGCGCGCGCGCGTTACGGCGCCATTGGGCATGGCGGACACCAGCTTCGCGCCAACGCCCGAGCAATGCGCCAGGCTGATGATCGGGACTGGCCTCGACGGCCCCGGACCTTGTGTCGATACGCATGCGACGGACGGCAGCGGCGGGCTTTACAGCACCGGCAACGACATGGCGCGCTGGCTGCGCCACAATATCAAGGAGGCGGATGGCGCGCTGGCGCTGAGCCACGCTGTTTATCGCCAGCGTCAGGCGCTCTCGGCGGCGATTGGCTTCGACAAGGCCGGGTGATCGTGGCGGCCGAGGGAATCCGTCCGATGCTGGTGGCGAAAAGCGGCGGCGGCGTTGGCTTCATGAACTATATCACGTTCGCGCCGGGGTGCAACGTCGGCCTTTTCGTCGCCGTGAGCCGGGTCGATTTCGCTATGTTCTCCCGCCTCACCGAAGCGGCGAACGCCCTGATCGAGACTCTCGTCACACGCTGAGCCGTGCGCCGCTGCATCTCAGCGGCGCCGCGTTGACGGTCCGTTCCATCCGCGGGGACAGGCGTCCGGCTGTCCGTCGAGACCTTCGCGCTCATGCGCAAAAGTCGCCTTTACGGTATCCCCGGCTCCCGCGATGGTGACGACATAGATGCTGTCAAAGTCGTCTCTGTCCCACTTCGGCACGAGGGCCGGATCGCCGCCGTGCGCAGCGAGAAGCGCACGGGCGATGGTTTCGATCTGCTTGTGCTCCCAGGCGACTAGGACGACCGCATTGCGATTGAGCGGCTGTTCGATGGCGGCTCGAAGCCCTTCGGTATTGGAGAAGCCAAAAGCCGCATTGACCGGCAACCCGAAAAAGATCGCAGTGGGCTCGATCGTCGCGAGAGGCCTGACGTAATCGTAGGCGACTCCATCGTCCTGCTTCTGCTGGGCGGGATCGGGAGCGAAAATGGCGCTTGGTTTGCCGAAAGTTTTAGCTATGACCGCAGGCAAGGCCAGGGCGCGATTGAGACCCTGGCAGTCGAGCTGACCGAGCCCTTTCTCGGGCTTCTCCCCGTGCCGAATGAGCACGATCGTCTCAACGGAGTCGTCGCTCCATGCGGGGGTCCCGTCGAGCAGGAGCAATGAGAGCGCTATGGCGGTCACAGCCAATGGTCCTACTGATTGTCGCGTCATACCGCCCTGCTTCATGGTTTGGCTTATTTGCGCCAAGCAAAGGCGATTGCTTCTCGCCAACATCGCCCGGATGATCGATCATATCGACTTCGCGCCGAGCAGCATAGGCTAACCCGATGCTTGACTGGTCCGGGGCCGCCCTCGGCCCCGTTGCAACGCGGCGCGCAAGCGTCAGGCCGGTGGTCCCCTGGTTGCGGGGCTAAGTTTAGCGGAGATTGCCAACGGCGAAGCAGGGATGAGGCGCCTTATGACACGGAAGGCTTGGGAGCGCGGCTTCGTCGCCGGGCTGGCGCTCTTGTTCTATGCTCATCTTCCGTTCGCGGCCGTGGCGCAGGATGAAACCGAGACTCGGTAAACTGCCTCCCGTCACTGACGACTGCAGTTGCGTTCAAGGATCGCATAGAGATCGAGGCGACCGAAATGTGCGCCGCTAACGAACTTCGCTCCTGGACCCACGGCGAGATCCATGCCATCGGTCGAGAGGGTCATCCTGTTCTTCGGACTCCAAGTGCCGTCGGGATTTTTCTTGAACGCATCACAGGATAGCTGAATTTCGCTATGGGCGGGGCTTGCGATGCAGCCGGCGAAGATCAACGCTGCTCCGGCGACAGCTTTCGACAATAAATGCATGGCCACGCAGTCCTGATTAAAGCTCCAAGCTCTGGTCAATCGCACGGTATGAGCCGGTAGGGCGTTTAAAAGTTCGGATCCAAGCGAGAGAAGCGCGTCGTTGTTCGCCGCAGCATCGCTATTGGAGCGCGCTTTTGTAAGATCGGCGCCCCTTACCCGCGCGCCGACGTGTCCTGCAATGGAGAGACGTTCTTCCTTCAAACGCACAAGCGTGCGGATATTGCTCATAGGAGAAGCGCCCTCATCTATCGTTGATACTATAATTATATTAATACTAGAATTATGGATAATGCAACGGCCGCGATTCTCCCTAAAGGCGCTGGGTTTTTAGCGGCTCCCATCGCCTCTGGCCGCGCGATCCAGCCATACGGTCATTCCCGGCTCCAAGCCTCGGGTCTCCGCGCTTGGGTCGGCGCGGACGAGGAAGCTATTGACGTCATGATCGCCGACGGCGCGCGCCGCCCGCCAAGTCGCAAATTCGCCGAGCGGCCGCAATTCGGCAACCAGCGCCGGGATGCGGTCGCCGCGCGCCGTGATCAGGGTGAGAGGCGCGCCGACGGCAATCCCTTCGAGCAGATCCTCCCGAATAGTGAAGGTAACCCACCGCTCCTCGCCTGCCTCGAGAGTCATGATGGACTGCCCCGGCGAGATCGCCTCTCCCGGTTCAGCGACCAGCAACCTGACCATGCCGTCGACGGGCGCCACAATTACGGTCTTAGCCAATTTGGCTTGCACGTCCGCAAGGGTGGCGCCAGCGAGCGCTACCTTCGCCTCCGCGCTCGCGCGTTCCTCCTTGGTAGGGCCGGCTTTGTTCTGGGCGTAGGTCGCCTGCATCAAGGTAAGGCTGGCTTCCGCCCGCTTTAATGCGGCAGCGGTTTCATCGAGGTGCTGCTTGGTGGCGAACTCCCTCGACGCAAGCGCCGCAGCGCGGGCGTATTGCTGCTGGGCGAGCGCCAAATTCGCCTCTGCGATGCGGACGTCCTGCGCCGAGCTGTCGACTTCCTCCTTGCGGACGCCGGCAAAGACATTGTCGCGATCGGCCCGCGCCGTGGCTGTGGCGGCTGTGGCTTCTTCAACCGAAGCCGCAAGTTCAGGACTGCTCAGAACGGCGAGGATATCGCCCTTGTGAACCTTCTGCCCTGGGATCACCTGGAAGGCCGCAAGGCGGGCGCTCGTTTCGGGAGCGATGTGGATTTCCGTCTCACGCACGACCCCCAGGATTTGCGCCTCTGCGGGCCTTCTGGACGCCCAATAATAGGCCAAGCCAGCGGCGCATCCAACAAATGCGATGGCTGTAATGGGCACGAACCATCGGCGGAGCGATCTACCGGTCATGGCTGATCTGCTCCCGGCCAGAAAGACGGCACGCTGCGACAGCCAGCAGGCCATAGACGCCGACCAGGATCCACAGCGTGGCCCAATCGCGCCAAACGTCATGGAGCGTGGCCCCCATCTGATTGATGCGCACAAGTCCATCTATGGCGGACGTGCTGGGAAACGCCCGGCTGGCCGAGCGCAACAAATCGGGAATGGCCTCAACAGGCCATGATACGCCGACCATGAAGAATAGAGGCAGGCTAACCGCGATGAAAAGGAGCACCGCGCTCTCCCGGCGCTTGAACCACGCGCCGGCGAACTGGGCGAGGAAGCTGACCGACAAAACGAATGGGACGACCATCAAGAAGAGATCGACGAGACGACCCAGAGTCGAAAAGCCGTACACGTGAGGCAGGATGATGAGATAGAGAGCTAGTCCGGGCGTCGCGAGGCAAAGATGGGCGAGCGATTGACCGATTATGGCGCGCACGCCCGCTCGAGTTCGCCGGCCCTCCCGTCCCCTCTGCTCGAATGCGACGCCGCCTAATGTTGCGCAGCCCATGAAAAGCGTTTGCTGGAGAATCAACACGAAAGCGGCCGGGACGACATAGCTGGCGTAACCCCCTGTGGGGTTGAAGAGAGGCTCCGTCACCAGCTCAACCGGAGAGCTTTTGATCAAAGCCGCGTGGGCGAGACTTCCATTCGATCGCGCGCCATGCGCGGCAATCTCCGCGTTAACGGCGCCGCTCGCTTCGGAAATTCCTTGAGCTACGCGGTTATACAGAAGAAAATACGCTGAATCGACATAGGCGGCCAGCCTACCCTCGTTGCCCTTCAACACCTCCCGTTCCGTGCCTTCCGGAATGCCTAGAATCGCGAAGACTTGGCGCCGTGCGAGGGCCGCTTGCGCCTCCGCCAATGTTGTGGCCCGAACCTCGACCTTGATGGCCTCATCCGCGTTGAGGGTCTGAACAAGGTCGCGGCTGAGTTCAGTTCTGTCTTGATCCACAACCGCGATGGGTATGCTGCGAAGCACCTGGCCGAGGTAAGGCTGTGGATAAAGGACGCCGTAAATAATGGGCGCCAACACAATCAGGCCAAAAGCGCCGCGGTCGCTGAGAATGCGGCGACATTCGGCGGCCATCGCAGCTCCGACGCCGCCGCCGGAATAAGACTCATTGATTGGCGGTGAATCGGGGACGTGGGCAGGAGCAACCTTAATAATTGCGCGCAGGCGAAGCCATCCGAGTCCAAAATAGACAAAGGCGAGGCCCCCCAGAATGGCGAAGGGCTCCGCCGAGACCGATGTCGGCAATCCGCGAACCGCCTGGTCGAATAGGATCTGAATATACCACCGCAGCGGCAGCAGCGCTCCCCAAAAGCGCGCGAACCCTCCCATCCCCAGCAGGGGGAAGCCGACGCCGGCAAAACCGAAGGCCGGAGAGCAGAAGATGGCGGTGAGGCTCAGCCCGAGCGCAAGATTCCGAACCAGAAGCTGGAAGAGGGCCCCGACTGAGAGATAAGCAATCACCAACAGGCATGCGGCTGCGCCCATCATGACTGAATCGCCGCGGAAAGGTATGTGGTAGAGTCCATGGATTGTTACGGCGACGACGACCATCATCAGGATAAAAATAGCGAAGAGAGGAGCTAATTTTCCAACAAGAGCCGCAAGAGGGCTGCCTCCCGCCGCCCTCAGCCAGGCCCTTCGGCTGCGCGTCGAGAACTCCGAGCCGACCGCATATCCGGCGGCGATCGCCGTCACGACGTGAAGGACCGTGGGCATTATGGCGCGCAACAGAAATTGGGCAAAGTTCAGCGCTGGATTCGTGAGAACATATTGCTCGACGACCAAAGACCCAGGTTTGAATGAGGCGCTTTTTGCAGGCGATGTCGGAGAAAGCGTCGCCGTGGCCGCCGCAATCGCATTGGATATTGCGCTCGAGGCGTTGTTGCCCGGCGTGAAATACTGCCTGTTGTAAAATACGATGATCTGGGGCCGTTTTCGCGCCATAAGATCGCGCTCAAAGTTCTCCGGGATGTAGACCGCTGCGATGGCGTCGCCGGAGCGTATCCCATGCATTGCGCTCGCGAGGTCGCCGGAACGTTCCACGACGCGGACGGCGGACGCCGATGCGACCGCCTGGACATATATCATCGATGTCGGCGTGCGATCGGCGTCGACCACGCTCACCTTGAGGTCGCGGATGACGGCGTTGCTGAACGTCCAACCCAGAAGCGCAAAGGCGATGAGCGGCACGCCGATCGCGAGGAAGAGGGCGAGGCGATCACGGCGCATCCAACGCAGCTCGCGCGTGGCGACGAGAAGAATGCCGGCGCGAGGCGGCGCTCTCATCGCTTGTCGCTCCGCCACTCGGCGTAGACGCTCATTCCCGGCCGAAGTTCCGGTACGGGATTGACCGGATAGGCGCGGACCTCGAAGGTTCGCAAATCGAAATCGCCGGTCGCGCGCGTCGCCCGCCAGCCGGCATACTCACCCTTAGTGGCGATGACTTTGATCGCCGCGGTGATGAGTCGATCCCCAAGCGCAGGGACCCGCATCTGAAACCTATCCCCAACCTTCAAGCCCTTCACAAGGTCCTCGCGGAGGTCGAAACGCAACCAAACATCGCCCAGATCGACCAGGGATAGAAGGGGCACGCCGGGAGAAACATATTCTCCGAGCTCTGCGCCGATCTGATAGACCTGCGCGGAAACAGGGGCCTTCACGACAAGCTCGTCGACCTGCGCTTTGATCGTATCGATCGATGCTCGCGCTTTGGCGACATTGGCGCGCGCGACGCCGCGCTCTTCCTGTGTGTATCCTGCGATCGCCTCCTGATAGGCAAGCTTCGCCTGATCTGCGCTGCGCTGGGCGACCTGGAGGGAGTTCGTGCCTTCGTCGAGACGCTGGAGCGGCGCATTCGCAGACGCCGCCAGCTCCTTGATGCGATCATAGGTCCTCTGTGCGAGAGTGAGATTGGCCAATGCGCTATCAACTGTAGCCTTTCGTTGGGCGATCACTTCCTCGCGTGTCCCGGCTTCGATATGCGCAAGCTCCGCGGACGCGACAGCCATCGCCGCCTCCGCTTCCCGCAGCTTGGCGAGCAGCTCAGGATTTTCGATCTGAAGAAGCAGCTGGCCTGCGGCGACGTTGTCGCCACGCGAGACCGGGCGCTTTTCGACCCGGCCGTCAACCCGCGCCGCAATATCGATGCGGATGGCGTCGGCTTCGCCTTGGATGACGAGAGGCTGCGGCTGGACCAAATACCAAAGGGACAGGCCAACGATCGCGATGACGATAATGGTCACGACGATGGCGGGAGTTTGAGCCGCCGCGCGAGCGGGCGTGGCGGCGCGCGTCGAATCAGGCGAGGCTGCGGACCTTGAATGTGCGACGCGCTCCCCGGTCTCAGCTGGGGGTTTTTCTAGGTCGTTAGCGTTTTGGCTCGCGGTCATCTGTTGAACGTTATCATGCCATTTGGAAACGGCTTGCCAAATCCTGTCGACAAAGTGGTCAGTTCTCGCTTTAAGCTCGAACAGTTCATACATACATTCGGAAGAGCAAGGCGCTTAACCTACCCGTCGGTTCGGTCTTGTCGAGCTCAGGGCGGCAAGCGCGCGACTGAGCTCCCGCGCAATCTGGTCTCTAGCCTCCAAAATTGGCGCAAGGCCACTCTGCGCCATTTGTCCTGAAGAGAAGGCCAAGACTGTACGCGGGCGCATGAATTGCTGCAATATTCCGGCCGGTCGATAAAAGCGCCTGGGACCCGCCCGGCTCCATGCGGTTTTTGTGAGACTCGAGACTAGCGCTCGGACAATTCCGCATAAACCGCGCGGGTGGAATCGCACATAGCATCAGCCGAAAACAAACGGGCGGCCCGAGCCACGCAATTTGCGCTCATGGCCTGCCGCCGTTCTTTGTCGCTCAGAGTGATGATCGCCTCAGCCAATGCGCTCGGATTTTCGAAGGGTATTAGCAGGCCGGTCTCGCCTTCGACAATTTGATCTAAAGCCCCACCGCTCGGCGTCCTGATCGGCACCAGCCCGGTCGCCATGGCTTCAGCAATCACAAGGGCAAACCCTTCGACTCGGCTGGGTAGAACAAATACGTCTGCGGCCCACATTGCCTGTTCCGCGCGATCTATATAGCCGAGAAATCTGAAAATCCCTCGATCGACCTCGTCCGAGGAGACTAAATTCTTAATTTCCTGATGCGCTTCGCCAATTCCCACAAACAGGCATTTCAGATCAAATGTCGGAGGCTGGTTGCGGACAATCCGAGCCGCTTCGATCAAAACGTCCTGGCCCTTGTTCCAGCTCAAGCGTCCAAGCAACAAACACACAAAGTCAGTCTGGCCATAGCTAAATTCTGAACGCGCCTCAGCACGTTCCGCCGGTTGCGGAGGTCGAAAAATAGGGTTGACGCCACCCAGTATCTTCTTAATCCGCATCTTGAACCCTGGGGCGTAGCGCTCTATTAAATTTTTCGACTCCTCAGAAAAAACGATCAGCCTGTCTGGAAATAGGAGGTTTAAGAGCAAACGCCTCGTGATCTTGAACGGCTCCGCCGCCATGGCTCGGACGTTTTGCAGATCGCCCCAAGCCGACGGATGGTACGTCGCGACGAGTCGGGCGCCGGTAACAAGGGATAGGGCCCGGCCCCACAACAGCATCGACAAGCCGTGGACGTTTATAACGCTTATGTTTCGCGCCCTCACGAACTTGGCAAGGTCAATGAACTCGGTAATACGAGGAGCTGAACGTAATTGCGGATATATTCGCCATTCGATTGCATTAATTTGGATGGCGTCCCGCCGCTTCCTGGTGGGCTCATCCCAAAAGTAGACCGAACCCGACGCTATGAAGAACCGGACCTTGCGCTTGGACAGTCCGTCAAGCAATGTTTCGCAGTAGGAAGCAATTCCATCGTTGCAATTTACCTTCGCCAAAAGAAAAAGGACGTTCAGCTCTTGATCCTGCATTTTCCACCGTAAAGATTGCTAATACACAGTAACACAATGCTGAGAACGTCGGGCTTTATTGATTTACAATGCTCGTTTTGGCCCCCATTCACCAAAGCCGGCGGCATTCGCGCGCCGGGCGCTGGAAGCGCCGATTTTATTGTCAGCTAGCGCATAAACTGGCCACGGCAACCCCTAAAGAGACATTAGAATCATCCAGCGGGCAGGCTGTGTCACATTTGCGAACAGAGGATGTAACAAATTGCCTGGCTCGCCGGTCGAGGCCGCGCGGGGTATCTCCAAGTTAGAATGGAGTCCGGGCGAACTCTATGCACGCGTCTGGTTCATCGTCGCCAACATGTCGAGGCCTACCGAAAGTGCCCGCGCCGTCTACAACAAACGCAATCGCTTACAATCTCGGCAATTTTCTACGAACACTGACAACGCCCGAGCCGATCACAGACTGAACGCTGACAACCCTGAAAGAGAAGTTCATCAAGATCGGCTCGAAGGTCGTCAGCCACGGCCGTTATGTCGCCTTCCAGATGGTCGAGGTCGCCATTTCCAGAATTCTGTTCTCCGATGCCACTGGCCTCGGAGTTGCGGTCGCCTCCGGCGGTCGCGTCGACGCGAAGCGCTTGATCGCTTCGCGTCCGATCAAAAATCAAGGGAGAGATGCTTCCGGATGACAACGAGTCCCGCATTTCCGGCGCTCGGCGCGCCGATGTCGCCGGCATGGGCGCATGGGCGCCCTCAAGTCGCGGATTTGGCATTGCCAAAATCCCTAATTAGCGGCACCTTCACGCTCGCCAAGGCTGTCATCTGGTGGATGTCGCTTCAAAATCCAGCCTAGCCGGGGAAAAGGGATCGTGACGACGCTAGATCAACCGCAGCAATCACGGTTGGGCGCCCCATCGCGCGCCGATTCACTTGGCAAGCCACACGGACCGCTAGACGAAACAGGACCCTCGCGGCGTTTTCGTTCGGTGAAAGGCCGCGCTGCGCGCTGCGCGGTCCTTATGGCGCCGGTCATCCTAACGGCATGTCAGCCGGCCGTCCTTGACCCGCAAGGGGTCATTGGACGAGCCGAGAAGATGATCCTGATAGATTCGCTCGCCATCATGCTCGCCATCGTCGTCCCGACGATCGCGGCGACCTTCGTCTTCGCCTGGTGGTTTCGAGCCTCCAACATGAGGGCGCGCTATCTGCCTGATTGGGTCTATTCCGGCCGCATCGAGCTCATCGTCTGGGGCATCCCCATCCTCGTGATCATGCTCCTCGGCGGCGTGGCCTGGATCGGATCCCATGACCTCGATCCCGCAAAGCCTTTGACATCGAACACGCCGCCGCTCGAAGTGCAGGTCGTCTCGCTGGATTGGAAATGGCTCTTCATCTACCCGACCCAGGGCGTCGCGAGCGTGAACCGGCTAGTGATTCCCGCCGGCGCGCCTATTCACTTCTCCCTGACGTCGGCAAGCGTGATGAACGCCTTCTTCATATCGCAGCTCGGCAGCATGATCTACACGATGAACGGCATGACGACGCAGTTGAACCTGCAAGCGGACGCGCCAGGAGCCTTCCATGGCCTTTCAAGCCAGTATAGCGGCGATGGTTTCTCGGACATGCATTTCGACGTTCTGGCTGTGCCTCCGGATCAGTTCGCCGCCTGGATAGAGGCCACGCGCAACACGGGTCCAACCCTCGATGCTGAGAGCTACGCCGCCCTGGCCAGGCAGAGCATAAATACCCATCCGTTCACCTTCCGTGCGGCCGACCCGGGGCTGTTCCAACAAATCGTCGCACAGAAACTGCCGCCTGGACCTGGCCCACGGACTGGGCGACCTGGTCCGAGCGTATCCCCGCGGACGGAGCACTAAATATGTGGGGCAAGCTCAGCTGGGCGGCTATTCCGTTCGACCAGCCAATCCCGTTGATTGCATCGGGCGTGGTCGGCTTCATGATCATCGGCGTCCTCGCCTGGGTCGTCTTGAAGGGATGGCTCCCTTACCTTTGGCGGGAGTGGATCACCAGCGTCGACCACAAGCGGATCGGGATCATGTACATCCTGCTCGCGATGGTGATGCTCCTACGCGGCTTCACCGATGCGATCATGATGCGGTCGCAACAGGCCCTTGCGTTCCAGTCCCCAGGCTACCTGCCGCCCGAGCATTACGACCAGATCTTCTCGGCGCACGGCACGCTGATGATCTTTTTCGTTGCGATGCCTTTCGTGATCGGGCTGATGAACTTCGTCGTGCCGCTGCAGCTCGGCGTCCGCGACGTCGCGTTCCCGACGCTTAACTCGGTTGGCTTCTGGCTTACCGCCACCGGCGCGCTGCTCGTTAATATTTCGCTGCTCGTCGGAGAATTCGCGCGCACCGGATGGCTACCCTATCCCCCCCTCTCCGAGCTGACCTACTCGCCGGGCGTCGGCGTCGACTACTACCTCTGGTCGCTCCAGATTTCGGGTGTGGGGACCTTGCTGGCCGGCATAAACCTCATTACGACGGTCCTTAAGCTTCACGCCCCCGGCATGACCTACATGCGCATGCCTATGTTCTGCTGGACGACGCTCGCCTCCAACCTGCTGATCGTCGCCGCCTTCCCCGTCCTCACGGCGACGCTCGCTATGCTGCTGCTGGACCGTTACCTCGGCTTCCACTTTTTCACCAACGAAGCCGGCGGCAACATGATGATGTTCGTAAACCTCATCTGGGTGTGGGGACATCCGGAGGTCTACATCCTCATTCTGCCCGCCTTCGGCATATTCTCGGAAGTGGTCTCGACATTCTCCGGCAAGCCGCTGTTCGGGTACCGATCGATGGTCGCCGCGACGATGGTCATCTGCATTCTTTCTTTCACGGTTTGGCTGCACCACTTCTTCACGATGGGCGCCGGCGCCGACGTCAACGCGATCTTCGGCATCGCTTCGATGATCATCGCGGTTCCCACGGGCGTAAAGGTCTTCAATTGGCTCTTCACCATGTACGGCGGCCGGATCGTTTACTCCACGCCGATATTATGGTCGATTGGCTTTATAGTCACGTTCGTGATCGGCGGAATGACCGGCGTTCTGCTGGCGGCGCCGCCGGCGGACTTTGTGCTTCACAACAGCCTTTTTCTCGTGGCTCACTTCCACAACGTCATCATCGGCGGGGTCCTTTTCGGCGCATTCGCCGGCTACACATATTGGTTCCCGAAGGCGTTTGGCTTCCGGTTGCACGAAGTACTCGGCAAGGCGTCGTTCTGGTGCTGGATCATAGGATTTTACGTCGCCTTCATGCCGCTCTACGTCCTCGGCCTCATGGGCATGACGCGTCGCATGCAGCACTACGATGTCCCGGCTTGGCATCCGTGGCTGCTGATCGCGGCCGGCGGCGCGGCGATCATCCTTATAGGGATAATTCTGCAGATCGCGCAGCTCGTCGTCAGCATTCGTCGACGTGAGGAGCTTCGCGACGAGACCGGCGATCCCTGGAATGGACGCTCCCTGGAATGGGCGACGCCCTCCCCTCCGCCAGCTTTCAACTTCGCGGTGCTCCCCCGCATCGCGGGCAAAGACGCCTATTGGGGCATGAAGCAACGCGCCCTCCAACAGGCGAGGCTCGGCGAGGAGCCCACCTACGCGGAAATCGAAATGCCAAGGAACAGCCCAACCGGCTTCATCTGCGCGTTTTTCGCAACATTCATGGGTTTTGCATTGATCTGGCACATCTGGTGGATGGTGGGCCTCGCCGCATTGGGCGCCTATGCGACCTTCGTCGTCTTCGCCTGGCGAGACAAGGACGAGTACGTCATTCCGGCCGAAGCAGTCGCGCGCATTGATCGAGCCAATCGAAGCGCGCGCAGCGCAGCGCTCGCACGACGGCAAGCGGCGCCATGACCGCCTTTGACGCGGCCGCCGGCCGCAACGACCAGGAGTCGCTGGACCGCCAGCACACGCTTGGGCATGCAGACGGCGGGCTGGCGTCGAAGCGCATCATCACCGGCTACGGCTTCTGGATTTTCTTGCTGAGCGACATCATCATGTTCTCCGCCTTCTTCGCGACCTACGCTGTGCTGGTCGGCGACACGGCGGGGGGACCGAGCGGCCGGGAGTTGTTCAACCTGCCCAACGTCGGGCTCGAGACGGCGGTCCTTCTCGTCTCGAGCTTCACCGTCGGGCTCGCTGGCATCGGCGCCCGGGCGCATAGCGGATCCTGGTTCTATACCGCGATGGCGGCGACCTTCATCCTCGGCGCCGTGTTTCTTAGCATCGAGGTCCGGGAGTTCGCCAGCATGGTCGCGCGTGGGGCGGGCCCAACGCGGAGCGCGTTCCTCTCGGCCTTCTTTACGCTGGTCGGATGTCACGGCCTTCATATCACCGTCGGCCTGCTGTGGCTGCTGACGATGGCGGCGCAGGTATTCGCCAAAGGTTACCGGGCTGACATCCTCCGGCGCATGCTCTGTTTCGGTCTGTTTTGGCACGCCCTCGACATCGTCTGGGTTGCGATCTTCACCGTGGTCTATTTGATGGGGGCGGCGCAATGAGCCAGTTCGAGCCGACCAGCAACCTCCATCACACGGACACCGCGCCGGGCGATGAGCGGCTCGACGGCGCAGAAATCGCCGAGGGCGTTAAGAGCTACCTGATTGGACTTGGGCTCGCGATCCTGCTCACCATCATGTCCTTCTTCATCTCGGGCACCACACTCGTCTGGGGTCCGAGCATTCCTGTCGCCCTGGTCGTCCTCGCGATCGCGCAGATGGGCGTTCATCTCGTCTTCTTCCTCCACATCACGACCGGCCCAGACAACGTCAACAATGTCATGGCGCTTGCCTTCGGCGTGCTGATCGTCCTGCTGATCCTCGCCGGTTCGCTCTGGATCATGGCGCATATGAACCACAACATGGCGCCCATGGATCAGATCATGCAGACGCAGCTCGAACGTGGTTCGGCGGTCCGCACAGTGACCGCGAATGGCGTCGTCAGCCCCCCGGCGACCGCGCCGGTCGGCGCGCGCGCGTCGGGCATGATCCAGGCGCTCCATTGCGACGCCGACATGCAAGTGAAGGCGGGGCAGCTCTGCGCGAAAATCGATCCGCGCTCGTATCAAATCGTCGTAGATCAAGATAGGGCCGACCTGGCGGCAGCCGAGGCGCGGTTCGAAAAGGACAAGGCGGATCTCGCCCAGGCGAAAGCGGCGATCGAGAGCCGTGAGGCCCGTGCGAAACGTTCGGCCTCCTCGCGAAGAGCGATTGACAGGTCGCGCAAGGCCTTTGAGAAGGCGCAGACGCAGACAAAGCGCGACGAGGCGACGGTCGCCCAGCTCCAAGCGACGCTTTACGCCGCCGAGGCCAACCTCGACAATACCGATATCGTTGCGCCGATTGACGGAACAGTGGTCTCGCGCAATGTCGAAATAGGACAGACGGTTGCGGCGGACTCAGAAGCGCCGCCGCTCTTTGTCATCGCCGCAGATCTCATCCTCGTTCACATCGACGCCAGCATCGGCGCAAAGGATATTGGTGAGGTCAAGCTCGGCAACAAAGCTACGTTCACCGTCGAGGCTTTTCCGAACCGTTCGTTCTCCGGCTTGGTGACGCAAATTCGGCCATCGCCGCAGGCGCATGAGCGCGCCGCGACCTATGACGTCGTCATCACCGCCCCAAATCCGGATCTGTTGCTCAAGCCCGGCATGGCGGCGACGATCGAGATTGGTGAGATCGCTGGCCGCGCAGAAGACAGACCGCAATGACGCGCGCGGTCTTGCGCATTCGGCGCGGGTGGCTTTTTCCAAACCGGTTCATGTGAAGTCGCCGCCGAGAAGAAGAAGAAGTTGGAGTTGCGTGAGCGGCAAGCCATTGTTCCAAACGGTTTTACCTGATTCGTCATAAGCCTGTCACCCCGCGATGGTGGGCTCGCCGCCCCCAAACTCGTGGGGGCCCTGCTTTCCTGGCCTGAGCGAGGACGACAGATGGAATCACCATGACCAGTTCGACCGGATGCGCGGCGAAGATCCGCTCGCGGAAATCTCAATCGTCCAAGCCGGATGGCGATGGCGTCGCACTCGATCCGAAGCGCTTCGTCAATCGCGAGCTTTCCTGGCTCGGATTCAATCGACGTGTTCTGGAGGAGGCTTCCAACAGCGCTCATCCGCTCCTTGAGCGATTGCGTTTCCTGGCGATTTCAGCCAGCAATCTCGACGAGTTCTTCATGGTCCGCGCCTCCGGCCTCATCGAGCAAGTCGAGGCCGGTGCGACTGAACCTTCCATGGACGGCCTGACGCCCTCCGAGCTTCTAACAAGGATCGCGGAAGCGACAGCCCAACTGACCGGCGATCAGGAGCGATGCTGGCAGGAGCTGCGCGATAAGCTTGCGGGCGAAGGCGTTCTGGTCGTCGATCGCTCCGCCTTGGCCCCCAGCGACATGACGCGGCTCGAAACTTATTTCGCGGATCAGATTTTCGCGACGGTCACGCCGATGGCGATCGATCCCGAACACCCGTTTCCTTTCATCCCGAATCTCGAACTCTCCCTTGCGCTGGAAGTCGCCCGCGAGAGCGACAAGCGAGTCTTCGCCGCCCTTGTGCGTTTGCCGGGAAAGCTCGTGCGCTTCGTCCGGCTCGATGACGGCGCCGACGGCGCCGCGCGCTTCGTCCGGGTGGAGGACGTAATCGCGCTTTTCGCCGGCCGCCTGTTCCCCGGCTGCAGGCTTGGCCCGATGGGCCTGTTTCGGGTTGTTCGGGACCTCGATATTGAGTTCGCCGAAGAGGCGGATGATCTCGTCCGCGTCTTTGAATCCGCGCTAAAGGAGCGACGCCGCGGCTCGGTGATTCGCCTTGAAGTCGACGCCGCCATGCCGCCGCCGCTTCGGGATTTGATCGCCCAGGAGCTGGACGTCAAGACGCAGGAAATGGTCGCCGAGAAAGGCACGCTGGCGCTCAGCGCGCTTACTCAGCTGATCGGGGTCGATCGGCCCGACCTCAAGTTCCCGCCGGCCGTCCCTCGCTTCCCCGAGCGCATCCGGGAGTTCGGGGGCGATTGCTTCGCTGCCATTCGCGCCAAGGATATTGTCGTTCACCACCCTTACGAATCCTTCGACGTGGTGGTGCGGTTTCTGCAACAAGCGGCGCGCGACCCGAATGTCGTGGCCATCAAGCAGACCCTTTATCGCACCTCCTCCGACAGCCCAATCGTCAAAGCGCTGATCGAGGCGGCGGAGGCCGGGAAATCGGTCACCGCGGTCGTCGAGCTCAAGGCGAGATTCGACGAGGAAGCCAACATCAGATGGGCTCGCGCGCTCGAACGCGCCGGCGTCCAGGTCGTCTTTGGCTTCGCCGAACTCAAAACCCACGCCAAGCTGTCGATGGTGGCGCGTCAGGAGGCCGGACGGCTCGTCACCTATTGCCATGTAGGGACCGGCAACTACCATTCGATCACGGCGCGGATCTACACCGACTTGTCGACTTTCACAGTGGATCCCGCCGTCGGGCGTGACGTGGCCCGCATCTTTAACTTCATCACTGGCTACGGCGAGCCGGCTGATCTCGAACGCTTGTCTATCTCGCCGGTTTCGGCCAAGAGCCGAATCCTGGATCACATTGGCGCCGAAATCAGGCACGCCCGGGCTGGGAGACCCAGCGCAATTTGGCTGAAGTGCAACTCTCTGGCCGATCCCCAGATCATCGACGCGCTCTATGAAGCGAGCGCCGCCGGCGTGGCGATTGACCTGGTCATCAGGGGCATATGTTGCCTGCGGCCCGGCGCCCCGGGTCTTTCGGAAAACATTCGCGCCAAATCGATCGTCGGACGCTTTCTCGAGCACTCCCGCATCTATGCGTTCGGCAATGGCCATGGCCTGCCTCATGATGACGCGGCGGTTTATATTTCCTCGGCCGATCTCATGCCCCGCAACCTGGATCGCCGGGTCGAGACGCTGTTCCCAGTCACGAACTCGACCCTGCACGAGCAGTTGCTCGAACAGGTGCTTCTCGCCAACCTTCTCGACTATCAGCAGAGCTGGACGATCCTTGACGACGGCTCAAGCCGGCGGGTCCAGGGCTGGCCGGCGAAAAGCCGTTCGGCGCGCAAACATATTTCTTAACGAAGCCGAGCCTCTCCGGACGCGGCAAAGCGCTTGCCGGCTCATCTCCCCGCAACCTCGCGGATGACTTGGGCACGGTCGAAAAGGCCGCGGAATAGGACCTCGACACGCGTGAAGCGTCGCGATTCGCTGAAAGCTACGGGCGCGATTCAGTCCGTCATTGCATTGTTACGTCCTGTGATTACGCTGAGGTTGCATCAAAGCATCGCATTCTCGCGATGCGACGTCCAGACTGTCGATGTTCAGCTGAAAGGCCGAAAGCCGGCTCACGATCGGCGTCGCCGAGTCGGATGATCTATGAACCGATTCCCTGTGCCGACGACGCCAGCAGGCAGCGCATGGTTTTCGCCTTTATCCTCGGCGCAGGGCCACGCGCGGCCGCTCAGACTTCCTCTAGGCAATTCCCAAGACATGGAAGCAATATCAATGAAGCGCAAATTGATCCTTGTAATCGCGGCCATGTTCGCGCTGGCCGCTCAAATGTCGTAGGCCAGTTCAGCCGATTTGCGCCTTATCGGTTCGGGCGCCAGTCCGCCCCGGATTGCGATCGCCTTCCGTACCCTGGTCGAGATGCTGGCCGCGATCCCGAGCGTGGTTTTCGGGCTCTAGGTCATGATCTCATAAAGATGATTCCCGAATCGCCATGGGCGTGATTCAACCTTCTGATCATGGAGGTTGGCATGGCGCGGTTTGATATGACGGATTTCGAGTGGTCGGTGATCGAG
>Ga0182030_10010790_pt1 | contig 18504 bp, 18 predicted proteins | sample 812S3MmetaG_FD_121299 | JGI IMG/M metagenome (GOLD analysis project Ga0182030, IMG submission 121299) | Permafrost microbial communities from Stordalen Mire, Sweden - 812S3M metaG (Illumina Assembly) | ecosystem: Environmental > Terrestrial > Soil > Wetlands > Permafrost | place: Sweden...
CAGAGTGGTTAAACCAAACCGTTTGTTGGAAAAAAATGGAAAATATGAAATTGATTTTGATGATTTGGAGAAAAAAGCTTCAGAAGCGAGGATGATCATTTTATGCAATCCACATAATCCTGTTGGCAGGGTATGGACAACAGATGAATTAAGCAAGATCGCTGAACTTAGCAGAAGATATAATTTGATTGTAGTATCTGATGAGATTCATTGTGATCTGGTATATAAACCGAATAAACATATCCCTTTTCTGAAGGTTGCAAAAGGGATCGAAGATAAAACCGTTGTTTGTATTTCGCCGAGTAAAACATTTAATATTGCAGGTTTGACTTCCTCTGCAGTGATTATTCCCGACAGGGAATTACGAAATAATTTTTCAAAGCGGCTTTCCAATCTTGATATTTGCGCGAATATTTTCGGATTAACTGCATTTGAAGCTGCATACAACTTTGGTGAAGAGTGGTTAGAAAGCTTATTGGTGTACCTGGAAAAGAATATAGATTTTGTTATTTCATATATGGGTAAACACCTACCTGAAATAAAAGTTATCAAGCCGGAAGCAACCTATTTGTTGTGGCTTGATTTCAGGAACCTGAGACTAAGCCATTCAGAACTGATGAAAATGATCGTTCAACAGGCAAACGTGGGATTAAGCAATGGAAAAATATTTGGTGAAGGAGGGGATGGCTTTATGAGGATGAACATTGGTTGTCCTCAATCGGTTATCAAGATAGCGCTTGAAAATATCAGGGGCATTCTCCATAAAAATTAGTTTTTCCGGATGGCATTATTTTTTCTTTCCAAAATAAACCTGCATGGGTTCAAAATAGAATTCTACCCAACCTTCATTATATTGTTTGCCCTGACCTTCAGGGAGACCAGAATGATTTAAAGTTATTTTTGTTCCTTTCTTTGTTTCTTCAAAAAGGATTTCCAACAGGGAGTCCTTGGAATTCTCCGGAAATTCAGTTGTCCGCCATGATTGGACAATTCTTGTAAAAGGTTCGGTTTCTAAAGTTTTACCCGTGATATAATCATCCCAGGCAGAGAATTTACCACCTGCGTGCGGTTCTATATCCGCCTTATTTTTGGTGAAAGCGCTGTGTTCTTTACTGCTAAGCCAGGCTTTGTATAGTTTTTCGGCAGTAACAGGTAAAATAGTGGAAACGGAGATAGATTCAGTTTTTGTTTTCATATCCTTTTTTTAATCAGCCATTGCTTCTAATATTTCAACTTCGGTATGATTCGTTCCAGAAGGTATTTCCTTATAATTAATATTGTATCGAATGGTTTTACCGGAAGTCACAGTTTGATTAATGTTAATTTCTTTTGAATCAATTAGTTCGTCTGAACTGTTGTAGAATTTTAGTTTTACCTTTATATTTTTATATGCAGCCATCATGGATGAATTATGGATATTCAGCACGCCTTGTTTTACATATTTCGTATCATAAAATCCACCGATGTCTATTTGAGTAAATTCAATAGAACCTTTCAGATTTTTTGAGACATCACCCATTTCTTTTTCCATCAGTTCTTTCCTGAGCTGATCGGCGGTTTTGGCTTTATTTTCTGCTTTGCATAAAGTATCGCGGGTTTTAAATCCTTTGTCGTACCCATCTTTGAGACCTTTTCTATATCCGAGACTGTCGCCGATTTGTTTTCCTGAATCATAGCCAAGTTCCTGGCCAATATTCAAACCGCCCCAGAATGCTCCGGCGCCGATCAGTGCACATATAATTATGCTTAGAATTATTAATAATGCTTTTTTCATTCGTAGTATATTTTAATTATTAATTGTCTCATGGAGCTCGCCTATCTCTGAGAACAAAAGTAGATATTTTTTTAAATAATAAAAAATTCAGACTTATAAACTTTATGAAGGCGACTATCCAAGATTTCCATTAATAATTTCTTTTGCTTTATTCAGTGCGATATCTATTCCTTCTGTCTTTTTACCTCCTGCAGTTGCATAGAATGGTTGTCCGCCTCCTCCGCCATCAATTTCTTTAGCTATATCTCTGATCATACTTCTTGCATCCAGATTTTTTTCTTTCACCAGATTTTCTGAAATGGTAATGGCGATATTAGGTTTTCCATCAATAATTGCGCCCAAAACCATAATCAAATTTTCAGTTTGTTTTTTCATCAGGATGGAAATATCTTTTAAAGAAGCCAAGGAATCAACACTTATTTTTTCAATGACAACATGTGTGCCTGATTTTTTTACTATTGATTGACCAAGTGTTTGAACCAGGTGGTTGTTTTTATCCTTTGTAAAAGCATCTAACTTGATTTCAATATTTGATTTTTCGTTCAGCAGCGATTCAATTTTCTTTTTTAGATCCTGGGGGTTATTTAATAAATTCTCAAGATCTTTTATCAGATTGATTTTATCGTTCAGGTATTTTTCAACTTTCTCACCCGTGATTGCTTCGATACGTCGGATACCGGCGGCGATGGCTTCTTCTTTGACGATTTTAAATGAACCGATATTTCCAGTGTCAATAACATGAGTTCCCCCGCACAATTCGATGGATTTATCAAATTTAATGACACGGACAAACTCACCATATTTTTCTCCGAATAACGCTGTGGCTCCTGATTTCAAAGCTTCCTTTAAAGGTACTTTTATGTATTCTTCCTTTTGAATATTTTGTCTGATCCTGGTGTTGACGATTTGTTCTGTTCTTTCAATTTCTTCATCAGTCATTTTCTGGAAATGAGTGAAGTCAAACCTTAAATAATCGGGATGAACCATTGAGCCCTTTTGTTCGACATGTATTCCCAGCACTTCACGCAGCGCTTGTTGAAGGAGATGTGTAGCTGTGTGGTTGTTGGCAATATTTGCACGGATACGGGGATCAACGACAGCTCTGTATCTTTTATATAATCTTTTCTGATTCTTGGGTAATTTGGGTAATTGTTCTGTGATGTGAATGATGAGGTTATTTTCCTTTATGGTATCGGTGATGATAATTTTTTCTTTCACATTTGTAAGAGGATGACTCTCTAAATATCCTGAATCTCCCACCTGACCACCACTTTCGCCATAAAAAGGAGTTTTATCAAATACCAATTGCCAGGATGTTTTGCCTTTTATTGAAATCTTCCTGTATCTGGTTATTTTAATATAAACCGTGTTTTTTAAATCATAGCCGACAAACTCTTCTTCCTTTTTATCGTCAAGGACGATCCAGTCTTCCGTATCAACATCAGCGTCCACGCGTGATCTGTTTTTCTGTTGATTCATTTCCACATGGAATTCTTTAATATCTACCGACATATTTTTTTCTTTCAGAATCAGTTCTGTCAGGTCAAGAGGGAATCCAAAAGTGTCATATAGAACGAAAGCATCTTTGCCGCTGATTATGAATTTCTTTTCTTTTTTTATTTTATCAATCATCTGATCAAGAAGTTTGATTCCCGATGAAAGTGTTCGCAGGAAAGCAATTTCTTCTTCCCTGATGGCTTGTTCAATAAGTTTTTCCTGTGCAATAAGTTCCGGGAAAGACGGACCCATCTGCTTAACCAATGTTGGAACAAGACGACAAATAAAAGGTTCGGTCTGATTCAGGAAAGTATATGCATAACGTACAGCGCGTCTCAGAATTCTGCGGATTACATAACCTGCCTTGTTATTAGAAGGAAGCTGACCATCGGCAATTGAGAAAGATACTGCGCGGATATGATCGGCAATGACCCGCATGGCAATACCCGACTCATTATTTTCCCCATATTTTCTATCCGATAATTTACCTATGTCGGCAATTATGGGTTGAAACACATCTGTGTCATAATTTGATTGTTTTCCTTGTATGACCATGCAAAGACGTTCAAACCCCATTCCGGTATCAACATGTTTAGAGGGTAAGGATTCCAGATCGCCATTTGCTTTCCTGTTATATTGTATAAATACTAAATTCCAAACTTCAATTACCTGCGGATGATTTTTATTTACAAGATCTTTTCCATTTATTTTCTTTCTGTCGGCCTCACTTCTTATATCTACGTGTATTTCGGAGCAAGGTCCGCATGGTCCTGTATCGCCCATTTCCCAGAAATTATCCTTCTTTGAACCTTTCAGTATGCGATCCGGATCTATATTGGAAGCCCAATAATTGTAAGCCTCCTGATCACGTTCTAATAATTCTTTTTCATCTCCCTGAAATATGGTTACATAAAGTCTGTCTTTGTCAATCTTCATGATGTTAACAATGAAATCCCAAGCCCAGTTTATAGCGTCTCTTTTAAAATAGTCACCGAAAGACCAGTTTCCAAGCATTTCAAACATGGTATGATGGTAGGTATCATGACCAACCTCCTCAAGGTCGTTATGTTTACCTGACACGCGAAGACATTTTTGGGTATTGGCTATCCTGGAATAATTGATGGTATTATTTCCCAGAAAAAGATTTTTAAATTGATTCATGCCGGCATTGGTAAACATGAGTGATGGATCGTTCTTTACTATGATGGGAGCGGATGGTACGATGTGATGTTGTCTGGATTCAAAATAATCTAGAAAGGCTTTCCGAATGTCGTTCGCGTTCATATTAAAGTTTTTTTATTTAAAATGTTTGTAAAATTAATTATTTCGGTTAATTTTGGTTCTAATTTAGCGGAAATATCCACTAATATATTGAAATAAAACCCAAAAAAATGTTTAAAACAAAGTATAAGTTCAATAGTGAATCATTGAGTTTCGATAAGATCAGATTGGGAATAATCGGATGGTTATTGAAGATAATGGCTTATTTTTTTGCAGGTATTCTGGTGGCTATATTATTTAATCTTGTTTTCAGTTATTTTTTTGATTCTCCAAAAGATAAAATACTTAAGCGGGAGAATGGACAGATGGTTCTGAAATATGAGATCATACAAAAACGATTAAATCAGATTTCGGATGTTTTGACTGATCTTCAGAATAGAGATGATAATATTTACCGTGCCATATTTGAGGCTGAGCCCATTCCAAAATCAGTTCGTGAAGCGGGGTTCGGAGGAATCAACCGATATGCTGATCTGGAAGGTTATGAAAGTTCGGAAATAGTCATAAACTCTGTCAAAAAATTAGATATGTTATCCAAAAAGATGTATATACAATCCAAATCATATGATGAAGTGATTGCACTTGCCAAGAATAAAGGAGCGATGTTATCAAGTCTACCTGCCATACTACCCATATCTAATAAAGATTTCTCAAGAATATCAACGGGTTTCGGGTTTAAAATTCATCCGATATATAAAATTAAAATTTTTCATCCGGGATTAGATTTTGCAGCTTTAACAGGAACTGAAATCTATGCCACAGGCAATGGAACGGTGGTGATAGCTGACCGTTCATTCCGTGGTTATGGGAATCATATAGTTATTGATCATGGTTTTGGATACAAAACATTATACGGTCATATGAGTGCTTTCAATGTGCGTGCGGGACAAAAGGTTAAACGGGGAGATGTGATTGGTTTTGTTGGCAATACGGGATTGTCAACGGGTTCTCATTTGCATTATGAAGTATGGAAAGAAGGGGCAAAAGTTGATCCGATAAATTATTTTTATAATGACCTGACTCCCGAACAATATGAACAGATGATCGCTATATCTAATAATAACGGTCAGTCCTTCGACTAGTGTTTGTCCATAATGTCCGTTTTCTGCGTTACGCTTGCCAGATAAATGCTCATTTACGAAAAGTAAACTCCGCTTTACCTGTCTTCGCAAGCCTTGAAAATGAACATTCTGATCCAAACACTTAATTTAAAAGACAGACTCTAATTAGTGTTTGTCCATTCTGATCCAAACACTGATTTTAAAGACAGATAATTCTTATGCCTTATAAAGAAACAAAAGTTGAAAAAGTTTATTTTACCATTGGAGAAGTAGCTAAAATGTTCAGTGTAAATACTTCTCTGATTCGTTATTGGGAAAAAGAATTTGATGTTATTAAGCCTAAGAAAAATAAAAAAGGGAATCGTTTATTCACTAAACAGGATATAGAAAATTTTCATCTTATTTATAATTTAGTTAAAGAAAGAGGACTCACCTTAAGAGGAGCTGTAAAAAAGCTCAAAGATAATAAAGATGATACGGTTCAAAATTTTGAGGTTATTAAAAGACTAAAAGATATCAGAGAGATGCTGATTGAAATCAGGGATATGATGGAATGAGATAAGAAGGCTGATGGCTGTATGAAGAAGACTCTTTATTTTTTTATGGTATTTATAGCGCTATAACCAACCAATCTTTGATAACGGGCTGTAGCAGGTGAATAATATACAAAAACGTAATAATCATTTTCTGTTTCGAAATGGTCTCCTTCCATGAATCCCTGATCAGGAGATTTTTTCCCTTTTTCCAGAAAGACATATTCATAATTGTAATACCCTTGTTTCAATAAAAGAACCAGTTCATATGTTTTGGTATTGAAATTGTAAGCCATTTTATTTTTTGTATTGCATGTCCAGTCTGTTAAAGCGCCATAAACATATAAATTTCCATCCATCACCGGCACATCATAAGGGAGAGAAAAATGGACATAAAAATAATCGGCATCTGTTTGTTTATTTACTGCATCATCCATTGCTATATAATATTTCCCATTTATATCATCATCAAAGAAATATTTTTTATTTGAACGGTCTTCCGAAGGATAAAGGTAAATATGATAATACGGCGGTTGATAATCTATTTTTTTGATAAACATAGACTGATATTTTACATTTTTTATATCAAAATTCCGAAACTCGTTACCTGCCATAAAAACATCCGCGTCCTGAGAGTAATCCAGCACATTATCATTTATAAAAAGAGGATTTAAAGTTTTAGCATTATCGGATCTGAAATTTTGAGAGACCACTGCGCGTATTTCATTCATAGGATCATTCAGTTCAGGCAGGTTGCAGGTAATCTTAAAATCCACTTCCTGTCCTGATTCGCTAAATTCTCCCATTGGTTTGTTGATGGTCATATCAATTGATGTAAGAGATTCATAAACATAAAATCTTTTTATCAGAACGAGTTTATTCGGATCGCTGTTTTCGTAAACCACAAGGGCATAATTTCCTGAAATGGAAGGATGTTTGTTTTCATTTGGAAACTCTAATTTATAATGAATATAACCTACAGTGGTATTTACTGAAAAAGCATAATCAGTGATCTGATTTTCAGAAAGTCCGTCAGAATAGTCTTCCGGCTTGAGATTCGAAGCGACCCAATCAATATTACAATGGACAATGGTATAAAAATACCGCATGGCTTTATCGCCGATTTCATCAAAACCAAGTTCCAGTTTATCATCTGATTTTAAAAGAATGATCGGTTGTGACATTTCCCAACCCGACTTGTACAACTGGACAGTTTTAATATTATCCCTATAAACAGTATCTCTGTATACCATAGAATATGAAGAGAGAAATTGGAAACAAAAAAATCCTGTTAAAAGAATTGCTTTTAATGATGTATTCATAGTTATCTAAGACATTAATGGTAAAAAATTTTGTGAAATTTATTTATTTTTCTTAACAAACCTATAAAAATTATTGTTTATTATGTTGTTTATAATTTATATTTTTGTTGAAATGATAATCCCAACTATGTATGATTCAAAAAAATATTCTTTTGGTTTCTTTCTTTATTCTTTTACTTCCTTGTTCCGTATTTTCGCAACTATTGAATTATCAGTATATTGAAGGTTTTGCGCAAGGCAGTTTTTATCACATCACCTATGGGAATAGTGTGGGGAAGAATCTGAAAGTTGAAGTTGATTCAATTCTTAAAGCATATGACAAAGTGATGTCAATATATGACAGTACATCTATTATTTCTAGGATCAATAATAATGATCCAGGTGTAAGGGTTAACGATCAGTTTATTTATCTTTTTAATATAGCGCAGGAAGTGTCCCGAAATTCGAATGGGGCCTTTGATGTAACAGTAGGGCCATTAGTAAATGCATGGGGATTTGGACCGACAAAGGGTAAGCAAACAGATTCAATCCAGATAAAAAAGCTATTAAAAGTTGTAGGATATCAGAAAGTAAAATTGTCAGGTAATAAATTAATAAAAGAGTATCCCGGAACAAAACTTGACTTTAACGCGATTGCCCAGGGATATTCGGTTGATGTTGTTGCTTCTTATTTTGATAAATCAGGTATTCAAAATTACTTAATTGAGATTGGAGGCGAATTAAAAACCAAAGGTCTTAATTCAAAAGCACAGGAATGGAGAGTAGGTATAGACAAACCTATAGACCGTATGGAGCCGGGTGTGGAAATGGAAGCCATTCTGAAATTGAATAATCTGGCTGTATCTACTTCCGGGAATTACAGAAAATTTAAAATTGAAAATGGAGTGAAATATGGGCATCATATTGATCCGCATAGTGGTTATCCTACAAGAAACAACATTCTAAGTGCTACCGTCGTTGCCGACAAATGTATCATAGCTGATGCGTATGCGACCGCTTTTTTAGTCCTGGGATTAGAAAGCGCGAAAAAACTTGCTGATCAATTAAAATTAGATGTATTATTTATTTACAGTGATGAAAAAGGAAATTTTTGTGATTATTCAACGCCTAATGTTAAAAATATGTTAGAGATAATTAAAAAATAAGATAAATTGTCAGTTGAGCTAAAAAGGTATGGTTTTTGAGCATATTAAATTTATAGGAGACTCCATGAGACAATTAAAATTTAAATATAGAACGAATGAAACCAGATGTAGATTTTTTCAAGATAGAAACCAATAACATATCACCGAAGAAAGGCAGAATACTTATATCTGAGCCCTTTCTGAACGATATTTATTTTAAACGGTCATTGGTGTTGATTACTGAACATGATGAAAACGGGTCGGTTGGTTTTGTTTTAAACAAACCAATAAATATAAAAATTCAAGATGTTTTGCCGGATTATCCTTTTGAAGATTTTTCTGTATCACTTGGTGGTCCTGTCAGCACAAATACGCTTCACTACATTCATACATTAGGTGAAAAAATTCCCAACAGCATAAAAATTTTCGATAACATTTACTGGTCGGGAGACTTTGAGGTTTTGAAAAAGTTAATTGATGAAGAAAAAGTGAAACCGGATCAATTAAGATTTTTCCTTGGGTATAGTGGTTGGACGGAAAAACAATTGGAAGGAGAGATATCGCTGAATTCATGGTTGGTAACAAATATAGATGCAAAAAAAATAATGGTACCCAATATGGATACGATATGGAAGGAAGCGTTGCAGAATCTGGGTGGAAAATATAAGATGTGGATTAATTCGCCCGAAAATCCGGGAATGAATTAGTAAACATGCAACCAATTTGAACTTTTATCGTATCCTTTTAAAGAATAGATTAACTATTGTATTGGTATCTTATGGCTATTTTTTTAATTCTGTCTCAATTGCCTGCAAACATCTGTTATTACATATAATAAGTAACAAGCAAGCCAATTTAAATCAACTCCTAATTTTCAACTAATAGATTAGAACATTTTCATAATTCCATTTAAAATTTTTAAATTTGTAAAAACGCGTTATAATGGAATACTTAAGCAAAAGAATAACAATTGACGAAAAAGTCTGCAATGGAAGACCTTCAATTAGAGGAAAAAGGATTACAGTGAACACGATTTTGGAATTTCTTAGCTCAGGCGATACTGTTGAAGATATTTTAAAACAATATCCTAGTCTTGAGAAAGAGGATATTTCTGCTTGCCTTCAATTTGCCGCATGATATTTCAATCTATAATTGTGATACGAGCATAACGTGGCAACGGTTGGCTTTTTGGCCTTTGCATGAGGGTAGACAGGGAAATAGATTTAAAATTTAAAGAAATGACAACAATAGAATTAAAATCAAACTTTCATAAATTAATTGATAATATCAAAAATGATAATGTATTATCAAAATTTTATGATATTTTATCAAGAGTAAAAGACTCAAATGAAGGAATGCTTTGGGATAGATTAAGACCAGATGATCAAGAAGAATTGTTACTTATTGAAAAAGAAAGCCATCATCAGGATAATTTAAAGTCTCATTCAGAAATGATAAAGAAACATAAAAAATGGCTTTAGAGATTTATTGGTCTAAACCTGCTGCAAAGAGATTTGATTCTATACTTGCATACCTTGAAAATGAATGTGGGAAGCATTCCGTTACATTATTTGTTAAAAAGGTTTATGATTTTATTGATATTCTTGCTGAGTTCCCTGAAATTGGAACAATTGAAAATAAAGTGTTTAATATTAGAGGCTTTGTAATAGTTAAACAGTTGACACTCTTTTATCAAATTCGGGATAATAAAATTATTATCTCCTTTAATATGTTGTTTTCATAGTTGTCCTTTCGTCATTTTTATCCAGGATGAGAAAGCCCCGATTCCATGATTCTTTATTTTACGTTTATATATTTGGTCACCGCAAAATGCGAAGAGATAATCTGCATTGGCTCCTCCAAAACACAATCCTGTTACTCTCCTGTTTCCCGGTAAGGGCAAAATAACCTGCGTGGGGCCATCCCATGCACAGACCTGAACACCCATACGGGTGGCGACATACAGGTGTCCTTCCCGGTCGTAACAAACGGATTCTGCTCCGCTATCGTCTGTCCAGTCCTCAACCTGCAAATAAAAGAATTTTTCTCTGTTTATTAACTTACCATCCGTTGTCATTTCAAAACTATACACCCAATGTGAATGACCATCTGCTACAGCAAGCAGCCATTGATCGGGTGATATCCCCATGCCCCGTGGGGAGGGGATTCCGGAATCAACAAGATATTCTTCAGTTCCCTTTAAAAGCCAGATTTTACCAGGTTCATGTGCCGATGCATCTTCTGATACATACAACCCGCCATCAGGTCTGGCCAGAATATATTGTCCATGAAACCCTTCAGCATAAACGACACCTTTGCCTGAAGTATCATATTTCATTATCTTACCTGATTCGGATGAAACCGTATAAATTTCATCTTTGGAACCGACAGACAGACTGTTACAGATACCTGCATCTGAAATGAATTCTTTCACTTTACCATCCAGTCCGATGCAGTAAATTTTCTGTTTTGAACAATCAGTAAAATAAACTTCACCCTTCGAATTGCAGGCAGGGCCATGAGCAAAGGGGTATCCTTCTGCAACCGGCTCCCAGGATTCTCCCGGAAGAATAATGTCCTGTATACGGGGAGCACACGTTCCCTTTTTTACAGGTTCAGGCCAGTCTTTCCAAAGGTATCGCATTCCGTCGGCAAACAAATTATTCCAGCTCCCGCAATGATAGCCTTCTTTAATAAAAAACTGGTATTCGTAACCTGAGAACTTAAGCGCTTTGTCCATTTCCATATCCAGTAAATTCCAGTCACCAGCGCAATTTTCCATATCTTTGGTTCCGGTTGAGAGAAAAGCCCTGATTGGTTTCGCCTCAGTTTTACGAATCAGTGTCGGGAATTCATTGCCACCCCGGAATGCAACAAAGCTGCCACTGATGCAATATACACGACTGAATGCGTCCGGACGTTGCCAGGCTGCATTGAAAGCTGAAATGCCGCCACTACTGCAACCGCTGATACACCTGTCGTTCCCTTTGTCACTCAGTTTTAGTTTATATTTTTCTGCAACGGTTGGAAGAACTTCATTAAGAACGAAGCGGACATAACTGTCATCCACAGCGTCATATTCAAAACAACGGTTTGGTCTCACCAGGTTGTTATTGTCCTGTGGGGATAAAGAACCCGGCCGGATAAAGACGCCAACTATAACGGGCATTTCTTTAGTTGAGATCAGCAGGTTGAAAATACTGTCAAATTTTGACCCGGGATCGAACCCATCCTGTTGAACATACACGCAAGCTGGTTTGGACGGATCAAGCTGGGCAGGGATATAAACTGAAATATCACGTTGCGTTCCGGGAAATATGGCACTTTCAGTAAACCGGAAATTTTCAATCCTTCCTTTAGGAACTCCAACTTTATTCGATGCCTGGGAATAACTGATCATTACATGACAGGACAGAAGCAGTACAACTACAATAGCATTTTTCAAATTTTTCATCATCATAAAAATTAATTTTTAATTAAATATGCCCGATTTATATAAATTATAATTGTAAGGTACAATATTACGCAATTAATGAATTCCAAAAAAAGACTTTTCAGGTGTTTCCGGATGTCTTATTATGAATTAGAAAGAATGTCTTCAATGAGTTCATGATGTAATGTTCCCTGGGCAATCTGTCTTACTTCACCAGTCATGGTTATTTCCCAGTTGTCTTTGATCCGGATGAAAAGATTGCCACCTGGCATTTTCACGGTTACATTTTTCCCGGTTAATCCTTTTTTATGCATGATACAAGCCACAGCACAGGATGAGCTTCCCGAAGCAAGAGTATATCCGGCACCGCGTTCCCAGATTAAAATTTCAACTTCAGAATCGGATATTTTTTTTACAAACTGAACATTTATTTTATTTGGAAACATGGGATGAGTCTCAATTAAGGGACCATATTTCATTACTTCCTCAAGTACCGGCTGATCCGTTAAAATAACGCAATGCGGGTTCCCTACGGAAACGCAGTTTATTAGAAAGTCTTTACCTGCTATACGTATTTTTTCATTTATACATTCCTCTTTATCAAGTTTTACAGGTATTTCATTGGATTTAAAAATGGCTTTCCCCATTGCTATTTCTATTGTTTTGGCTTTGCCTTTATTTTCTTCAATGATTGTAGCCGTAACAATACCACCTAATGTTTCTACAGAAAATTCTTTATGTTTAGTTAATCCATAGTCATAAAGATATTTGCAAAATATTCGTAATCCATTTCCGCTTTTTTCAGCTTCTGATCCATCAGGATTATAAATCTTCAAACCAAAATCAGCTTTATTTGAAGGTACCTTAAGCAAAATACCATCTGAACCAATACCATAATGAACATTACAAATTTTTTGGATAGCCGATTGAGTCAGTTGAACTGTCATGTTGGCTGAATCAAGTACAATATAGTCATTCCCAAGTCCATGCGATTTAATAAAAGCGTTTTTTTCCATGATCTTTATCTGTTGATAACGGTTTAATCAAAATCAAAAATAAATAATTCATTATGAAAGCCAGCCTTTTTTTTGCAGAGATATCAACAATTAAAATAAATTTATTGATCAGGTCTCCCATGAAAGCATTTAATACAATTTAGGGCACCTCTAAAAACTAGATTTTTTAAGGCGGGCAACTTAGCGAAGCGATTTCACGACCGAAGGGAGTAACTATCGCTAAGTGGAGTTTACTTTTGTAAATGAGGATTTTAAAAATGCAGCCCAATGAAAAAAAAGCAGTTTTTCGAGATGCCCTTTAAAACCTGTTTGTTATCAGTAAGAAAAGAATATCTTTGCAGACTCTAAATAAAGAAGATAGGATTTGATGAATGAATAATATTCGAAACTTTTGTATCATAGCTCATATTGACCACGGGAAGAGCACGCTCGCGGATCGTCTCATTCAATTAACGCATACATTGGATGCAAAAGACTTCCAGGATCAGGTATTGGATAATATGGATCTTGAACGGGAGAGAGGCATCACCATAAAAAGTCATGCCATCCAGATGGAATATTTTTTAAATAAACAAAAATATTTACTCAACCTGATTGATACACCCGGTCATGTTGATTTTTCGTATGAAGTATCCCGTGCCATAGCGGCATGTGAAGGTGCTTTGCTGGTAGTGGATGCCACCCAGGGAATACAGGCGCAGACAATAGCCAATCTATATCTGGCATTGGAACACAATCTGGAGATTATCCCGGTGGTGAATAAAATTGACATGGATTCGGCCAAACCTGAAGAAGTAGTGGAAGACATCGTCCATTTTATCGGTTGCAGGAAAGAAGACATTCTCAAGGTAAGCGCTAAAACCGGAGAAGGTGTTGAAATGATATTAGAAGCCATTGTCAACAGGGTTCCTGCTCCTAAGGGAGATGTCGAGGCTCCGCTTCAGGCTTTAATTTTCGATTCGGTTTTTAATTCGTTCAGAGGGATCGTCGCGTATTTTAAAATTTTAAACGGAACAATCAAAACCAATGAATTGGTTAAATTCTTTAATACGGGAAAAGAATATCATGCCGATGAAATTGGCGTGATGAAATTAAAATATGAGCCTCGTACCACTCTGGCAGCGGGTGATGTGGGGTATATTATTTCCGGGATAAAAGCAGCGCGTGAAGTAAAAGTCGGGGATACCATCACGCATGTATTGAATCCATGCAAAACAGGAATTGATGGTTTTGAAGATGTAAAACCAATGGTGTACGCGGGAGTATATCCTGTAGATGCTGATAAATATGAAGAATTACGCTCTTCCATTGAGAAGCTTCAACTGAATGATGCGTCACTGACATTTCAGCCGGAATCATCTGCTGCATTGGGTTTTGGTTTTCGATGCGGATTTCTTGGTCTGCTCCACATGGAGATTGTTCAGGAACGATTGGACAGGGAGTTTAATATGGATGTCATCACAACCGTTCCTAATGTTTCTTACATTGTACATACCACTAAAGGAGAAACGGTGGATGTTCATAATCCTTCCGGTTTGCCAGCTCAGACATTGATTGATTATATTGAAGAACCATATATTAATGCGCAGATTATCTGCACTACTGAATTTTTAGGTGCCATCATGAAATTATGTCTTGATAAAAGAGGAACGATGAAAAGCCAGATCTTTACCGGTAATAACAGGGTAGAGATAACATTTGAAATGCCTCTTGCAGAAATAGTATTTGATTTTTATGACAAGCTGAAAAGTATCTCTAAAGGATATGCTTCTTTCGATTATCACAAAAGCGATTATCAGAAAGCCGATCTGACAAAACTTGATATATTGCTTAATGGGGATAGCGTGGATGCCTTATCAACGCTGATTCATCGTGACAATGCGTATTCATTGGGCCGGAAAATGTGTGAAAAATTAAAAGAACTAATTCCCCGGCAGCAGTTTGATATAGCGATTCAGGCCGCCATTGGATCCAAGATTATTGCCCGTGAAACGGTAAAAGCCGTCCGCAAAGATGTAACTGCAAAATGCTATGGAGGCGATATTTCCCGTAAGCGTAAACTGTTAGAAAAGCAAAAAGAAGGAAAGAAACGCATGAGACAGGTAGGAACTATTGAAGTTCCTCAAACTGCGTTCCTGGCTGTATTGAAACTTGATTGAAGAAAGTTTGTATATTTTATGAATTTGGAATAATCAGCTTAAATCCTTTCCCGTGAATATTTAAAATCTGCACATCCGTATCATCTTTAAGATATTTCCTGAGTTTTGTAATATAAACATCCATGCTGCGCGCATTGAAATAATTGTCATCAATCCAGATTGACTTCAATGCAAAATTTCTTTCAAGAACGGCATTGCTGTTGTTGCATAATAACTTTAGCAAATCAGATTCTTTGGTAGTCAGTTTGTGCAATTGATCGCCATGAGCAAGCGTTTGTCTTTCGTAATCGAAAGTATATTTTCCGATTTTAAATATTTTTTCATCCTCTTTACCCTGACCCTTTGTTCTGCGTAAAATGGCTTCAATTCTGAAGATCAATTCCTCCATACTGAAAGGTTTGGTGATATAGTCGTCTGCGCCAATGCTGAATCCTTCAATCACATCATCTTTCATTGATTTTGCAGTGAGAAAAATAATTGGAATGTCTTTATTGATCTCACGTATTTCTTTTGCAACCGTGAAGCCATCTTTAATAGGCATCATAATATCAAGAATACAAATATCATAAGGACTTCTTTTAAATGATTTAAAAGCCTTTTCACCGTCCGTGAACCATTCCGTATCGAAAGATTTTGCTTTCAGATATTCTTTTAACAGCATACCGAGATTTTCATCATCTTCTGCTAACAATATTCTGGGATTTGATACATTCATAATTAATTTATATTTAAATCATTTGGTAATATTATAGTAAATGTGGAACCTACACCGGGTTCACTCGCAACTTTAATTTCCGCTTTGTGTTCATCAAGTATTTTTTTAACATAACTCAGACCCAATCCGAATCCTTTTACATTGTGAACATTACCTGTCGGTACCCTGTAAAATCTTTCAAAGATTCTTTTCTGATTATCCTTGCTGATACCGATACCATTGTCTTCAAAAGATATAATTATTCCCTTTTTATAGCTTCTTGAAGCAATTGTAATGATCGGATCTTTGGTGCAATATTTTAATGCATTTTCAAGCAGGTTTACAATTACATTTGTAAAATGTATCTCATCCACGGTAATCATGGGATCTTCAGCATTGAGATAAAGATTTATTTTCCCATTCCGGTTCATGATCTGCACATTAAAATTTTGAACTACATGATGAATAAAATCGTTAGAATTTATTCTTTTAAATTTAAGATGAAGATTGACTCTTTCAAAAACGGCCATCTGAAGCACTTTCTCGACCTGGAACCCCAATCTTTTGCTCTCTTCCTGGATAATTTTCGACAAGTTTTCATAATTTTTATTTTCGCTCGAAATGCTTTTATCGTTCAGCATTTGTGAAGCCAGAGAGATAGTGGATATAGGTGTTTTCAATTCATGAGTCATATTGTTGATGAAATCATTTTTGATTTGAGATAGTTGTTTCTGTCGAAAAATGATAAAGATTGAAAAAGTAAAAATGAGAATAATGATTAATGTTAAAATCACTGAAGAGGAGGCCATCAAGCCCAATGAATGATAAATATAATTCTTTTGTGCCGGGAAATATAAGACCAGAAAATTCTGAGGAGCCATAATATCGTCGGGAAATAAAAGATTGATATAACTTTTTGACACATGTGATTCAATGTAATTCTGGGATTTAAAAATAATATTATTGTGATTATCTTTTGCACAAAATTCATGTGCCAGATCAATTCCCTGATTTGCCAAATCGCGTTTAAGAGTGGAAGATAAGGCAGCGGGATTAATTCTTTCCTCAATTTTTAAATGGTGCTGAATCAGTTTATCAATAATTTTTTCAACGAAAATGGTTTTATCCCGTACTTTACTGACATAACTTTCACTTAGTCTCTTTCTTGTATAAACCTGGTTACTGCTTGAAAAGTCTATTTTGTCGTTTTTGATAATTACACAATCGGGTTTTAAATACTCAATATTGGAATGTTTTTTTAAGTTGTTTGAATCTGTGTTATAAAAAAGCAAATCCGTATCGAAATTAATCTTTAGACTATCAACATTGGTTGTATTTTTTATTTTAGATGAATCTTTACCGAGAGCATTAATTTCTTTGATGATATAATATACAGTTTCATCTTCTTCAAGATCGGTAATGGTATTATTGATAGCTTTGTTTACTTGTTGATCGAATTGCTCCGCGCGAAGGTTAATTGCATTTCTTATCCAGTATGACTGAATAATAATAAGTCCAACCATTGTGAAAGTAATAACAATCGCCAATGCCCAAATGTAATTTCGCTTCATTACGGCAAAGATATACCTTCCCTATTTTGAAAGTCATATTTTAACAAACTTTAACAGAATGAGGTATTTAGGAGTGATTAAGAAAAGAATAATCTGTTTTTAGATTTCATTTTTTCAATGTTCAGTAGAAAAGCTGCTGAAATAATTTCCATTTGTTTAATTTGTTGCAGCAAAAAATTAAGTTTTGATGGAGGTAATTCGCCAATAATAATGAATAAATAATCCATATTTTTAAATTCGTCCATCAAAGAACCTTTTTCAGAACTGTTAGATACGAGATAATATGAAATATGGTCTTCAGCAAAATAACTATACAAAGCGAACTCTTGTTCCAGTCCTGATTTAGGTTCTATCAATTTGTGATTATCTGATCTTTTTAAAGAAAGTTGGATTTTATTATTTAATGCCCAACTTATTCTGTAATCATTTTCATGACAGGAAATTCCGATGACATTTTTTATTTCTTCGGGTTGAGGGGTTAATTTAAGTTGTTTTTTTGCAATCATTCGCACATTTTTGAATAAGCCAATTGGGCTGCATTTTGTTCGGCTTCTTTTTTTGAATGGCCGGTTCCTTCGCTCACCAGATCATTTAATACTATGATGCGACAGATGAACAAAGGTATTTTAAATTCTGAATATTCTTCTTTGCTTTCAAACCGTATTTCCTTATAATTTTTCTGAGCCCATTCTATTATCCTGCTTTTAAAATCAGATTCTGTTGTTTCCAGCTCTTTTAAATTTATATGTTTTGTAATTATTTTGTTCAGTATAAATTTTTTAGTCTGTTTGTATCCTTTATCGAGATAAATTACTCCTATTAAGGCTTCGAGTGCATCTCCATAGAAATGTTTTCCGCAGTTGCTTTTTGGGGTATGTGTATTAATAAAGCGATCAAGGCCGATTTTTATAGCCAGTAGATTCAGGGTTTTCCGTTTCACTATTTTTGAACGCATCTGGGAAAGGAATCCTTCATTTTTCTGCAGATATATATTGAACAAATAATCTGCCACGATGGCATCTAATATGGCATCACCGAG
>Ga0182030_10010791_pt1 | contig 18504 bp, 15 predicted proteins | sample 812S3MmetaG_FD_121299 | JGI IMG/M metagenome (GOLD analysis project Ga0182030, IMG submission 121299) | Permafrost microbial communities from Stordalen Mire, Sweden - 812S3M metaG (Illumina Assembly) | ecosystem: Environmental > Terrestrial > Soil > Wetlands > Permafrost | place: Sweden...
AAAATTGACCCTAGTCGAGGCTTGATAGGCCTTCAAGTCCGCTTTGGCCCGCGTTTAGGGGGCTATCACTCGCAACTTCGAGTGGTTTTGGAAACGACCTCGAAACCATATCGCCGCATTGGCGGGCGGTAATCCGCCACATTCACCACTTCTTTGCCGCCTGCGTCTATTCGTGAAGATGGGGATTTATAGCCAATAACCCAGACCCCAATTGGACGAAAGCGGCCGATGAACCTCGACGTCAACACCCTGTTTATGGTGACGATCTATGTGGAGGCCATCCTCGGGCTGCTCTTGCTATTTGTCTGGGCGCAGAACACACAAATCCATGCCGTCGCCTGGTGGGGTTTTGCCCATCTGATCCGCGCTGCCTCGGTCGTGCTGTTTGGCATGTACGGCAATGCGCCCGACCTCGTCACCATCGATCTCGCCAACGCGCTTCTGTTCACTGCCTTCGCGGTGACCTGGACCGGCGCGCGGGTATTCGACGGCCGCCCGGTCGAGCCGGTCTATCTCGTCACCGGCGCGGTGATCTGGTTGCTGGTTTGCCGCCTGCCGGTGCTCGCCGACGCCGTCGAGGCGCGGGCGATGATCGCGTCCGGCATCATCACGGCTTACACCTGGCTCACGGCTTACGAATTCTGGCGCGGGCGCAGCGAGCAGTTAGTGTCGCGCTGGCCGGCGATTTTCATGCTGTTTGCGCATGGCTCGCTGTTCTTGTTGCGCACGCCGCTGGTCACGATGCTGCCCTGGTCGCCGACCAACAACATGTTCGGCAGCGTGTGGCTCACCGTGCTCAGCTTCGAAGCGTTGCTGTTCACGATCTCAATCGCGTTCATCTTGCTCGCGATGGCGAAAGAACGCACCGAATTGCGTCATCGCACCGCGGCCATGATCGATCCGCTCACCGGCATCGCCAACCGGCGCGCCTTCTTGCATGACGCCGCCTTGCTGGCGAAACGCCACAGCGGAAATCCGCGACCGACCGCCGTGCTGCTGATCGATCTCGATCACTTCAAGTCGATCAATGACCGCTTCGGCCACGCGCTTGGCGATCGTGTGCTGGAAATTTTCAGCGATGCCGCCCGCCAGTCGGTGCGCATCTCTGATTTGATCGGCCGCCTCGGCGGCGAGGAATTCGCCGCGGTGCTCTACGATACCAGCCGCGACAAGGCTGTGGCCGTCGGCGAGCGGATGCGGGAAACTTTTGCCCGCATGGCCCAGGAAGTTGACGGCCGTCCGGTCTGCGCGACCATGAGCGTCGGCATTGTGCATTGCGAGGAAGCCGTCCTCGACGTGCCCGAACTTTTGGCACAGGCCGACCAGGCGCTGTATTTCGCCAAGGAAAGCGGGCGCAACCGCGTTGAAGTCGCTTCCCTCGAAATGATCCTCGATCGCCAGGGCAACGAGCATGCGACCTCGGCGACTTCGTTGGCGGCCATCGCCGCCAAAAACGCGGCCTGATCGCGCCAGCCGCGCTGGCCCACGATACGGTCTCACAAATAAGACGGTGATTTTGCGGCCAGCGGGTGCTGTTGCGCGCTGCTGTGGCGCGCTGTCGCGGTTATGCGCATTGACCAATGGCTTGGACTTAGGCCACTTTAGGCCCAATGGGCCGGAACGCCGGCCCACGAATTGGTGGGATTCCCAACTAATTCAAAGATACAAACAATTTCAGAGATATAAGGGAGGACTCCATGAAAATTATGCGTTTGCTGGGGCTTACTGCCTTGGCCCTGACCGTGGGCGGAACCGCTCAAGCCGAAAACGTCAAAATCGGCGTCGTGCTGCCGTTCAGCGGCGCCAATGCCGACCTCGGCCATCAGGTCGACAAGGCCTTCGATCTCTACGTCAAGCTGCACGCCAAGGATATCGCGCCGAATACGGTCGAATTGGTCAAGCGCGACGAGGGCCCGCCGACCGGCGCTAACGCCAAGACGGCGGCCACCGAACTGATCACGAACGACAAGGTGAGTTTGCTCGCCGGCTTCGTGTTCTCGCCGTCGGCGATCGCGCTCGCACCTGTCGTCACACAAGCCAAAGTGCCGATGATCATCGCCAATGCCGGCACTGCCTGGATCACCAATCTTTCGCCCTATATTGTACGCCTGTCGTTCAGCATGTGGCACCACGGCTTTCCGATGGGTGCCTATGCCTACAACAAGATCGGCTGCAAAACCGCGGCGTTGGCCTATACCGACTTCCCGCCGGGCAAGGATTCCACGGAAGCTTTCAAGACCGGATTCGAAAAGGTCGGCGGCAAGATTGTCGACTCGGTTCCGATGGGCTCGCCGGTGCAGGTCCCTGACTTCACGCCGTTCTTTCAGAAGATCAAAGACGAGAAACCCGACTGCATGTATGTGTTCATTCCCTCCGGCGCGCACGCGGCCGGCGTGATGAAGGCCTATGGCGAACTCGGCATGCGCAAGGCCGGCGTCAAGCTGATCGGGCCGATGGACCTGATCCCCGACAACAAGCTGCAGGACATGGGCGACGCCGCCATCGGCACCATCGTGATGGGCAATTACGCGGTCGATCTCGACAACGCCGCCAACAAGGCCTTCAACGCGGAATGGCACAAGGCCTATGGCAAGGACTCCTATCCGGACTTCATGTCGGCGGCCGGCTGGGACACCATGCACGCGATCTTTGACACCATTAAAAAGGTCAACGGCAAGGTCGATGACGGCGCAAAGTTCGTCGATGCGATGAAGGGCTGGTCGGCCAACGGGCCGCGCGGCCACGTCAGCATCGACCCGGCAACCCGCGACATCGTCCAGGACGAAAACGCCATGGAAGTCATCCGCAAGCCGGACGGCAAGCTTGGCGTCAAAGTCCTCGGCACCACCAAGGCGGTCAAGGACGAGTGCAAAATCGAGAAGATCGGCCGCTGCGGTAGTTGAACTCGAACTTCGGTTTGACAGCAATCGGCGCCGCCGCGCATAAAGACGCGGCGGCGTTTTCGTAATCAGGGGTAGGGCTGGTGCCGCATTTTGTCATCATAGCCGTCAGTATTTTATTCGACGGCTTGGCCTATGCTATGTTCCTGTTCATTACCTCCGTCGGCCTATCGGTGACGATGGGGCTGATGGGCTTCGTCAACCTCGCGCATGGCGCCTTCGCCATGGCAGGCGGCTATGTCGTAGTGACGCTCACGCGGACGCTCGGTATCGGTTTTGTTCCGGCGCTGGCGATATCGGCGGTCGTTGTCGGAGCAGTAAGCGTGGTGTTTGAGCGGTTTCTTTACCGCAGACTCTACAAATCCAACGATCTGGAACAGGTGCTGCTCACTATCGGCCTCGCTTTCATGGCGATTGCTACCGCCACCTATTTCTACGGTCCGATTCCAAAATCGGTGCCACTGCCGGAATGGCTGCAAGGCGACATCAATCTCGGCTTCCGCTCATTCCCCAGTTACCGCGCCTTCCTGATCGTGCTGGGAGTCGTTCTGATCGCTGTGCTCTGGTATGGCTTCGAGCGCACCAATATCGGCGCCAAAATAAGGGCCGCGGTCGACAACCGGCGCATGGCGGAATCGGTCGGCATTAATGTCGATCTGCTGTTTACGCTCACCTTCGCGGTCGGTTCGGGACTTGCCGCTTTGGGCGGCGGGCTCGCCATTCAACTGTTCGGTCTCTCGCCCAATTTTGCGGTGCTCTACCTCGTGCTGTTCCTGATCGTGGTCGCGGTCGGCGGCCTCGGCAGCTTGAAAGGCACATTGCTGGCGGCGCTGGTGCTCGGCATTTTCGACACGGCGGGGAAATACCTGCTGGCGGATGCCGGCGGGTTTTTCATCTACGCCGTCACGGTTGTGGTGCTGTTGATAAAGCCTGCGGGGTTCTATGGCCGCGAGTGAGCGCACGATCCCCGACCGCAAAGCAACGCGCGAGCGCGCGGCGGAATATTTGTTGCGCCGGCATCGTTTCCGACCGGCCGAAGCGCTGCCCTGGCTGATCGCGATCGCGGTCTATTTCGTCTTTCCCGACCGTATGACCTTCGGCAGCCAGGTCGTGATTATGGTGATGTTTGCGCTCTCGCTCGACCTGATCCTCGGCTATGCCGGCATTGTGACGCTCGGCCACGCGGCTTTCTTCGGCATCGGCGCCTACACTGTGGGGCTTGGCGCGGCGCGGCTTGGCTGGACCGAACCGATCAGCGGGTTGTTCGCAGCCGCTATCGTGTCGGCATTTTTCGGCTTCCTGACCGGGTGGTTCCTGCTGCGCTATCGCGGCCTCACACTACTGATGCTCACGCTGGCGACCGCCATCATGCTGCAGGAAGCGGGCAATCTGCGCTCGGATTTTTCCGGCGGCTATGACGGACTGCCGGGTCTGGTGTTCAAGCCGGTGCTCGGCCTGTTCGATTACGATCTCTACGGCCACACCAATTATATCTATGCCCTGGTCGTGCTGGCGGTGGTGTTCTTTTTTGTCCGGCGTATCGTCTATTCGCCGTTCGGCCAGGCGCTCACCGGCATTCGCGAGAATGTGCGGCGAATGCATGCGATTGGCTCGCCGGTGCACCGCCGGCTGGTCACGGTCTACACAATTGGCGCCGGCATCGCCGGTATTGCCGGCGCGCTGTTCACGCAAACCAATGCCTATGTGACGCTCACGGTTTTCGACTTCGACAATTCCGCCAAAGTGATGGTGATGCTCATTCTCGGCGGCACCGGGCGGCTATACGGCGCCTTTGTCGGCGCGGTGGTCTATATGGTGCTCGAAGACAAGCTCTCGAAGTTGAGTCCGACTTTCTGGCAATTCGGCATCGGTCTGCTACTGGTGCTGGGGGTGCTGTTTGCACCGCGCGGTCTGCTCGGATTGCTGGAAAACGCCGGCAAGTATCTGTCAAAGTTCAGGAGCAAGCCGTGACCGCCGCGCTGGAAGTGCAAGGCTTCAACCGCAGCTTCGGCGCGCTGCCGGTGACGCGTAACGTCAATCTGACGTTGGAGCGCGGCGCACGCCGCGCGCTGATCGGGCCCAATGGCGCGGGCAAGACCACGCTGGTCAATCTAATTACCGGCGCGCTCAAGCCTTCGTCCGGCCGCGTGCTGCTCAATGGCGAGGACATCACGGCGGTCTCGCAATCGCAACGGGCGCGGCGGGGATTGGCGCGCACCTTCCAGATCAATCAGTTGTTCCGCGGCCTCTCAGTCCTGGAAAATCTGGGCCTCGCCATCGGCGAGCGCGATGGCCACAGCAATAATATGTGGCGCGCGATCGGGTCCAACCGCGCGGTACTCGATGAGGCGCTCGATCATCTTGAATCGCTGCGGCTCGTGGACGACGCGCTCAAGCTGGTGCGCGAACTGCCCTATGGCCGCCAGCGGCTGGTCGAGATCGCCATCGCGCTGGCGCAAAAGCCGCGCGTATTGCTGCTCGATGAGCCGGCGGCGGGCGTGCCGTCGTCGGAAAGCCATCTTATCCTCGATGTAGTGGCAAGCCTCGATCCTGACATCGCCATATTGATCATCGAACACGATATGGACGTGGTGTTCCGTTTCGCCAAACAGATCACGGTGATGGTGCAGGGAGCAGTGCTGGTCGAAGGTCCGCCCGACGAGATCATGCATAACGAACAGGTGCGCGCCGTCTATCTCGGCCAGGAATACGGCCACGGAGCCAACCATGGCTGAGCGAGCGCTAGAACTCGATAAAGTTTTTGCCGGCTATGGCGAGACCGTAGTGTTGGAGGATATCGATCTTGCGCTTGGCGTAGGCGAGACGGTATCGGTCATCGGACGCAACGGCGTCGGCAAGAGCACGCTGCTCGCCACCATCATGGGACACACACAGTTGCACGGCGGGAGGCTGTCGCTCCATGGCAAGGATATTTCAAAACTCGCCACCTATCGCCGCGTCGCCGCTGGCTTGGGCTATGTGCCGCAGGAGCGCGAGATTTTCCCGTCGCTTAGTTTGCGCGAAAATCTCGAAGTCGCGGCGCGACCGGGTCAATGGACTTTTGATACCGTTTGCGAATTGTTTCCGCGCCTGGCCGAGCGCGCCGACAACCGCGGCAATCAGTTGTCGGGCGGTGAACAGCAGATGCTTGCGATCGGCCGCGCACTGATCGGGAACCCGACGGTGCTGCTGATGGACGAGCCGTCAGAAGGCCTCGCTCCCGTCATCGTCGAGGAATTGGCGCGCGCGGTAAAGCGCCTCACCAAGGCCGGCGGCTTGTCGATGGTGCTAGTCGAGCAAAATACGCGGCTTGCCCTCGATATGGCACCGCGCGCGATTGTGATGGACCGCGGCCGTATCGTCTATGATGGCGCCAGCGATACGCTGCGCGGCGATCCCGCCAAGCTCGAGCAGCTTATCGGCGTGGTGAAGGCATAATCTCGCTTTAATGGGCTGGTGTCCACGCATTGCTTTCTGGCGCGCGCTCGCCTAGCAAACCGGCATGAAAAAAAGCACCGATCGCATCCTTACCACCCATGTCGGCAGTCTGATCCGGCCGCAGGCCTTGCAGGAATTCCTGCGCGCCAAGCAGGCCCGCAAGCCTTACGACGAGAAGGCCTATGCCGCCTGTCTCACCGGATCGGTCGCCGAAGTCGTGCGTCAGCAGGCCCAAGCCGGCATCGATGTGGTTAGCGATGGCGAATTCGGCAAGTCGATCAGCTGGTCGCAATACGCGCTGGAGCGGCTCTCCGGCTTTGAGCGCCGCCCGATCAAGCAGGATGCCGCCAATCCGTTCAAGCGCGGCGCCGACCGCACAAAATTTTCGGAATTTTATGCCGAGTTGGATGCCCATGACGGCGTCGCCACCACGGTCGAAGCGATTTGCGTGGGGCCGATCAAATATACCGGTCAGGCCGAGCTGCAAACCGACATCGATAATTTCAAGGCCGCGCTCAAAAGCGTGAAGGTCGAAGAAGCCTTCCTTCCGGTCGCGGCGCCCGCCAGCGTCATCCCCGACCGCAAGAATGAATTTTACAAGACCGACGAGGAATTACATGCGGCAATCGCCGCCGCCATGCACACCGAATACAAGATGATCATCGATGCCGGCTTCATGGTCCAGCTCGACGACGCCCGCAATGCGGTGACCTATGACCGCATGGTGCCGCCCGCGACATTCGCCGATTACCGCAAATGGCTGAGCGCCCAAGTCGATATCATCAACCAGGCCATTGAAGGTCTGCCCGCCGACCGCATCCGCTATCACGTCTGTTGGGGCTCATGGCCGGGCCCGCATGTCAGCGACGTGCCGCTCAAGGACATTGTCGATTTGATCCTGAAGGTAAAAGTAGGGGCCTATGTGATCGAAGGCGCCAATCCGCGCCACGAACATGAATGGAAAGTCTGGGCCAACGCGAAGCTCGCGCCCGGTCAGGTGCTCATTCCCGGCGTCATCAGCCACGCCACCAATGTAGTGGAACACCCGGAACTGGTGGCGGAACGCATCGTGCGGCTGGCCAAAATCGTCGGGCGCGAGAACGTCATTGCCGGCACGGATTGCGGCTTTGCCCAAGGGCCGTTCCACCGCCGCGTGCACCCCTCGATCATGTGGGCGAAACTGGAGGCCTTAGCCGAGGGCGCCCGGCTTGCGAGCAAGGAGTTGTGGTCCTAATCTTGCGAACCGGCGCCTTTGAGACGCCGGCCATGCCGGGAGCCTCGATCATGAATATCAGCGCGCAGCATTCGAGCGGATTAAAGACCCCCTTCGACCACCAGCGGCTCGACCGCCTGATGGAGGAAGCCGGCATCGACGTGGTGATCGCCACCTCGAAGCATAATTGCCAATATCTGCTCGGCGGCCACCGCGCCGATTTTTTCGACTATATGGATGCCACCGGCGTCACGCGTTATCTGCCGGTTTTTATCTATCCCAAGGGCGCGTCGGACAAGGCCGCCTATATCGGCCACCGCCTCGAAAAATTCCAGCGCGAGGTCAGTCCGATGTGGACGCCGGAGACGCAGACCTCCACTGCCGGATCGGTGGATGCCATGCAGAAGGCGGTTGAATATATCCGCAAAGCCGGCATCTCGACCAAGCGGATCGCCACCGAATTCGGATTTCTCCCCTATGACGCATCGAAAGTTTTGCGGGCGGCGTTTCCGGATGCCGATTGGGTCGATGCGCTCTATGTGCTGGAGCGCCAGCGCGCCAAAAAATCGGCCAGCGAACTGGCAAAATTAAAGATCGCTTCGGAAGCCGTGCTCGCCTCGATGCAGGCGGTGATCGCAAATCATGGGCCGGGCTCCGCCAAGAACGATGTCGTTGACGCGCTGCGCCGCGAAGAAGTCAACCGCGGGCTCACTTTCGAATATTGCCTCATCACCGCGGGCACCAGCCACAATCGCGCGCCCTCGAACCAGAAATGGGAAAAGGGCGACGTGATGTCGATCGACTCCGGCGGCAATTACCACGGCTATATCGGCGACATCTGCCGCATGGCGATCCAGGGCGAGCCCGACGCTGAACTCGTGGATCTCTTGGCCGAGATCGAAAGCATTCAGCGCGCAGCCATGAAGGTGATGCGCGCCGGTGCCATGGGACGGGAAATCTACGCGGCGGCCGAGCCGCTGCGGGTGAAATCGAAGAACCACAATCACCTCGATTTCCTCGCCCACGGCATGGGCATGGTCAGCCATGAAGCGCCGCGCCTCACCAGCCATGGTCCGGTGCCTTATTCGTGTGAATATGCCGACATGCCGCTGGAATCGGGCATGGTGGTTTCGGTGGAAACCACGCTGATGCATTCGACGCGCGGCTTCATCAAGCTCGAGGACACCGTGATCGTCACCGATCAAGGCCACGAGGTCTATGGCGAAGGCGCGCGCGGCTGGAACAGGGCAGCGACGAACGCCTAGCGCTCAGCCGCGCATCTTGACGTCTGCTTGCCGCGCCAACGCCTTGAGCGCCTCCGCGACTTTGACCGGATATTGCGCGCCTTGTTCCATCTCGCGCAGCGGCTCCGGTAGTCTTGCCAGATCGCGCGTCGCGCGCTCGCGGATTTGCGTCAACGTCGGCGCGGGCGCAATACGTTTTCCCGCCCGCATTACCGGCACGACCAGGGTTTCCCCCGGCTGCTTGTCGGTCTCTATCGAGAGAATATCACCGCTCATGCGCCCGTCGGCACCATAGCTGCGCCATACCTGTTTGCGGCCGGGCCAGGTTTGCTTTCCCTCGGACAGTTTGCGTTTCGGCTGGCCGCGATATTCCTGCAGCTTGTAGGCGCAATCGAAGGCCGGCACGTCCTGCGAGGTCGCCAGATTGACGCCGATGCCGAAACCGTCGATCGGCGCGCCGGCTTCCGTCATCTGCGCCAGCAAGTCTTCGTCGACGCCGCCGCTCACCAAAATAATGACATCGCGCAAACCGCCGTCGTCGAGAATGGTCCGCACCTTGCGCGCCACGGCGGCAAGATCGCCACTATCGATGCGAACGCCGCGGATTGAAATGCCGTCGGCTTTCAGGCGCGGCGCCAGTTCAACAACCTTACGGGCGCCGGCCTCGGTATCGTAAGTGTCGATCAGCAGAATGACGCCTTCGGGACGCGCGCGCGCGAAATTATCGAAAGCCGTCATTTCGTCGTCGTGCACCTGCACGAAAGAATGCGCCATGGTGCCGACAATTGGCACGCCGTAGCGCTCACCGGCCAATACGTCGGCCGCGCCGGCAAAGCCGGCGATGTAGCTAGCACGCGCCGAATAGAGGCCGGCCTCCGCACCATGCGCGGTGCGCAGGCCGAAATCGGCCAGCACCTTGCCGGGCGCCGCCAGCACCATGCGGGCGGCTTTCGAGGCAATCAGCGTCTGGAAATGCAATATATTGATCAGCCGCGTTTCAACCAACTGTGCCTGCATGAGCGGCGCGGTGACGCGTAGCAGCGGCTCGTTGGGAAAACACACAGTCCCCTCGGGGATCGCGTGCACGTCGCCGGTAAAACGAAAATCGGCCAGGTAATCGAGCAGGTTTTGCCGGAAGCGCCCCGTGCTTTCGAGCCAATCGATATCGGCTTTCGAAAATCGCAGGGTTTCGAGATAGGACAGCGCGTCATCGAGACCCGCGGCCAGCATAAATCCGCGCCGCGCCGGCAAGTGGCGCACAAAAAACTCGAATACGGTCTCGGCGTCCTCGGCGCGATCCAGATAGGCCTGGATCATATTGAGTTCGTAGAGGTCGGTGGTGAGCGGATTGTCGGGCGGCGTCATGATGCCTTGTAACGGAGGCGCCGCGAGCCTCGCAAGGATCGTGGCGCCCGTTAGGACATGGCCCACAGACCGAAAAGATTGGCTCCCTGGGCTGGGGTCGAACCAGCGACATTTCGATTAACAGTCGAACGCTCTACCGCTGAGCTACCAGGGAATAGGCTGGGTTTTTCGGCTTGCGGCCTATAACAAAGCCCAACTGCTTTGCAAAGCATGGGAATGGAGGCCACGCCCGGAATCGAACCGGGGTGCAAGGATTTGCAGTCCTCTGCGTAACCACTCCGCCACGTGGCCGTTAGTTAGTTCGCGCAGCGCAAATGACCGCGCGCTCCGCCTAAGTGCCTAGGCTATATAGGAGCAATCGCAGCTTCACAACGCCGCCGCTCCCTTGCCTTTTACCGGCTCTTGCCGCACAAAAGCCGCGCTTTTCTCAGCTTTCGCCCGTGCCTTTACCCTTGTCGAGGATCGCGATGACCGATTTTTCTGCCGCGCGCCGCAATATGGTGGACGGCCAGGTCCGCACCGCCGACGTCGCCGATCTGCGGGTGGTTGCGGCCATGCTTGAAGTGGCGCGCGAGCGTTTCGTGCCGCCGGCCGCCACCGCGCTGGCCTATCTCGATCTCGATTTGCCGGTCGGCGCGGGCGGCGCGCGCCGCCTGCTCAAGCCGATGGTGCTCGCCAAACTGCTCAATGCCGCCGACCTTGCGCCAACCGACCGGGTGCTAGATGTGGGCTGCGCAACTGGCTATGCGGCCGCGGTGCTCGCTCTGATTGCCGGGCCGGTGGTTGCGCTCGAACAAGACGCTGGCCTCGCCAAAACGGCGCAAGCGGCACTGGAGGGAACGCCGAATGTCGAGGTGGTCAGCGGTTCGCTGATCAAGGGTTGGCCGCAGGGCGGCCCGTACGATGTCATCTTGCTAGAAGGGGCCACCGAAGTCGAGCCACAGATATTCTGCTCGCAACTTAAAGACGGCGGGCGGCTGCTTTGCGTTCTGGGCTCCCCGCCGGGCGCCAAGGCAATGCTTTACCGTCGTAGTGGCGGCGAAATGGGCGGACGGGCGATATTCGATGCCGCCGCCCCGCTGCTGCCCGGCTTTGCAAAACCGCCGATATTCGCCTTCTGATCCTCGTCCCGGTTCCCAACGTTGCGAAAAATCCCCAGTCCGGCGTCTTTCTGTGGGCGGAAACCGCCGGGGGGTTTTAACCCGCCGCCGCCCCGCCTATGGTTCCCGACTCTTCGGCGACGCAAAGACGAGCGTTACCAAGTCAAATAAGGCCGTGTATGTCGCGTTGCGATCGTAACAGATGGGTTAGCGGGCTTGCGATTGGGGCAATCGTCGGCGCGGCCTTTGGTGTTTCACCATTGTGCGCCGAGACGCTCGAATCCGCGCTGGTGCAGGCCTATCAGAACAATCCGACGCTTAATTCGCAGCGTGCATCGCTGCGTGCCACCGACGAAGGCGTGCCGCAGGCTCTGTCGGGCTATAGGCCAAAAGTCACCGTCACGGCGTCCGGCGGCGAGCAGTCGCTGTCGCAGGCGGCAAAAACCAGTGGCATCGTGCCCGGCACCGCGCTCAGTTATCTGACGCAGAGCGGCTACAACGCGCCCTATGGCGCCGGCGCCACCGTCACGCAGACGATTTTCAACGGCTTCCAGACCGCCAACAAAACCCGCCAGGCGGAAGCAACCGTGCTGGCCGCGCGCGCGACGTTACGCGTGACCGAGCAGACCGTGCTGCTCAGCGCGGTCACCGCTTATATGAACCTGTTGCGCGACACGGCCATTCTCGATTTGCAACGGCGCAACGTCGAAGTGCTTCAGGAACAATTGCGCCAGACCCGCGACCGCTTCAATGTCGGCGAGGTGACACGCACCGACGTAGCGCAATCGGAATCGAGTTTGGCTTCCGGCCGTTCCCAAGTTCTATTGGCGGAATCCAATTACAACGCGTCGGTCGCGATCTATCGTCAGGTGGTAGGCAGCAATCCGGGCAAGCTCGCGCCCGGCACGCCGGTTGACCGCTTCTCGCCGCACAGCCTGCCTGAGGCTGTTTCGGTCGCCAGCGCCAGCCATCCTTCCGTCGTTACGGCCGAATATAATATCGATGTGGCGCAGCAGCAGGTGAAAGTGGCCGAGGGCGCGCTGGCGCCCACGCTTTCGGTAACGGGCAACGTTCAGCAGAATTTCATGAGCGCTTCCAGTCTCAACATCTATCAGAGCTACTCTGCCTCGGTGCTGGGCCAGCTCAGTGTGCCGCTCTATCAGGGCGGGGCGGAATATTCCCTGGTGCGGCAGGCCAAGGAGACGCTCGGCCAGAAGCGCATCGACATGGACACCGCGCGGGACTCGGCGCGTCAACTTGCGGTGCAGTCTTGGGGCCAACTCGAGGCCGGGAAAGCCAATATCGAAGCAACGACTTCGCAAGTGCAGGCGGCAGAAATCGCGCTCAACGGCGTGCGCGAGGAAGCGCGCGTCGGCCAGCGCACCACTTTCGACGTGTTGACGGCGCAACAGACCTTGGTCAACGCACGCGTGGCGCTCGTGACTGCGCAGCATGACCGGGTGGTAGCCTCCTACACGTTGCTGGCGGCCGTCGGGCGCCTGACAGCGGAGATGCTCGGCCTGCGGGTGCCGATTTACGACGCCAAGGTCCACTACGAACAGGTGCGCGATAGCTGGGCCGGCATTCGCACGCCCGATGGACGCTGAGCGGCTGGTTCCGCGTTTCCCGTGTCCACAGGTCATTGCGCTCCATGCGATTTTCAGCCTGCCACACCGGCATTGCTCTGGCGTATAATAGACAAACGAGCGTCGATTCGCTAAGGCCAGCAAGCTGGCCGGGCGTGTCGCTACGCGGGGCGCGAGGACGGTGGCCGGGAAGTAAGCAATGAACCAATCGGCGAAGGCCCAAGAGCCCTCGATGGAGGAAATCCTGGCCTCCATACGGCGTATCATTGCCGACGACGATTCCGGCAAAAGCGCCAAGCCGCCGGAAGCGGCCAAAGCGCCGCCAGCCGCCGCGGTACCGGCCCGTCCGGCCCCGATTCCACCTCCAGCGCCGCGCGCGCCGCCGCCGGCTGCCGCCAATAACCAAAACGACATCGACGCCATGTTGGCAAATCTCGATGCGGCGCCCAAAGCTGTGGCCAAACCGGCGCCACCCGCGCCCGCGCCGGCAAAGCCCGAAGCCGCGCCGGTCTCCGACGTGCTCGACCTGACCGAGGCGATGGCAGAGCCTGCACCTACCTCGGTGCCGGGTCCGTCACCGAGTTTTCGTACCATCGATGGCGCTTCCGACGTCGTGTTCACCGACCATCCGCCGGAGCAGCCTTCGCAACGCGTGATCGAAGATTCCCGCCGGGCGCCGCCGCAAAATGCCGCGCTCGACCATGGGCTGATTTCAAACACGACCATGTCGGCGGTCGATAGCGCGTTCAATTCGCTGGCGCACACAGTGCTCGGCAATAACGCGCGCACGCTCGAGGACCTGGTGAAGGAAATGCTGCGCCCGATGCTCAAGGGCTGGCTCGATGACAATCTGCCGGGCATGGTCGAGCGCATCGTGCGCGCCGAAATCGAACGCGTGTCGCGCGGACGGCCTTAAACCGCGCGCCGCTTAAGCTGGCGCGCAAACCACAGGCCGAGCGCCAGCAAGATCACCGCGGCGCTCAGAAACACCGGCACCGCGCTGAATCGGTCGAAAATCACCGCGCCTATGGCGACGCCGGCGGTCTGACCCAAATAGAGCGCGGAGGAAAATATCGCGACCGCGGTGCCGCGCGCTTCCGGCGTCATCTGAGTGGCGTTGGTCTGCAACGTGTTGTGCAGCATGTAAAAGCCCAGGCCCACGGTGGTGATGGCGATGGGGGCGATCCAGGCAAAGGGCTCGAAGGCGAGCGTGACGTAAGCCAGCGCAATCAGCGCGCCTCCGCCGCCGGCAAGGCCGACCGGTCCGATACGCGCCACCAGCACACGCACCGACAGGCTGTAGATCAAGCCGCCAATCGCGAATGCGCCGACAAACAATCCGACCAGCGTGAAGCCGACGCCGAAGCGCAAATGCAGATCGGCGCCGACATACGTAAACGCGCCGAACATCGCGGCGCTTTCGACGAAGGCGAGCGCGATTACGGCGCGCGCCCAGGACGAGCGCAGCACCGCGGTATAATCAGATACGAAGCCGTGGCCCGGCTGCGCCGGTGCGTTGCGCGCATGGGTGATCGGGTTGCGCCACAATTCGTAGAACAGTCCGAGCGTCGCGGTTGCAAGCAGACCGGCCAGCAGAAAGAACACATTGCGCCAGCCGAAATAATCGCCGAGCACGCCGCCGGCGGCCTGGCCGAACAGCTGGCCGAGGATTTGGCCGGACAGGAAGCGGCCGATCACCTGCTGGCGGCGCTCGTAAGGAATGACGTCGCCGACAAAGGCGAGCGCGAAGGGAATGATCCAGCCGGTGGCAAGCCCGCTGCCGAGCCTTGCGGCCACCAAAAGCGGCAGCGACGGCGCCAGCCCGCAGGCAAAGACCATCAGCGTCGACACGGCGGCGGCAATCAACACGCAAAGATATTTGCCGAAGCGGTCGCCGATCGGCCCGATCACCAGTTGCACGGAGCCATGCGCCAAAAGGTAGACCGTGACCACGATGGAGGCCGCGCCCACGGTCGTGTGCAGATCGGCGGCGATCTGCGGCAGCAGCGAATCGGTGACCCGCACCATGGCCTGGGCAGCAAAGGCGGCGACGGCCAAAAGCGTGATCGCGCTGGCGGCGCTGGCGCTCGATTTGAAAGCAATTTCCGGCAAAGTTGACTCACGGTGGCGTGGCGGGTTTTGTAGCGCGCATTCCGCGCCAGGCAAAACGACGATGATCGATAAGACCTACCAGCCCAACGAGGTCGAGGGCCGCATCTATAAAACGTGGGAGGCGGCGGGCGCTTTTCGCGCCGGCCGGCCCGAGCGTGCCCAGGCCAAGCCTTACACTATCGTCATTCCGCCGCCCAACGTAACCGGCTCGCTGCATATGGGCCATGCGCTCAACAACACGCTGCAGGACATTCTGTGCCGCTTCGAACGCATGCGCGGCAAGGATGTGCTGTGGCAGCCGGGCACGGATCACGCCGGTATCGCGACGCAAATGGTTGTCGAGCGCCAACTCATGGAGCGCCAGTTGCCGGGCCGGCGCGAGATGGGTCGCGAGGCCTTCCTCAAACGCGTCTGGGAATGGAAGGCCGAGTCGGGCGGCACCATCGTCAATCAGTTAAAGCGGCTCGGCGCGTCCTGCGATTGGTCGCGCGAGCGCTTCACCATGGACGAGGGGCTGTCGCGCGCTGTCGTCAAAGTTTTCGTGCAGCTTTACAACGAGAAGCTCATCTACAAGGACAAGCGGCTGGTTAATTGGGACCCCAAGCTCTTGACCGCGATTTCGGATCTCGAAGTAGTGCAGGTCGAGACCAAGGGAAACATGTGGCACTTCCGCTATCCGCTGGTGGACGACCCCGAAAAATATATTTGCATAGCGACGACGCGGCCCGAGACCTTGCTCGGTGACGGCGCGGTGGCCGTGCATCCCGACGACGAGCGCTATAAGCATCTGGTCGGCAAATTGGTGCGCCTCCCGCTCGCCGAGCGGCTCATTCCCATTATCGCCGACGAATATCCAGACCCGGAAAAAGGCTCGGGCGCGGTCAAGATCACCGCGGCGCATGATTTTAACGATTTCGAAGTTTGGTCGCGTCACCGCGACCAGGATTATTTCAAGAAACAGAAGAATGGCGGGTTGATCAATCTGTTCACGCCCGAAGCCAAGATGAACGACAATTGCCCGCCGCAATATCAGGGGCTCGACCGCTACGAGGCGCGCAAGCGAATTATCGCGGATCTCGAAGCGCTCGGCCTCGTCGACAAGATCGAGAAGATCACGCATGCGGTTCCGCATGGCGACCGCTCGAACGTGGTGGTCGAGCCTTATCTCACCGACCAGTGGTATGTGAACGCGCAGGAACTCGCCAAGCCAGCGATTGCCGCCGTGCGCGACGGCAAGACCAAATTCGTTCCGAAAAATTGGGAAGCGACCTACTTCAACTGGATGGAAAACATTCAGCCCTGGTGCATCTCGCGTCAGCTCTGGTGGGGCCACCAAATTCCGGCATGGTACGGACCGGACGGAAAAATCTTTGTCGCTCTCGCCGAGAAGGAAGCGCAGACCCTGGCCGACAAGCACTACGGCAAAGTTACGATACTCGTGCGCGACGAAGACGTGCTCGACACCTGGTTCTCCTCCGCGCTGTGGCCGTTCTCGACGCTGGGCTGGCCGGACGCGACGCCGGAAGTGAAGCGCTATTACCCGACCGACACGCTGGTCACCGGTTTCGACATCATCTTCTTCTGGGTCGCGCGCATGATGATGATGGGGCTGCATTTCCAAAAGGAAGTGCCATTCCACGATGTCTACATCCATCGTCTGGTGCGCGACGCCACCGGCGCCAAAATGTCGAAGTCGAAAGGGAATGTCGTCGATCCGCTCGGCGTCATCGACGATTTCGGCGCCGATGCGCTGCGCTTCACGCTGGCGCGCGGCGCCGCGCAAGGCCATGACATCCGGCTCGGGCCGCAGGCTGTCGAGCACAACCGCAATTTTGCGACGAAGCTGTGGAACGCCGCGCGCTTTGTCGAGTTCAACGGCGCGGCGCGCGTCGCAGGTTTCGATCCGAAATCCGCCAAGGAAGCGCTCAACCGCTGGATCGCGCATGAGACGGAAAAGGCGGCCGCCGAAATCACGCAGGCGATCGAAACCTACGCCTTCAACGAAGCCGCGGGGGCTGCCTATCGCTTTGTCTGGAACGTCTATTGCGACTGGTATGTCGAACTCTCGAAACCGCTGCTGACCGGACTCGATGGTCCCGCCAAGGACGAGACGCGCGCCATGGCCGCCTGGGCGCTCGATGAAATCCTCAAGCTGCTGCACCCGTTTATGCCGTTCATCACAGAAGAGTTGTGGGCGGTGACGGCGGAGCAGGGACCCCAACGCGCCGCGTTGCTGGCGCTGAGCGATTGCCCCAAGCTCGATGGCCTTACCGACGACAAAGCCGAATCCGAAATCGGCTGGGTGATCGACCTGATCACCGCCGTGCGGTCGGTGCGCGCCGAAATGAACATCGCCGATGCCATTCCACTGGTCCTGGTCGGCGTCTCAGCCGAGACCCAGGGCCGCGCCACCCGCTGGGCCGAATTCATCAAGCGGCTAGCGCGCGTCTCGGAAATTTCGTCCGCCGCCACCGCGCCGCAAGGCTCGCTGCAATTGCTGGTGCGCGGCGAGGTGGCGGCGCTGCCGCTCATCGGCGTCATCGACATCGCCGCCGAACGCGGCCGGCTCGCCAAGGAAATGGCCAAGGCCGTTTCCGACATCGCCCGCGTCGATGCCAAGCTCAACAACGAAAAATTCGTCGCCAACGCGCCCGAGGAAATTGTCGAAGAGGAAAAGGAAAAGCGCGCCGAGGCCGCCGCGCGTAAAGAGAAAATCGCCGAGGCGCTGGAGCGATTGAAGGGGGCGGCTTAGTCCTCCCTGTCATGCCCGCCAACGGGTCCGCGCGAAGCGCGGCCCGATGACAGGCTCCGGCGGGCATCCAGTACTCACCGATGCTTCCGTTATTACTGGGTCCCCGCCTTCGCGGGGACGACGGTTAGCGAAACGGCCTGCTCAAAAACCGCGACCCCTTGAGCCCATAACGCCACGGCTCATCCACCGCCTTGGTAATCCCGATTCTTGATCCCACCACGATCTCGGGTTTTTCCGTCCGCGCGCGTAATTTGAATGGCGCGCGGTCGAGCGCCAGTCCGTTATGGCGGTGGCTCACGCCCAGCGCCTGGCACAGTTTTCCCGGCCCAGAGCATAACGCCAGCGTTTCCGGCACCCCGCGCCGCCGCCGCATGGCGGCAATTCCAGCGGCCGGCTCCAGCGCTCGGATCAGCACGGCGCTGGCCGAACCCGCCCGCTCGCACACGAAATTCAGGCACCAGTGGATGCCATAGGACCGGTACACGTACGCAAAGCCCGGCGGCCCGAACATCACAGCGTTGCGCTCGGTCATGCCACGGTAGCTATGCGCGGCCGGGTCGGTGTGGTGATAGGCCTCGACCTCGACGATGATGCCGCCAACCCCGTCCACCAGCAACATTGCCCCGATCAGGTCGGGCGCTACTTTGAGGACCGGGCGGTCAAAGAAAGAGCAGGTGAGGCGGGGTGGTTTGGCCATAACTCCGTCATGCCCGGCCTTGTGCCGGGCATCCACGCCTTTTTGAGCTATCGCCTAGGAAGACGTGGATGGCCGGGACAAGCCCGGCCATGACAAC
>Ga0182030_10010792_pt1 | contig 18504 bp, 17 predicted proteins | sample 812S3MmetaG_FD_121299 | JGI IMG/M metagenome (GOLD analysis project Ga0182030, IMG submission 121299) | Permafrost microbial communities from Stordalen Mire, Sweden - 812S3M metaG (Illumina Assembly) | ecosystem: Environmental > Terrestrial > Soil > Wetlands > Permafrost | place: Sweden...
GAGCCTGTAGTCGAAGGAGCGACGAGATCGTCTGCAGATTGTTCTTCACACGGTGGTGGACCTCACGAACGGCCGCCTCCTTGTTGAGGACCAGTCGATTGAGTTGACGCAGGTCAGAGACGTCGCGTAGGAGTGTCACGACGCCGGTCACCAGGTGGTGCTCGAGCAGCGGCACACAGTGGAAGAGTATGGCGACGTCGTGACCGCGGTCTATCTCTTCCATCGCCGGGATGGCGTACTCCAACGCTCGTTCGACGCTTCGCACGCGCATCCCGAGTTCGAGGAGCGTCTGACCTTCGGCCGAGGCGTAGATGCCCATGCGGTGAAGCGCGTTCGCGGCGTTGGGCGTGGTGAACTCAACGCGTCCGTCGCCGTCGATGAGGATGATGCCGTCGCCGACGCGTGGCAGACCCGGCCCGGCGACGCCCTCTTCGCGAAACGGGAACGTCGAATCGGCCACCATCACGCAGAGGCGCTCGAAGATCGAGAGATAGGCCTGTTCGTACAGCGATGCCGGACCGCGCAACGGTCCCTGGAGCCGCACCATGACGGCCACCACGCGCCCGTCGAATCGCACCGGGACGCACCACACCGGGATGACGTCGTCGATCGCCTCGACGTTGACCTCGCCGATGATCCTCGTGCCGCTCTCGAAGGCGAGGTGCACGAGCGGCCACGACGTGGCGTCGTGCGTCGTTCCCACGAGGTCGTCGTTGATCATGGTCGAACGATTGTTGGGGCGCATCTGACCCAAGACGACGAAGCCGGCATCGCCTTGCTCGGACCCGTCGACTCGGGTCATCAACAGCATGTCGGAGAAGGAAAGGTCCGCGAGGAGCGACCACGACGCCGTGAGGCGCAACAAGTGATCGACGACCGGTTCGTCGAAGGATGTGCGAAGGGCGGCCAGTTCGGCGAGCGTGGCCATTAGCTGGCTCGCAGCGGAATCATCTGACGTTCGCGATTGGAGTACGAGGCGACCTCGTGAACGCCTCGGGCCTCTAACAGCTCCGCCAACTCTGCGGCGCGCGACCCGACGCGCTCGAGTGAGTGCGCGTCACTCGCCGTCGTGAACGTGAGGCCCCGCGCGACGAGCCGATCGAGGAAGCCCCCGGCGGGGTACTGCTCGGCGACGGGCTTGGTCCACCCGGCCGACGAGCACTCCATCGACAGATCGGACTTCGCGGCCGACTCGGCCATGGCGTCCCAGTAGTCGCCCGGGTCCGACGCGATGTAGCCGGCGACCTTGATGAGGTCGGGGTGGGCCAGCACGTCGACGGCGTTGGACGCCGCGAGCTCTTCGATCGCGCGCGCGTAGTCGGCCCAGCACTGATCGACGTCGCGCACGGTCCACTCGTGGGCGTGCGTCGGGACGTCGTAGTCGTCGAACTGCCAGGTGCCGAGCCAGTGGACCGAACCGATAAGCACGTCGAAGGGGTACTGCGCGAGGAGTGGCGACACGACGTCCATCTGATCGGCGTAGTAGTCGACCTCGAGACCGATCTTGACGGGGAGCCCTTCGTCCTTCGCCCGTTGGGCCAGTGTCACGTACTCCTCGAGAGAGTTGCGCGCGTGAAAGTCCAAGTATTCGGCCAGCACCGGACTCGTCGGTTCGTGACCGTAGCGAAGCCAGAAGGGGCCGACGGCCGAGAGCACGTCGCGAAAACGGCTCGCGTGCTCGGTCAAGGCCAACTCGGTGACGCCGTGGCGCGCGGCCTCATCGCAGTAGTCGGCGATCTGGTCGAACTTGAACCAGACGGAGGACTCCGAGTGGGGCCAGAGGTGTAGGTGGTAGTCGATCACCGCCCGACGCCCGTCTCTCTCAAGCCGAGCCGAAACCGACGATGCGCTCGCTCGACGGAGAACCCAACTCCACGTAGGCGATCCGCGCGGCCGGAATGCCGACTCGGCGACCTTTGCGATCGGTGAGCCAGAGCACCGTGTCGTCGCTGAGCGACGTCTCAATCTCCTTCATCACCTTCTCGCGCTTGGCGTCCTCGGGGAGAACGACCTCGATCTCCTTCATGGACTGCACGATGCCGATACGAACTTCCATCACTGCTCCTCTGCCACGTAGGCGACCCTCACATGCTAGAAGGAAGGGACGCTATGGAAATCGAGTCCGACCCACCAATCTCTGAACGCAGTCGACGCTGGGCCGCCACGATGGAGGGTTACGAAGGCGCGGCCGACGACGTCACGGTTGCGCACCGCGACTCCTCGGCCTCGATCGATGTTTCGAGTGTCGCCTCGAACGTGGCGGGATCGCTCGCGGAACGCGAAGAACAGCTCGACGCGATACTCGCCGTGGGCGCGACCCGGGGCCACGGGGCGGGCAACCGAGCACGCGTCGAAGAGCCCGACGAATTCCGGACCTGTTTCGAGCGCGACCGCGACCGCGTCTTGCACTCGAGCGCCTTTCGCCGACTGGCCGGTAAGACCCAGGTCTTCGTCTTCCCCGACGACCACATGCGCACGCGTCTCACCCACGCCCTCGAGGTCGCTCAGGTCGCCACCGGCGTCGCGCGCGCCGTCGGGCTCAACGTGGCCCTCACCGAGGCCATCGCGCTGGGACACGACTGCGGTCACGGACCGGGTGGCCACGCGAGCGAAGAGGCGCTCGACCCCTTCGTCGACGGGGGCTTCGACCACGCGCTCTGGGGAGCCGACGTCTCACTCGTGAGCTTGAACCTCTGTCGCGAGACCCTCGACGGCATACGAAACCACTCGTGGTCACGCCCGGCGCCGTCGACGCCCGAGGGCGAGGTCGTCAGCTGGGCCGACCGCATCGCCTACAGCTGCCACGACTTCGAAGACGCCGTCTCGGCGGGCATCGTCTCGCCGGACGAGTTACCGGCACTCGTGCGCGAACGTTGCGGCGTTCGACGGAGCCAACAGTTGGGCACCTTCATCAACGCCATGATCCGCACGATTCGCACGACCGGCGTCATCGGCATGGACGCGCGTCACTCCGAGGCGCTCGCCGCCTTTCGCACGTTCAATTACGAGACCATCTATCTGCGAAGCGCGTCACGTCAGCAGGCCTCGGCCGTCGTCGCGATGCTTCGCGCGCTGGTCGAATATTTCGCGATCCATCCGACGCTGATCCCGGACGTCGCCGACGGCGACGAAGCCCTCGACAGTCCGGCCGTCGCGTTGCAACTCAGTGTCGCGTACGTCGCCGGCATGACCGACCGGTTCGCCTGTCACTGCGCGGTCACGTTGCTCGACTGGCCAGTCGATCAACTGCCCAGCGGTATCGACCGTTAGTTGTTGACGTTGACCAGTCCCGCCATGGGCGAGGGACCGCCGCGCATCCATTCGAGACGTAGTTCGGTGATGCGAAGCGCGGAGTGTTCGTGCGTGAGGATCCAGAACTTCTCGTGGACGACCGCGTCCTCGACGGCCTTGGCGACGTCGGCGGCGTCGATGCCGGCATTCACCAACGCGGCCGCGATCTTCTTGATCTCCGCGCCCTCGGGGTTCTCGGCGTAACTGGCGAGTTCCTTGGGCATGTTCCGTTCGGATTCGAAGATTCGAGTTCGCACGAAGTTCGGACAGAGCACCGACACGTGGACGTTCTTGCCGGTGTTGGCGAGCTCGTGGAAGAGCGACTCCGAGATGCCGACGACGGCGAACTTGCTTGCGTTGTAGGGCCCCATACCTGCGACACCGACCAGTCCGGCTTCGGACGCCGTGTTAACGACGTGTCCCTCGTTCTGCTCGAGGAAGAGCGGTATGAACGCGTTCATGCCGTTCACCACGCCGTCGAGGTTCACGCTCATCACCCAGTCCCAGATCTTCTTCGGCGTGCCAATGGTCGAACCGCCGGCCACACCGGCGTTGTTGAAGATCACGTGGACGGCGCCGAACTCTTTCAACGCCGCGTCGCGTAGTGCTTCGACGTCAGCCTCTTTGGCGACGTCGCAGTGCACGCCGATTACCTTCGCGCCGTGAGAACGCATCTCTTCGACCTGAGTATTCAACGGCCCGTCCTCGATGTCTCCCAACACGATGTTCGCGCCGGCCTTCGAGAACTGAATCGCGGTGGCGAGGCCGATGCCGCTGGCCCCTCCGGTGATCACTGCTGTCTTACCCTTCAGTTGCATTCGTCGTCCTTACTCGTCAACCTCTCGGATTGACGATAGACGTAAGTCAGTCGAGAATCCTAGAAACTGCTTCGACGATGGTGGCGACCTCGGCGTCGGGGGGCGCGAGGGACGAGGAATCCCATTGACGACCTCTCGACATCCAAATCGTGGCCAGTCCCGCTGCGCGTCCGCCCTGTGGTTTGACCGTGTGCCGTGTCGGCCCGCACGTGTCTATCAATTTTCGTTGCGACTTCAGTGGAGCGAAACTGAGTTGTCTACCCAAATCCGCCGAAGAGACCACGGGACTGGAGTGTGCGCCAGAAATTCAGCTCGTACGCGTTCTCGGGGTCGTCGCGCACCATCTGATCGACGATGACCGCGTCCTCACCGACGAGGATCCGCCACTTGTTCTGGCGCACGCCTTCGAGGATGATCTGAGCGGCCGCGGCCGCGCTCAGCGGCGCGAGGTCGCGGAAGGCCTCGCCGAACATCGCGACGCCTTTGCGCAGGTCCTCGTCGGAGACTTCATCGACCGGCGTGCCGTCGGCCGCGAGTTGGCGTCGCACCTTCACGAGTTCCTCGACGTCGAGCGTGTCCGGCTCTTTGCCGTGCACGATCCCGGAGTTGATGACGATCGAGGTCCCGACGTGTCCCGGCATGACGACCGAGACCCGGACGTGCGGCGCGTGCATCCGCAGATCGGCGATGAGCGCCTCGCTGAAGCCGCGCACGGCGAATTTGGCGGCGCTGTAGGAGGTGTGGGGCCGATTGGGACCCACCGACGCGAAGATGCCATTGATACTGCTCGTATTGACGATGTGGCCCTCGTCGGCGGCCATCAGCATCCCGAGGAACGTCCTCGTGCCCAAATAGACGCCGCCCCAGTCGATTGCGAACGTGCGCTCCCACGCCGCTCGGTCGTCATCGACGAAACTGCCGGCACCGGCGACGCCCGCGTTGTTGAACAACAGATTGATCGATGTCGTGGTGTGGTCCTTCACGACCGCGTCGCGAAAAGCGAGCAGTTGGGTCTCGTCGGACACGTCGGCCACGAACGTGGTCACTCGGGTGCCCGACGGCGCCGATTCCAGAGCGAGGGCTTTCGTCTCGTCCAACGTCGTCGCCGAGACGTCACACGTCGCCACGTGACAACCGGCCATCGCCAAGTGACGCACGAGTTCTCGTCCCATTCCCGAGCCACCGCCCGTGACGACGGCGATGCGTCCCTCGAAGTTCTCCATGGTCCCCCTCAGTTTTCCTCATCCTAGAAGTCCGGCACCATCGATGACGTGGGCACGGTGGACATCGGCGCGACCTTGTCGCGACGCTCTAGCCTCAGGCGATGACTGAAGTAATCGATGACCTCGCAACCCGCCTCTGGCCTGGTCGAGTGCGCTCCATTGAGGTCCTCGCGCACGGCATCACCAACTCGAATTACGTGGTCGACCTCGGTGACGAGCGAGTCGTCGTGCGCGTCCCCGGCAACGACACGCACCTGCTCGGGATTGACCGGTCCAATGAGGTGGTGGCCGGCGGCCTGGCCGCGACGATCGGCGTGGGACCCGAAGTCTTGGCGACCGACGAATCAACCGGTTGCATCGTCTTTCGGTTCATCGACGGGCGACCGATATCGACGACTGAATTAGCCGAAGAACCGATGCTCGGACAGTTCGTCGAGGCCCTACGTCTCGTTCATTACGCCGGGACGACGCCCACGATCTGGAATCCCTACGACGTCATTCGTGACCACCGCGACGTCGCCGTCGCACGTGGGGTGGATCCCCCTTTCGACGCGATCTACGCGCTCGAACTACTCGCGCGAATCGAAATCGCGCGACCGTTTCGCCCGACGGTACTCGGTCACAACGATCTCTTGAACGCCAACTTCCTCTTCGACGATCGTGTGCGCATCGTGGACTGGGAGTACGCGGGGATGTCCGACCCGTTCTTCGATCTCGCCAACGTTTCGGTCAACAACGGATTTCCGGTCGACGCGGAAATATCGCTCTTGCGCCACTACGTCGGCGATTTGAGTGACCCGGTCTTGTCAACGATGCACCTCATGAAGATCGTGTCCGAACTTCGTGAAGCGATGTGGGGAGTAGTCCAGATGGCGATCTCCTCGCTGAAGGTCGACTTCACGACCTACGCGCGCGAACGAGGCGAGCACGCCATCGAGTTGGCGCACCAGAGCGACATCGCCGAGCTGTTGCGTTTAGCGAAGCGTTACAGCGACGTCGCGGTCTAGGCCCGCACTCGTGCGTTCTCGGGGTCGAACAACGGCTCGGCCATCACCTCGGCGCCGACGTCGCGTCCGAACACGCCGACGCTGACCCGAGTGCCCGCCACGACCAACTGAGCCGGCAGGTAGGCGTAGGCGATCGACGATTGCACGCTGTAGCCGTACCCGCCGCTCGTGACTCGCCCGAGCGCGCGACCCTCGAAGCGCACCGGTTCCGATCCGAGCACCAGTGAACGTGGTTCGTCTAAGACGAGGCAGGCCAGGCGACGCGTCGGCTCTCCGGCACGCTCGAGGGCGTCGCGTCCGATGAACTCGCCTTTCTTCATCTTCACGGCGAAGCCCAGTCCCGCTTCGAATGGCGAGTCGGTCGTCGTGACGTCACTGCCCCATACGCGATATCCCTTTTCGAGACGCAGCGATTCGATCGCGCGGTAGCCGCCCGGGACCATCCCGTGCGGCGCCCCGGCCGCCATCAGCGAGTCCCACAGTCCGAGCGCGTATTCGCTCGGACAGTAGAGCTCCCAGCCGAGTTCGCCCACGAACGTGACGCGCACGGCGAGACACGGCACCGCGCCGACGTTGATCTCCTTCGCGCTCATGTAGCCGAAGACCTCGTGTGATAGGTCCGATTCGGTGAGCGGCTGGAGGATCTCTCGCGCGCGCGGTCCCCAGAGCGCGAAGCACGCGTACTTCGACGTGACGTCCTCGACGAGGACCGAGTCATCGTCGAGGTGCTGACGAATCCACGCCCCGTCGTGATTCCCGAACGCCGTGCCCGTGACCAGACGGAAGCGGTCGTCGGCGAGCCTGGTAACCGTGAGGTCGCACTCGACGCCGCCGCGAGGATTCAAGAGTTGCGTGTAGGTGACGGCACCGACGCGACGCGCGACGCCATTGGCACAGAGCCGCTCGAGGAACTGCGCCGCGTCCGCTCCGCTCACGTCGAGCTTGGAGAAGGAGCTCTCGTCGAACAGCGCCGCGCTCTCGCGACACGCCCGGTGCTCGGCGCCGATGGCCGGTGACCACAACATGCCGGCCCAACCATCAGGTCGAGTCGATTCATCACCGGCGTCGGCGTTGCCTTCGTACCAATTGACCCGTTCCCAGCCGGACTTCTCGCCGAAGGCCGCGCCGAGGTCGCGGTGGCGCGCGTTGACCGCAGAGACCTTGAGCGGTCGCCCGGCCTGACGCTCGTGGCCCGGGTACTTGACGTCGTAGTAGGTCGCGTAGATCTCGTCGGTGCGAATCAACGTGTACTGCCGGCTCCGATACTGCGGGCCGAAGCGACGCGAGTCGAGGGCCCAAGCGTCGAGGCTCGGCTGGCCGTCGATGATCCACTCCGCCATCAACTTGCCCATGCCGCCGGAGCCGGCGATGCCGTGCGCGCAAAAGCCTGCGGCCACCCAGAAGCCCGCCACCGCGCTCTCGCCGAGGATGAACTCCCCGTCGGGCGTGAAGGCCTCGGGTCCGTTGATCAACGTCACGATCTCGGCGTCGGCGAGTTCGGGCACCCTGGAGATCGCGGCTTCGAAGAGCGGCGCGAAACGGTCCCAGTCCGGCTCGAGCAGTCGCGAGTTGAAGTCCGAGGCGATGCCGCCAAGCCCCCAGACCGACGGATTGCGCTCGTAGCCGCCCATGACGAGTCCTCCGCTCTCGGCGCGGAAGTAGACCAGACGGGCCGGGTCGCGCAGCGTCGGCATGTCGCGCGAGAGTCCCGTCGGCTTCGTGATCGCGTACTGGTGCGCCATCGCCACGAGGGGCACGTGCACGCCGGCGAGCAGTCCGATCTCGTGGGCGTAGATGCCACCCGCGTTCACGACGTACTCACACTCGATCGTCCCCTGGTCGGTCTCGACGGCGCGCACGCGATTGTCCTCGACGCGTACGCCGGTCACGCGGGTGTTCGTGAGGATCGTCGCGCCGCGTTGACGGGCACCGCGGGCCAACGCGAGGGTCAGTTGGCTCGGATCGACGTAGCCGTCGGAAGGCAACAGCGCCGCTCCCCGCACGCCCTCGGTCGACATGGGAGGAAACATCGACTGGGCTTCGTCGGCCGAGATGAGATGCAGCGGCAGACCAAACGTCTCCGCCCACGCCGCCTGGCGTTCGAGCTCCTCCATGTGCTCGTTCGAAGAGGCGAGTCGCAGCGAGCCGACCTCTCGCCAGCCCGTCTCGAGATCGACCTCCTCGCCGAGGGTTCGGTAGAGATCGACGGAGTTCATCATCATTTGCGTGAGTGCGAGTGAGTTGCGAAGTTGGCCGACCAGTCCGGCCGAGTGGAACGTGGAGCCGCTCGTCAGCTCCGATCGCTCCACGAGCGCCACGTCGCTCCAGCCGAGGCGCGCCAGCCAGTAGAGGATCGAACAGCCGCCGATTCCCCCACCGATCACGACCACGCGTGCTCTATCGATCATGGTGTCTCCTCGGGCACGTCGTTGGCTAAAGTGTCTATACCAAAAACAGACGGCGTGGCAAGTGAATACCGCCCGTTACTGTGCTTCGAGAGGATTGATCGTGCCGCCGAATGCCAAATGGCCACCAAAGATTTCGCGTTCCAAAGGGATGCTGCACACTCAAATTGCGAACGCGGTCGCGACGTCAATCACGCTTGGACACTTTCGAACGGGTGACCGACTTCCGCCCGAACGTGAACTGGCCAAAGAGTTCGGCGTCAATCGTTTGACCGTGCGCCAAGCGCTCGGCGAACTCCAGATTCGTAAGCTCATTCATCGTCGCACCGGGCGCAACGGGGGCACCTTCATCGCCGAACCGGTGATCGAGTACGACCTCACGACCTTCGCCGGATTCTCTGAACAGGCGCGTCGACTCGGCCACGTCGCTGGCGCACGGGTGTTGCGTACCGAGCGAGTCGAGGCTGACGGGCCGACCGCCGAAGCGCTGCAACTTTCTCCGGGCGGCGAGGTCTTCGAGATCGACCGACTGCGCTTCGCCAATGACCTCCCGGTGCTGCTCGAGCACTCGAGTTTCCCGGCCGAACGATTCGCGGGACTGCTCAGTGAGCCGCTCCACGGTTCGATCTACGAACTCCTCGATCGTCGTTACGACGCTCGCCCGGTGCGCGCGGTCGAGCGAATCTCGCCCATCGCCGCCAATGCCCGCACCGCTCGACTGCTCGACGTCACGCGCGGTACTCCGTTGCTGCGTGTCGAGCGAGAAGCGTTCGACGTGAACGGCGTGCCGGTCGAGAGCGCGTGCGACGTCCTGCGGGCCGACCGCAGTCGCACGCTCATATGGTCCTTCGAACTGCCTTCGAAGTAACGTCCACCTCACCGGACTACATGGTGACCTCGTCCGGTGGCAATGACTCCGCCGGAATCACGAGCGGTCCGGTCTCCGCGGGCCTCACGATCTCGACCTTCGGCTTTCGCACTTCAGCGAAGAAGTAATAGAGAACGCCCACGATCAAGATGACGCCGAGGACGGTGTAGAGGATCGGCACTTTGTTCAAGAAGGAGATGCCCGTACTGAGTGCGCCGAGTGTCTGATTCGGCGTCGGATTGCTCGCCGCTCGCGGCCACGCGAAGTTGATCAACATCGCGCCACCCCAGCACAGCGCCAGGACGTTGACCACCATCCCCCATTTGCCAAGAACGAACGGCGTCTTTTCCCTCGGCCAGCCCTTCAAGCGAGCCCCCAGTACCGCCAGGTTCCCGAGGAAGTAGCTGAGGTAGATCATCGCCGTCGCCGCGATCGCCACGATGCCGGCGCCCGTGTACTTGAACAGTGGGATCGCCGCCAAGATGGCGACCGCGATGCAAGACATGATTGGTGTGTGCAACTTGGGGTGCACCCGTGACAAGGCGGCTGACCTCGGCAGACGATTGTCGCGCGACATTCCGAAGCACAGTCGGATGGTCGCGGTCATGATGCTGAGGCAGCAGACCAAGATGGCGGCCGACACCACCGCGAGATAGATGATCGCGTACGGCTTGGAGAAGTTTGCCTCGATGATTTGCGCCGGTCCCCAGCCATTGGCGATCGCGGTCTTCAGGTTCGGAATGGCCATCAAAATCGCGATGAGGAAGATGCCTCCGATGATGAACGCGCCGCCGACCGATGAAAGAACGGCCTTCGGCGCGGCGCGGCGTGGGTCCTTGGTCTCTTCGGCGAGTGTGGACGCGGTATCCATTCCGTAGATCACGAAGAGGCTCATGAACATCGCGAGGAAGAACGAGCCGAAGCCGAGGTGTAGTCCTCCGGTGTTGGTCACCACCGAGATCGGCTGGTGACGGTGCACGATCAACATCACCACGGCGAAGACTACGAGACCGACGATCTCGAAGAAGACGCCGGTATTGTTCACGACCGAGACGACCTTCACGCTGTAGATGTTGAGCACGGTGATGACGATCAGCGTGATGGCGGCAACCCAGATCTGATCGTGGAGCGCCGCGGCGTCCAGTTTCCAACCCATGAGGTTCAACATCGGCAAGATGGTGAGCGGCAACGTCACGACGACCGCCGTCACCGTGAGGACGCCGGCGAAGAGGTAGATCCAACCCGTGAACCACGCGTACGGTCGCCCGGCCAAGTACTTCGTCCACTGGAAGACCGACCCGGCTACCGGGAAGTGGCTCGAGACCTCGGCGAAGTTGAGGGCCACCAGCATCTGGCCCGCCGCGACGATCGGCCAACTCCAGATGAAGACGCCACCGATCGTCGTGAGTCCGAGCGCGAAGAGGGTGAAGATACCCGTCGACGGTGAGATGTAACTGAACGCGGCCGCGAACGAACTGAAGAAGCCGAGCGTACGGTGCAGTTCTTGTTTGTAGCCGAAGGTTGCGAGGTCCTTCTGGTCGCTCTGACCCGAACCTACGCCCGCGGTGTCGGTCTCATCCATGTCTATCCCCCCGATAGCCCGAGCGCTTTTGCCCAGTGAGCGGAAAATTATCAGATGAAACCTAAATTGTCTAGATAATTGTTTCGGGGACCGCAATGACGGTGTTGCTGTTCGATTGAGACGAACATTTGGGAACTTCTCGCCGTCATCGATGCGCTCTTTCGCGATCGAATGACCGGCACTTCTGAGTCGTCCCGACAGTTCGAGACAGGGCCCTACGACAGTTTGAGCTCTTGACGATACACGCGCGCCGGTCCTTGGCTCACGATCGTGGCCGCGAGCGCCTTGAAGGCAAGCGCGACTTCACTCTCGGGGTCGTGCACGACGATCGGCTCGCCGACGTCGCCGCCTTCGCGAAGTTTCGTGTCGAGGGGAATCTGTCCGAGCAGCGCGATGCCAAGTTCGTGCGCGAGTCGTGCGCCGCCTCCGGCGCCGAAGATCTCGTAACGCTTGGCGTCGTCACCGGTGAACCAACTCATGTTCTCGATGACGCCGCGCACGCTGAGTTTCAGTTTTCGCGCCGCGTAGGCCGAACGCTGCGCGACACGCTGCGCGGCGGCCTGTGGCGTGGTCACCACGTACATCTCGATGCGCGGGAGCACCTCAGAGAGCGTGAGAGCGACGTCGCCGGTACCGGGTGGCATATCGATCAACAAGAAATCCGGCTCATCCCACCACGCTTCGGAAACGAGTTGTTGGATCGCCTTGTGCAACATCGGTCCACGCCAGATGACGGGCTGTTCGTCGGGCACGAAGTAGCCCATCGACACGCAGCGAACACCGTGGGCCAGGGTCGGTATGACCGTGTCGCCGAGCACGATCGGGTCGTTCACGGCGCCGAGCATCTTGGGTAGAGAAAAGCCGTAGACGTCAGCGTCGAGAACGCCGACGTCGTGCCCGCTCTGGGCCAGGGCGATCGCGAGATTGACCGTCACCGAGGACTTGCCCACTCCCCCCTTGCCCGAAGAGATCCCGAGAATGCGGGTCTTGGAGAGCTTGTCGAGGAATTTCGGCGTGGCGTCGCCGTGCGAATGCTCCCCCGGCCCCGGATCACCGGCCATCGCACCACGTAAGAAGTTGCGCAACCCGAGTAGTTCCTCCTCGTCCATCGGACGGACCACGACGGTGGCATCAGGGGCGATCTCTTTGATGGAAGATTCGAGCAGGGCGAGGTTAGGCCAGGCGCGCACCGGAAGTACGAGTTCGACCGTGATCGAAGTACCGCTCTGCACCACGTCGCCCAGGAATCCCAACTCACCCAACGTGCGCACCAGCTGGGGTTCAACGACCGCGCTCAGATCGTCGTGGTATTGACTGTTCGATGTCACTTATTTCCTTTGAGAGGGCCCACTGACATTACCGGCGCGAAAGACAAAGGCGGTCCTAGACTTTCTACGTGTCAACTTCGATCAACGAGAACGATCTCGATCCGGCCCTCTTCACGGCCAACATCACGAGTTTGACGCACTCCTTTGGCGACAACACGCGCCGAAAGATCTATCTGTATCTGCGCGAGAACCCGGGCGCCACCGCGACCGAACTCTCGCGGCACTGCCAGGTCCACGCCAACGTGGTCCGTCATCACCTGGAGCGGCTCACCGAGTCGGGCTACGTCACCTTCGACAACGTCCACAAGACCACGGTCGGACGCCCGGCCAAGGGCTATCGCGTCGTCGACGCCGGTCTCATAATGAACGGTTCGATGCGTCGCGACGCACTGTTGGTGGCGCTTTTGGAGATGGCCCTTGAACGGCTCGGGCCTGAAGCAGCTGAGTCCATGTCCCACGACGTCGGTGTGGAGTACGGACGGACACTCGCCGGGGCCGTGGGATCCGGGGATTCGACGCCGAGCCTCAAGACCGCGATGGAGTCGATCGCCGGGATTTTGACAGCGCACGGATTCGCCGCACGCGCCGAAGAGCACGACCTCGAACAGTCCGTCGTCTCGGACAACTGCCCGTTCGGCACGGCCGCCCAGCACCACCCGGTGTTGTGTGCGGTTGACCGCGGACTGATTTCGGGCATGCTCGACGGCCTCGGTGCAGAACGTCGCAACGTGACGCTCACGTCGCGGGCCCGAGGCGACGACGCCTGTCGAGTGACGGCCTGACCTTCCCTTACTCTCCGGTTCCGACTCGGCTGATCCGAATCAACAGGTCGTGCGTGGTGAAATCGTTACTCCGTCGATGGGCACGGTGACCGTGTGATGGAATCCCATGAACGAGTACTCAACGGGCAGCGTCGTGTAGGTCGTGGCCCCACTAGCTGCTGACGTCGGCACGCACTCTTGATTCCAGTGCACCACGAGCTGCAGGGATCCTTCGCTCGCGAGCGACGTGGGCTTGAACGCAGCCCCGCCCGTGTAGCCGTAGGCGCCAATTAACTTCGGCTTCGAATCAAAGAACACCCGCACGTCCGAAGTGCCCGAAGGGTTCGGGGGCGCCATGACCTTCTCGATAGTGACGGGGAAGCGTTGGACGTTGTTGATCGTCACGATCACGTCGACGTGAAACGTTCCACTCGGTTCCGTCCACACGATGTTGTCGTTCTTGGCCGAGGTGTATTGGTGCGTCGCCAGCGCGCCATTGGACGTCAGAATCTGAGAGCCGTAACCACCGCCGGGGGTCTGGGAGAGCGGCTGGTAGTGACTCGCCGCGACGAACAGCGCGGCGCCGATCGCGAGAATGACGACCACGAGAGAGACCATCACCGTGAGCCAGCGACGCCTCTTTGGTGCCTCGTCGGGCTGGTCACCGGATGATTCGTCGTTCTCCACGAACGGATGATCCATCGAGTGTTCGTCCACCGGTCTCCTAATCGCGCTCGATTCGTGCTCAGAGAATCGTAGCGATGAATCGACGAGTACGACTTTCGACCTAGCGTTTCGCGAGGATCGAGACGAGTGAGGTCGCTCGTCGCACGGGCTACCGCCGGGCATCGTGTCGCCGCCTGCTCTGTCGAGGGCACCCTTCGTTGAACGAACGGATGACTTCGAGGCCGCGTTCGAGCGACGGCACGAACGTGGAATTGCTTTCTTCCCCGACACCTCACTTCGACGGTCCTCATCGGGCGGTGAACGTTCCCGCATCGTCGGTCAATTGCGAGCCAGCGCTGCTTGGACTCTATGGAATCTTGATTCCCAGCTTTTTCAGGAACGGTCGAGCGATTGAAAGTTGACCGACGGACGGTTTCAACTTCAAGAACTCCTCGAACTCGGTTTTGGCGACGCGCTGATTGCCCGGCGTCGAGTCGGCGACGATTGCGAAGTAGAGCCGGGGCGCGCTCTGACGAGGTCCCGTGGCGATCGCCTTTTCCAAATCCTTGACGCCGACCTCGACGATCGAGGCATTGCCCGCGGCGCTGCCCGCCGTGAAGTCGAGCCACCCGCTCTGTGTCAAGGCGGTGACGTTCTTCGGATCAAGGTTGAGGACCGTCGCGTAGGCGCTGAGGGCCGTGGCGTCTTGATTGTTCTCAACGTCGACCTCTGCTTGGGTGAGGAGGCGATCGATCGTCTGTGATCGCGTCAGATCGATGCCGCCGTCGCCGGAGTTCCCGGCCTGGCGCGGTGACGTCGCCGACACGAGCGTGTAGATCAGCACGACCGCGAAACAGACCGACGCCACGACGAGCCAGCGCGTGCGTCTCGTACGTCGTCGCACGGGCGTATCGTGCGCGTCCACGAGCAGCGCACTGAGTTCGTTGCGCGCGACCTCGAGCGCGCGACCTTCGCGTCGTTGGATCGCCTCGAACTGTTCGCCCGACAGTTCGTCGGCGTCGCGCTCTCGTGACGCATCGCGCAACGACGCTTCGCGCAGACGAATCTCGTCGCGTAACTGTGAGGCGTCGCGATTCACCGTCGTCGCACCAGTCGCACACTCGCGTACGCCAACGCCAGCACGACCCCGAGCGGCACGAGCCACAGTAGTAGTCCGAGTCCGGACGTCGAAGGGCTCAGCAAGATCGAGGTGCCGTAGGTCGCCTCCAAGGACGTCAGGATCTTGTTATCGGACTCGCCCTCTTTCACCCGACGGGTGATGTCGTGGCGCACGGCGATCGACGACGTGGCGTTGCTCTGTGCGACCGAGAGATCGTCGCACGCCGGGCACTTGACCAGCGACTCCAGATGGGCGATGCGACCTTGGGTCGAAGCGGTGCTCGGGGCTTCGAGCAGCGCGACGGCGAGGACGCACACGAGCGCGAGGCACCACAGCCAAAACGATTTGACGACCGTCATGACGAGACCTTCGCGACGACCGCGGCCAACTGTTTGGCCGTCGTCGCACCGAGGAGCGTCGCCACGACGCGACCCTGTCGATTGATGACGAAGGTCGTCGGCGGTGACGTGACGCCGTAACTGTTCGCGATGTTCCCGCCGGAATCGATGATCGAGGGATAGAGCGAGCCGTAGTGCGCGGCGAACGCCGTCGCCGACGCGACCGTGTCGTTGAACACGACGCCGACCACGACGACACCGTGGGTACGGACGTGCCACGCGTAGGTCGAGAGCTCCGGCGCCTCCTGGATGCAGGGTCCGCACCACGACGCCCAGAAGTTGACGATGACGATATTGCCCCGTTCACGTTTCAAGGAGAACGTGCCGCCACCTAGTTCGTGGCCCTTCAACGCCGGGGCGAGTTTGCCCAGCAATGGACTGGGCGCCTCAGTGGCTGGGCCTACCGGTTTACGCGTCGCGAGAAAGCCGGAGAAGGCGATCACGATCGCGAGCACGGCCACGGAGATGATCGTGACGGTTCGCTTCACGCGTCCACCTCCTCACCCTGTCGGCGACGTACGAAGGACAACGCCGAGCCGACCCCGAGCAGCAGTCCGCCGATCCAGAGCCACGCGAGCAACGGTTCCACCGTGACACCGAGCACGACCGAACCGGCCGGAAGGTCGCCTTCGACCTGGGCACCCGACGCGGCCCCGTTGCCGCCGACGGCGTCGAAGGTGACGTACACGTCGCGCGCCAGGCTCGAGTCGATCGCCGGGGTGCCGACCGGTTGCGCACTTCTACCGTCGTAGGTCGTGATGGCCGGCAGCATCGCGTGGTGGTTGACCTCGACGCGCAACTCGGTCGCGGTCTCGAGGGCGTCCTTCACCGTGTGAAATCCGAGGAACGTGACGTACTGACCGGAGACGACGGTGCTCTGTCCCGTCGCCAGTGTCACCTCGTTGCGCGTCGTGTACGACGTCGAGGTCACGATCGCGAGCGCCATCACGACGACGCCGAGGTGCACGACCATCCCTCCGGCGCTCGGTCCCCGCAACGCGTCGTACCAACGTTGGTGTCGACGCTTCGCGGCGACCACGGCGCCGCGCAGCGTCCGAAACGCCGCCCCGGCGGCCGCCGTCGCCAGGAAGTACGCCAACAAGACCATCGGACGTCGCACGCCCCCGACGATCAGCGCGACGACCACGAGCAGCGACGTCCACGCACTGGGGCGAATACGCGACCACAACACGTTGACGTCGAGGTTGCGCCATCCGACCAAGGGGGCCAGCGACATCAGTACGAGCAACACGATGCTCATCGGCACCGCGACCGTCGCGAAGTACGGCGTACCGACCGTGACCTGACCACCGTTGACGGCCTCGTAGAGCAGCGGGAAGACCGTTCCGAGCAACACGACCACGGCGAAGCCGACGAAGAGCACGTTGTTGGCGATGAACAGCCCCTCCTTGGAGAGCGGGTGATCGACGCCCACCGGCGAGCGAAGGCGGTCACCGCGCCACGCGAGCAGTCCCACGCCGAGCGCGACCGTGACGAAGAAGAATCCGATCAACAGTGGCCCGAGGGTGCTCGAGGAGAACGCGTGCACGCTCTGCAAGACGCCCGAGCGCGTGAAGAACGTACCCAAAACCGTCAGGGCGAACGTGGCGATCGCGAGCGACAGGTTCCACACCCGAAAGAGTCCGCGACGGTCCTGCACGATGACCGAGTGGATATACGCCGTCGCCGTCAGCCAGGGCAGCAACGCGGCGTTCTCGACCGGGTCCCAGCCCCAGAAGCCGCCCCAGCCGAGCACCTGATAGCTCCACCACGCACCCAAGACGATGCCGACCGACAAGACGCCCCAGGCGAGCACCGTCCAGCGTCGCTGTTCCAGCGCCCAGCGGTCGTGGACCCGTCCGGTGATGAGCATCGCGATCGCGAAGGCGAACGGCACGGTGAAGCCGACGAAGCCCATGTAGAGCAGCGGCGGATGGATGGCGACGAGCGGATTGTCCTGCAACAGGGCATTCGGACCGGCGCCCTGGAGCACCTTGGCCGCGTTATGGATGAACGGATCGGCCGGGCCACACATCAGTCCCAGGAAGAACGCACTCACGCCGAACAGCACGACCGAGGCCCACGACACGACGGGGTCCTCGGAACGTCGCCGGTAGTAGTGCAGGACGAGCACGATGATCGCGCAGAGCAGCAGCGACCAGAGCAGTAACGATCCCTCGAGGGCCGACCACATCCCGGTGATCGAATAGAGCAACGGCGTGAAGGTCGCGTTGTTCTCCGACACGTAGGCCAACGAGAAGTTGTGGGTGACGAGTGCGAACTGCATCACGCCGACCGCGCCCACGATCCCGGCGAGCGACACCAGGGCCCAACGAATCGAGCGCGATGGTCGATTCGCTCGAAGTGAGATCACCTGGTGGATGATGCCCCCGAGAGTGGCGAGGAACGCGACGTAGAGCGCGACGCGCCCGAGCCAGGTGAGGGTCATCGCACGCTGCCGTTGGGCGCCTTCACCCGCTTCGGATGTTGGGCGATGTACGTCGCGGTGTGCTTCACCAGGATCTGCGTGCCGTCGAACGTGGTGGAGTGACTCGTCGTGAAGTGTCCTTCGACGACCACCGGGATGTCCGCCTGGAACAACTGCGGCGGCGTACCGCGACTGATGACGTAGACCTCGTGGGTGCCCGTGCCGGTCATCCAGAACGAAGCGCCCTGTGACGTGCGCGTGATGGTGTGAGGCTTCACGACACCCTCGAGACGAATGGTCGTCGTGCCGATCTTGGCGCGACTCGCGAAGACCTGGTCCACGGTGTCGAAATAGTTCAACGAGTGCAGGAGACCCTGGCTGAGTAGCGCGAGGACGGCGACGGCGAGCACGACCAATACTCCGATTGAGCGCCGGCGACTCGAGCTCTTCGACTTCGGCGCAGCGACGGGCGTGAGGTCGAGGTGGGTCTCAGTCAAGGTGTCGCCCTCGCCACCAGATCGACAGCGCGTAGAGCGCCAGCCCCCCAAAGGCAAAGGAATAACCGGCGGTGACGTAGTCCATCAGTGGACCCCTTCGGCGCGACGGCGC
>Ga0182030_10010793_pt1 | contig 18504 bp, 13 predicted proteins | sample 812S3MmetaG_FD_121299 | JGI IMG/M metagenome (GOLD analysis project Ga0182030, IMG submission 121299) | Permafrost microbial communities from Stordalen Mire, Sweden - 812S3M metaG (Illumina Assembly) | ecosystem: Environmental > Terrestrial > Soil > Wetlands > Permafrost | place: Sweden...
ATTGAACGCCACAAAGGATAGTCCAGTTCGAATACGCAAAGCGCCCGGCAACTGCGGGGTGCGCGATCATATCAATATGAAACGCCGTGCACTGAAAAGCGAAATCTGGCGGCCCAAATACCACGACAAAAAGAGCGGCGAGGTTCGTGAATCCGCGGTTTGGTGGATTCGGTATCGGGTACGCGGCGAGGATGTCAAGATCTCCGCTCATAGCGAGGACTATGATGCGGCGTTCACACTGTTGCAAAAGAAAAAAGCTGAGACGACGCAGGGGATTCCTCAGGATCGCGACTCCGAGCGGGTCAAGGTGACGAGCTTGCTCGATATTCTGATCGCGGACTACAAGAAGCGCGAGCGCGCCACCGCTTACGACGCCGAATGTCGCATTGAGTCTCACCTTCGGCCGTTTTTCGGCAATTTTAGGGCGGCGGACCTGATGACCGACGACATCGACCGCTATCAAAATCGACGGAGTGGCGAAGGCGCCCAAAACGCTACGATTAACCGCGAACTTGCTCTGCTACGGCGAGCGTACCGTCTCGCCGCGCGGCGAACCCCACCTCTCGTCCAGGCTGCCCCGTTCTTTACCATGTTGCCGGTCGACAACGTGAGGGAAGGCTTTCTTTCCTGGGATTCCTATCGGCTACTCCGAGATGCTCTCCCCGAGAGGGTGAAGCTGCTTTTCGTTCTGGCGTTTCATGTCGGTTGCCGCCGGGGGGAACTCCTCAAACTCGAATGGCAGCAAGTAGACTTCGGCCGGAAGGAACTTCGTCTGACACGGAGCACAACCAAAAACCGGACGCCGCGCAGCCTGCCGTTTTACGGAGACATGGAAAAATTCCTGCGAAAGGCGTGGGAAGAACGATCAGACGAAGCAACAGCAATCCTGGTCGAAGACGATGGCACGGCTCTCGGTGCTTTTCGGAAGTCCTGGACGACGGCCTGCAAGGCCGCCGGCGTGGGGGAATTGCTGTTCCACGATCTGAGACGAACTGCCGTGAGGAACATGATGGACGCGGGAATTCCCCAATCTCATGCGATGTACATTAGTGGGCACAAAACCGACTCGATTTTTCGCCGCTACGACATCGTGAGTGATGACCGGCTCGCAGCCGCCTCGACAAAACTGCAGAGTCTCTTCGACGAAAAGCTGACCCGGAAGCAGGCGTCCGCGAAAAAACGACCCGCGAGGCAGGATACAAGATCAAGCAGACAACGCCGCATTGGCTAGGCGTCGAAGCTCAACCAGTTCGCCCCCCCCCCAGTCGGCCACTCTTCGAGGAAGCCGCGCGGGCTGACTCGCCTTTCTCATTGATTATCTCGGTTTAGGTAGCGTTAGCGTTTTCCGGCGGCGTATCCAAAAGGATATACTTCGAAGGAAACATTTCCAAGCGTCGGTGTTTTTTCCGGGAACGAAGCTGCGGCTGCACTTAATGCATGGATCGAGGCCACATGAACGCTCGTGCACCACATCGTGACGCAATCCGGCTCCTTTTTTCCATACGGGCAGGGAGCTTACCTTTCGCCGACGCCGCATTGCCGGACGTGGTCGCCATTTTCAAAGGGGAGGCGCGCCTTTTGGCTTTCGATTTTTGGTTTCGGAATCCTGATTACCTGGCCGCGGAGCTACTGGACCTCTTCGAAGAGACGGCTCAACCTGAGTATCTCTCAGCTGCTAAATCTATACTTGATAACGAAGAACCGGATTTGCGCCGCGTGCCGATGATCAGATATTTCTTCGGCGCGTACGACCGTCTGGATGACGCATTGTCGTTGCTCCGGTCCCGTGATCTGATCCGCATTACCGGGCTCAAGAGCAAGATCAAGGTGCAGGAAACCGACTTTCTATTAACGACGAGGGGGGCGGAACTATGCGATTCGTGCGTAACGGCTGCGCCGATCCTCAAATGGTATTCCGATCGCTCTGAGCTCGTCGCGAAGCTAGCGGGCGATCGAGGGGGCGCGGCGCTGAAACAGCGGCAATACGAGCGCACCACCTATGCCGAGACCAAGCTTGGAGGAGTGATTCCGCCGATCGGGGACGAGATCTTGCGGCGTCTGGAACAACTGGAAACAGCGGTATAGGAGCGAGGAAATGGCTCAACCTGACGGAGAATGGCTTGATGGCATTGCGGCGCGCGCCGGGCGAGATTCATTCAGGATCGAGTCGGCTTTGGCGACTCACCACATCGTTCCCGCTCCGGTACTTGCCTCGCCCCGCCGGCTGATGCTTGTGGAGATCGCCTTCTCGGGAGTGAAGGACGGGGTCGTTGATGACGGCCCCTTCGAGTTTCGTTGGGGCGGTCTGGGACATGGGCTCTGGGCTATGCTGACGGATCGGAATCTGCGCGGCAAGTCGTCAATTATGGAGGTGGTCAGGTGGCTTCTGCGGGGCAGACCGTCGAGCAACCTCCAGGATGACGTCCGGCGGTGGATTCACAAGGCGCGCCTTCGCTTTTTGCTGGATGACGTCAACCACGAAGTGCGCATCGAGGCCCAGGACGGCGTTAGGGGGAATCTCGTACGCATCAAATCCGAAGCCGAGGAACTGACACTAGCGAACTTCGCCAGTGACGGCGATTTCGAAGCGGTGATGGCCGATTTTTTTATGCGCGCATTGAGCATGGACACGATTACGAGTTGGCGCGACAGCGGCGATCCTGACGAGTCCGGACAAGCGATCTCCCATGGATGGGTAGCCTTTTCAGGAGCGATGTTCATCGGTACCAACTACGAGGTTTTACTGGGCGACATGCCGGTAACGGCCGGCCTGAACGCTCGGCTGATCCAGATGTACCTCGGTGTGCCATGGGTATCAACATTGGCTGCGGCCAAATCCGCGCAACAGGCGGTCCAGAACGCCGCTGATATCCGAGCTAGGCGCCGCGCGCAAGGGCAAACCGCAAGACGTAATCGCGTAGGCCTGATCAGCGCTGAACTTGAATCTAAGCGCCGGGAGCTTTCCGGATTGCCGTCTGATCAGCAACTGCGCGACAGGCTTTCCTCGCTAAGCACAGCATACGCCGATAAGAAGCGTCAGGAACAAGTGGAACAACATCGGATCGAACGCGAGACAGCAGCGCTGCGGCAGGCCGAAGCGGCCTATCAGGAGGATCGCCGTGATCTGCAAACCCATCTGGACTCGATGGCTGCAGGCGCCGTCTTCCGCATGCTCGATCCCACCTGCTGCCCGCGGTGCGATCACTCTATACCGGATTCGAGGAAAAAGCAGGAGAAAACAACGCACGCTTGCGCAGTTTGCGGGGAGTCTATGTCGGCGGGCGAGGATGCGGAGACCTTGCGAAGCGAACTCGAAATCAGAGTCAAAGCGTCCAAGGCCGCTCACGACAAGCTTGTGGCCGGACTCGAAGCCGCGACGATCAGGTTGGCGGAAGAGCAAAACGGCCTAGCGACCCTTCAGAATCAGATCGACGAGAGCACTGCCCGTCTTGGAACCTTCGCGCGCCGTCAGGAACTGCTGACGGCTATTTCCGTGCTTCAGGGGCGTCTTCAGGAAGCGGGGTTCGAACCGGGTCAGGAAGATGAAGGGAATGAGGACGACCTGGCAGTTCTGAACGCAGTTGTTGCGGAGACGGAACGGCACGTCAAGACCTTGCGCGAGGACCTGCTGAAGGATGTCTCCGCACGTCTGGTCGAATACGCCCAAAGTTTCGGGATGCACAATCTATCCCAGGCATCCTTGAAAGGAAACGCCAATCTCTCGTTAGTGAAGGGTGGCGTTCCCACCAGCTACAGCAAGGTGACGGAGGGCGAGAAACTCCGGCTCAAGGTCGCGACGGTCCTGGCCATGATCGAAGTCGCCGAAAAGAGAGGCGTTGGCCGTCATCCGGGTCTGCTAATGATCGACTCCCCGGCGGCTCAGGAAGTCTCTGCTGAAGATCTCGACGAATTGGTCGCCGGTCTGCAATCCGTCTCGAAGAACATCCCGCACATACAGATTTTCGTGGCTGGACGCACCTCAACCGCAATCACCGAACACGTGCCGGAAAAGAACCGCCGCGAAGCTTTAGACGGGGGCTTCCTGTGGTGACCGGCGGTGAGTTATCGGCGGGACGGCATCCGATCGAAGCAAACCTCATGGCTCTCCTTGAAACCGGTCAGGAGCCGTCCGTTGGGGCGCTGGGCGGTCTGGAAGCCATAGCTTCGGCGGTGCAAAGGCTCAGCGCCTCCCCGTTGATGCCCGAAGTGCTTCGGCCTTTGCTTCGGTATTGGGACCACGCCCCGGCTCAGGATCGGAGCCTAGTCGCGAGCATTGTTCGGAATCTGCTGGAAGGCGCATCGGCTGATTACGTTCTGATTGAGGCGGTCGACATCCTCGATACGTTCCGCCCACTGCCGGACGGAGCGGATGAAGCCTGTTTCGCCATCTTCCTTGGAAAGGCTGGCCGGAGCGAGGGAGATCTCGCTGGGCTGGCCCGTGGCGCGGCGCTGGATGGAGCTTTCCGCTGGGCCGCGTCAAACCGGCGATGGCAGTTGCGGCTGCTGGATTTCCTTTTGGGGTTGTCACCGGTTGACGAGGCGGTTTTCCTTTGCCATGCGGCCAAGATCATCGGCGTTTCTTATTCCCACTGGCGCGAGCGGGAGTTGTTGCTGAAGTTGGCCGAACTCGCCGCCGTGGAGCCTGCGCGACAAGACGCTTCATTCGAGTTGGGGATGGCGAACCTTGCGGACGGACTTGACGCCTCATCCCGAGAAGCTGCCCAGGAATTTCTCCTCAAAGCAAAGGATTGGTTCAACCATTCAGCGTCATTCCGCGAGTCGAACCCTGAAGCGCGCCTGTATCGGGACTGTCTCGAACTTTTGACGCAGTTCGGCGCGGGGTTGGGTAAAGAGCATCTGACCGCGACACGGGACAAGGTATCGGCCAATGCCTTTGAGTTGACTGCTTGGCACCGACACGAAAATGCACCCTCATGGCTGGGGTCCCGGCACGCAGAAGCTGCATGTTGGAGCCTCATGGCCAATACAATCGCGGGATTGGTAGAGCATCTCGACGAAACGGCTTGGTGGGATCCCTCCGCCGTTATCGAGCAACACATTCTCGCCACATACACCGCGGGGCGAAGCATTCTCCGCCGCCGCGAAAACGGAACCCTGGAAACGTTCCTCCGGCCACGGATCGCGGCAAGCCTCGGTCGGGCAGAAGGTCAAGCATATCTGCTGAAAACGTGGCTCACGAAAAACGCAGCTCACGAGTGGGCCAACGAGGCGCGCCAGCTGATCACGGAGGTCGATCGGTTAGTCGAGCGAGAAAAGGGGCCTCAAAACCCTTCTGAGGCGGCGGCGTCAGGCCTGGCGGTCGCTGCCCTGATCGACAAGGCCAGCCTTCCCGCGTTCTTAAAGTGTAACCTCAGGGCGGTCGTCTCGAACGCCGTGGCTCTTCAACTCGACAACTTGACAGCTGCCGAAGTTGACATCATCGAGAAATGCCGGGGTGCCGTTGCGGTTCATCCCGATCACCGTGATAATCCGCATGGACAAAGGCTTTTTGACGCCGCGCTGCTTTGGACGGTACGGTTCGTCTACGTGCGCTTGGAGGTCGCGCAGAAGGATGACCCGACCGTAGCTTACCTTTTCGAGCGACCTGATGGGAAGCTTGTTCATGAAGGCGAACTCCAAGCGGATTACTTCCGCTGGCTCTCGACGAACGCGGCGGGAACTGATCTGGAACCGACCAATCTCGGCGGGGGGCGCGGCGATCTGAAACTGAAATCGAGCGGCGAGCGCATCGTGATCGAAGTCAAGCGCGAAATGAGCGATTCATCATTTGATTCGATCACTGCTTCCTACGGAGCTCAAAGCACGGATTACCAGAATGTGAGCATTCGACTCGGGTTCTTGCTTGTTCTCGACTTGGTGGCGGCTAACAGCGAAGGTACGCCCCACATCTCAACACTCTTTGAGACGCGGGATATTCTGCGAACTGGAGAGACTGTTCCGCGCTCGATCACAATAGTGAAAGTGCCGGCACGCAGGATGCGCCCAAGCGATCTGACGAAAACGGCCAAGTCGAAAAAGACCCGATGAACGCAACCGTTAAACGCTGCGGTTTCGGGCGATGGTGCAATTCATCGCATGGCGGCGTCTCGTGTAGCGGTAGTGCCGATCCAAATCAGAAGTCTTCTTTCCTACGCAGACCGGCCTATGTAAGCCAGCCGCAACCAGGAAAGATGCAAAGTCAGATGCAAAGTCAGACCAAAATCAACCTCACGACACCATCTATCTTATTGAAAATAATGGTGAGCCGGGCGGGGCTCGAACCCGCGACCACCGCATTAAAAGTGCGATGCTCTACCAACTGAGCTACCGGCCCCGAGTGGAACACGAAGAAACACGGCCCCACCAGCGTGTTTCAGGGGGAAGTTCCATTGTAGCGCGGGGCACGGCGACTCAGCCACCTTCGCTGCCGAAATTTTCAGCTATCTTTCAACTACGCCGCGTGGACCACGCCCAGTAGTTTGACGAAGGCGTCGGCAAACAGCTTCACACCTTGATCGAGCAGCTCCGCGGTGACCTGATCCATGGAGATTCCGGCGGCCGCGAGATTCTGCATCACCGTGCGAGCGTCTTCGAGCCCCTCTTCCAGAGAAGCGCGGGGCACGCCGTGATCGCGAAACGCGTCGTAGGTCGCGGGAGGAATCGTGTTGACCGTATCTTTACCGATCAACTCCTCCACATAGAGGACGTCGCGCAGCTTGGGACTTTTCGTCGACGTACTGGCCCACAACAAGCGCTGTACACGAGCGCCTTTGGCGACGAGCGCGTCCCAACGCGGACCGGAGAAAATCCGATGATAGCTTTCGTAGGCGAGCTTGGCGTTGGCGATGGCGACTTTGCTGCGGCAGGATTCGAGCAGCGCGCGCGTAGGCGCGTCCGCCGCGGCAGCCAGCGTATCGATGCGAGCGTCGATCGCGGTGTCAATGCGGCTGACGAAAAAGCTCGCGACGCTGGCGATTGCAGGCAGGTGCAAGCCTTGCTGGGCACGGGCTTCCAACGCGCGGACGTAAATCTCGGCGACTTCTTCATAACGCTCACGCGCGAACAACAGCGTGATGTTGACGTTGATCCCTTCGGTGAGCAGCGCTTCGACGGCGGGCAAACCGGCGGTGGTGCCGGGAACCTTGATCATCAGGTTCGGGCGCTGCACCGTGCTCCACAAACGGCGCGCTTCCTGCAGCGTTCCATTCGTGTCATTGGCGAGCAGCGGCGAAACTTCCAGGCTGACGTAACCGTCGCGGCCATTGGTGGCGAGGTAGACCGACTTGAGAGCATCGGCGGCATCCTGGATATCGCGAATGGCGAGGCGTTCGTAAATGCCTTTGGCGTCGAGCGCGGCGTCCTTACGCAATTCGGCAATGAAATCGGCGTATTCTTCGCCGCCCACGATGGCCTTTTCGAAAATCGCGGGATTGGACGTCATACCGGCCAGGCCGTCCTGTTCGATGAGCTTGTGAAGCTCGCCACTGGTCATTAGGCTGCGGCGGATGAAGTCGAGCCAGATAGATTGCCCAAACCGGGCAAGCTGCTTCAGCGGATTTTCCGCTGCAACGGGCGGTGTGGTGACGGTTGGAGTCATGGTAGGCCTCGTCTTAATTTTAGTCGACATTGCGCGGCAACGTCCCTAGGCAGTATCCTAAGCCGGCGTGCCCTCCACGGACGGCGGTGGACGTGGCACACTGAAGGGCGCTCATGTCGCTCCTCGAAATCGCACAAGCCGTGGAGGCCGCGCCGTTCGGAACCGCGTTGCGCGAATCCCGCTACGGATTTCCGGGGCTGATCTTCGTGCATCTGTGCGGATTGCTGGTGACGGCGGGCACGATCTTTTTGTGGGATTTGCGATTGCTCGGCGTGGGGTTTCGATCGACACCGGTATCACGCGTGGGCAAAGCGCTGTTGCCGTGGACGTGGAGCGGCTTCGGCGTGATGCTGCTGACTGGATCGGCAATGGTGTGCATCGAAGCGGGGCGCCTGTATTCGAACACGGCCTTTCGTGTGAAGCTGATGCTGTTGATTTTGGCGGGTCTCAATGTCCTGACGTTCCACACGACGATCTATCGCGGCGTCTCGCGCTGGGATACTCAAGCGGTGGTGCCCGCGCGGGCGCGTCTGGCAGGAGCGGTTTCGTTGCTCTTATGGTGTGGCCTACTGATCGCCGGCCGCATGATCGGCTACACGATTAACTACGGAGAGTGAACTTGGACTTTCTCGAGTGGTGTCAGAATTCGGCGCTCGGCGCGGCTATCCGCCACGACGCGTGGACCATACCGGCCATCGAGATTCTGCATCTGGCAGGCGTTGTGCTTTTGTTCGGAAGCGTGCTGATCACAAACCTCCGCTTCCTGGGACGAATTCTTACCAGCGAGCCGGCTGGTCCGCTCGCCGCCGATCTGGGGCGGTGGACGCGCGCTGGACTGATGCTCTTGGCCGTCACGGGTCCGCTGCTGTTTTTCGCGATGCCGAAGAAGCTTTTTGAAACGCCCGATTTCGCAATGAAGCTCGCGCTGGTGGCGGTGGCCGCGACCTACTATTTCACGATTTACCGGCGCCGCGTGGCGACGGTAGTTTTCGATCAGGCTAAGACGGACTATGTAAAGACGGCAGCGGCGATTTCACTCGGCCTTTGGATCATCGCCATTTTAGCCGGGCTGGAGCTGGGAGCGTTTTCGTAAGCGCGATCGGCGGCATGCGGCTCAACGTGCGTTATACTTTCCCTTCCCATGTCTGACACTCGACGTCTCTTTCCGGTGCTGCTGGTTTTGTTTGCAGCCAGCGGATGTTCCGCGCTGATCTACGAAATCGTGTGGTATCAACTCCTGCAGTTGGCCATCGGATCCACTGCCGTCTCCATGGGCGTGCTGCTGGCCACATTTATGGGAGGGCTGTGCATCGGAAGCCTCGCGCTCCCGCGACTCACGTCCCGCGGCTGGCATCCGTTACGCGTGTACGCATGGCTGGAGGCGGGAATCGGAATATTCGGATTGCTGGCGCTCGTGACTCTTCCGCTGATCAATCGCGTTTACATCGCGGGGCTGGCCAGCGGACTTCCGGGAATGCTGTTGCGGGGGATTCTGGCGGCCGCTTGCATGCTGATCCCAACCATTTTGATGGGCGCGTCGCTGCCCGCCATTTCGCGATGGATCGAAGCCACGCCGGAGGGCGTTTCGTGGTGGGGCATCCTTTATGGGGGCAACACGGCGGGCGCAGTGGTCGGCTGCCTGCTTGCAGGATTTTATTTGCTGCGCGTTCACGATACGTACATCGCGACGTACTGGGCAGCGGCGCTGAACGGAGTCATCGCGCTCTTGAGTTTCGCTCTGGCTTCGCGCGTGCCTGCAAGTTCGGGCGCGTCAACTATTGAGGCGCTTGGCGAAGGCTCACAGAATGAGGCGAAAGCCGAAGGCTTACACAACGCGAAAGCCGAAGACTTACACAACGCGCAAGCCGAAGCCTCAACGTATCCCGTTTACTTGACCATTGCGATTTCGGGAGCCTGCGCCCTGGGAGCCGAAGTCGTGTGGACACGCTTGATGGGGATGCTGCTGGGAGCGACGGTGTACGTGTTCTCGATCATCCTCGCCGTTTTTCTCATCGGCCTCGCGATCGGAAGCGGGCTGGCGGCGATGCTGTTGCGATCCGCGACATCGCATTCGTTGGCGATGCGTCTTGCAAGATCCCGGCGAGCGTTGGGATGGAGCCAAATCTTCGCGGCGTTCGGCATCGCGTGGACCGCCTACATGATCGCCGATTCCCTGCCCTACTGGCCCATCGACGTGATGCTGACGAAAAGTCCATGGCACATGTTTCAGCTCGATATGGCGCGCTCCTTGTGGGCGATTCTGCCGGCGACGCTTTTCTGGGGCGCGAGTTTTCCGTTGGCGCTCGGGGCTGCCCAAGGAGTCGCAGCACAAAACAACTTGGAGCAACAGGATCACGGACGCACGGTGGGTGCGGTGTACGCGGCGAACACGCTGGGCGCGATTGCGGGAGCGCTGGGCGTCAGCTTGGTTTTGGTGCCGTGGATCGGCACACAGAATTCGCAGCGCGTTTTACTGATCGCATCGGCGCTGGGAGCATTAGTCGCACTGGCGCCGGAATTGCGCACGACACGTATGACGCCCACGGCGATTCGTGTGTCCCTCGCGCTCGCCGCTTCCGGATGGCTTGCGCTTCACATGGATGCCGTGCCGGGAAAGTTGATCGCTTACGGACGGCAGATGCCGAGGCTCAGTCAGGAATCCGAAATTATTTACGTGGCCGAAGGACGGAACTCCTCGGTGGCGATTGGCAGGTGGCTCAACGGCGCAACCGAGATCGACGTCAATGGACACATTGAAGCGACCACGGAACCGTTCGACATGTCGCTGCAAAGAATGGTGGGACATTTGCCCGGCGTGCTGCATCCGAATCCGAAGTCGGTGCTCGGGATCGGCTTCGGCGCGGGAGTTTCGGCGGGCACGTTCACGCGATATCCAGGCATCGAGAAAATTACGATTTGCGAGATTGAGCCCGTCATTCCGCCCATTTCCACGCGCTACTTCGCGAAAGAGAACTACGAGGTGTTCCGCAATCCCAAGACGCACGTGGTGTTCGACGACGCGCGCCACTTCTTGATGACCACGAACGAGAAATACGACATCATCGCGTCGGATCCCCTTGACGTATTTGTGAAGGGAACCGCAGGCTTGTACTCGAAAGAATATTTCGAAGCCGTGAAGCGCCACTTGAATCCGGGCGGATATTTTACGTTGTACGTTCCTCTTTACGAGAGCGACCGCATCACGGTGCAGAGCGAACTGGCGACATTTTTCGATGCGTTTCCGAATGCGACGGTGTGGGGCAACACGCGCGACGGCTTGGGCTACGACATGGTGTTCATGGGCCAGGTGGAGCCGCTGAAGATCGACCTCGACCAAGTGTATGCGCGCATGGCGCGGCCGGATTACGCAAACGTGATGGCATCGTTGCGCGAAGTCGGCTTCTACAGCATCCCAAATTTATTCGCGACGTATATGGGCCAGAAATTCGATTTAGGAAAGTGGACGGAGGGCGCTCCGATCAATCGCGATCGCGACCTGCGGCTGCAGTATCTGGCCGGCTGGGGGATCAACTCGCAACTGGCGGACGTGCTGTATCGCGAGATGCTGGCGTATCGCCGTACGCCTTCGAATATTTTTACGGGATCGGCCAAGAATCTCGGCGATCTGCTCGGCACGATTACGGGCGGCGGCCACTAAGGCACTAGATACGTGGCAGAATTCGCCCCGGTTCTTTTGCCTCCACGGGGTCGATCTCGAGATCGAATCCCATCCAGCGGTTCGACATGTCGGAACCGAGCACCGATGCCGACGTATAAACGGAGCCATGACCGTGCGGGCACATCACCTCTTGTCCGGCGGCTTCCAGCAGCATTTGCCCCGGCACGCCGATCCGCATCGGCTGGCGCATCCTCTGCAGGCAGACGCGGCAGCGGCGCGGTTGATCGCGAAACGCCCACAGAAAAACGATGAACGCGCAGGCGAAATAGCTCCACACCAGAAGCGGTCCACCGCGCACGGAAGCGCCTCCGGTGAGTCCCAATTCGTGCGCCGAGGTGAGTTCGAAAATCCCGAACACCAGCGCGCTGAGAGGCAGCGCCGTCTTGAGCGCGAAAAATCCCCAGTAGCGGGCGCTGCGTTTGGCGGGCGCTCCGCCGCGCACGTCGAGCGCAAAACGCAAAACGGTCCATGCAAATAGCGCTCCCAGTAATATCGCGAGATCGGCGGCGTAGGATCGCAACGAGCGATAGACCAGATCCTCAATCGGGGTGGCCTGCATTTGGAAATTGCGGCGCGCCAAGCTGTAGTGCGCCTGAATATCGTGCAGTTCCTTGCGGGCCGCATCCGGCGTGACGCCTGGATTCAGACGCGCAACCGCACCGCGCAGGTTCACCCACCAGCGCCGCGGCGGAACCAAAAACGTAGGCTCCGGCTGCGAAGTCCAAATGGAAATGGGCGTGGAGAGGAACGAGAAATCCGCCGGCAGCACACCGGCGAGCCGCAGCGGCTTCCCGTTGACCAGGAGCATTTGCCCAACGCGATTGGGATCGCCACGCAATTGATTGCGCCAGAATTCATCGCTCACCAGAAATTCGTTATCGGCCAAATGTTCCACCGGCGAACGCACGCCGAGAACCTCGAAGAACGGCGCCTCGACATTAGCGGATGGCACCAGGCGCTTGTGCCCATCGATAAATACGGAGGTGGTGTGCCAGGAATAGGCGGCAATGCTCGCGAGGGTCTTCGACTTCTCGCGAAAAACGTTGGTCTCGGCGTCGCTGAATCCCAGACGGATTCCGAACACCGGAGGGCCTTGCGCCAAAACAACGACGCTGCGGGGATCGCGATAGGAAAGGCCGCTCACCAGCTGCCGGGTGACGGCAAATCCGTGACTCGCAATGCCGACCGAGAGAACGAAAAGGGCGCCGAGCGCGAGACACAGTTTCGGATTTCCGCACCAGTCGCGCAACTGCTCCACGCCGGGATCGCTATGGAAACGGGCCAAGGCCGCCGCGCGAACCGCATCGCGAGTATGCGTAAGCAAAGCCCAACGAGCGTCGGGCGTACCGGATTCGGCGGCTTGCAACGTCCAGCGCCAAAATGGGCCGGACCAGTCAGCCTGCCATTCGTCGCGCAGCTCCCCTGGAACCAACCTTGCGGCAACGCGCAAGGCGCATCGGCACGAGAATGAGAAGATCCACTGGACTATCCGCTGCGGAAGTCGCATGAGCCCTCGCCTTGATTGGAGGGTAACACTAAAAAGAGTCAGGAGACAGGAGACAGAAGTTAGAAGTCAGTGGCTGGGAGGTTGGCGCGAAGGCAGCACAGCGGCACAGCGACTCCCGCAAGGTCGCATCTGTCTTCTGTCTTCTTGCTACAACGCCTTCGTCGCGCCGCCGTCCATATCGATGAGCGCGCCGTGGAAAAAGCGGCCTTCGGGACCAAGGATGAATGCGGCCAGTCCGGCGATGTCCTCAGGCTCACCAAATTGCAGGGTTTTGGCGTCGTCGACGAGGCGCTGCTCAGCTTGACTCGGCGGCACGCCGGTTTCTTTGACGACAGCGGCAAGGCGCTTCTTCAAACGATCGGTGCGGACGTAACCGGGCAAAATACAATTGACGCGGATTTTGTCGCGGACTCCGGTATCGGCCAGCGATTTCGTCAGGCAGTTCATCGCTGAATTCACCGATCCTCCGATGGCGAAGAGGATGCCCGGCGTGCGCCCGCCGATTCCGGAAATATTGAGCACCGAGCCTGACACGGATTTCAAGTGAGGCCACGCGGCGCGCGTCACACGCACGGCAGCGAAAAACTTCAGCGCGAACCCGTCGGCCCAATCGTCATCGCTGAGTTCCGGGAAATCTCCGAGCTTGGTCGCTCCCGCGTTGTTCACCACGATATCGACGCGTCCGAATTTGGCGATCGCGAAATCGACGAGCTGCGTGCAGGACTCCGGAATACGCAGGTCCAGCGCGATGACTTCAGCATGGCCGCCAGCGCCGCGAATCTCGGCGGCAACTTCGGCCAGCGCGGCGGCGTCGCGCGCGGCCAACACAACGCTCGCTCCCTCGCGCGCCAGACGTTGGGCGATACTTTTTCCGATGCCGCGGCTGGCACCGGTGATGATGGCGGTTTTTCCTGTGAGTGTACTCATAAGCTAGAGATTCTGGAAACAATCGTCCGGCGAAGGAACCCTTTGTATGTCGCCGAGCCCTTCGATCTGTGCGATCAACGTCAGCCAACGCTGGCGCGTCATGCTGCCCAGGCCGTTGCGCTTGGTCTCTTCGTTTTCAATCAGAGGTTTCTGCGCTTCGGCGGTTGCGGCGAAGCCATCGAGCGACATGGATGGATTCAATTGATTCATTCGCTCGTCCACGGACTTGGGATTATCTAAATAAGCCCGCCAACCTTCGCGGAATGCGGCGACCATATCCTTGGCGACGCCGGGATTCTTGCGCAGATAATCGCCGCTGGTGGCGACCACCGTGGAGTAGGGATTGAATCCGGTGGCGGAGATCGGGAAGACCTTAGCATCGGCGCCTTGCCGCTTGGCCGTAAGATATTCCGACGTCAGAAATACTTGCTGGACGAACATCGGATCGTGCAGAAAGGCGCTGAGATCGCCGCCAGGCGAGGGCACGACTTTTACTTTGTCGAACGGATATTGCTTTTCGAGCAGGCGCGCGAAGGGCAGACCTTTCTGGATCGCGAGTGTTCCGCCTTTGAAGAGATCGCCGATTGCTTCAGCCTTGCGCGAGGCGTGCGCCATCAGTGCCAGCGGATTGTCCTGAAAAACGGCGAACAACGCGACCACATCGTTCCCGCGAGAGCGCGCGACGATCAGCTCATCGGCCTCCACAATTCCGAATTCCGCGGATCCGGCGCCGACCATCTGCACTGTCGGCGTGCCCGCGCCTCCCGGCAGGATCTCGACGTTGAGGCCGTGGCTCGAGTAAGGCGCGGCATAGAATCCTCCGAATTCCGGCTCGGGTTTCCAATTCAACGCCAGACGGATCTTTTGCGGGGAGGAGGAGGAGGAGCACGCCGCCAGAAAAGCAGTGGGGAGAACGGGAAGAAACTGTCGCCGGTTCATTGGTCTTATTGTCTCCGAATTGCGATCGAAAAGGCTCCGCGAGCGAGAAAATATTCTATTGTTCCTTCTTATTGTTCAGACGCATGCCAGCGCCGCAAGGTGAGGTAGCTCACCAGATTGATAAGTCCGAACAAGGCCAGCCCAAGCATGGAGGCAAGCAGAACCGCGGCGAAGACTTTATCCACGCGCTGTTGCGTCCGCGCGACGTCCACCACGGAGCCGAGCCCCTGTCCGCCGATGAATTCACCGACGATCGCGCCGATCACCGCAAGGCCCGATGCCACGCGCAAGCCGGTGAGGATTTGCGGCAGAGCTGCGGGAAATCGCAATTTAAAGAGCGTCGTCCACGTGGACGCGCCATAGAGACGGAAAAGATCGCGCAGCGCAGGTTCGGTGGAAAGAATGCCGGTAAGCGTATTAGCGATCACAGGAAAGATCGACACGACGAAGGCGGAGGCGACCACGGTGCGCATGCCGTAACCAAACCAAATCACGAGCAACGGCGCGATGGCGATGATCGGCACCGTTTGAAAAAACACCGCGTAGGGATAGAACGCCCGCTGGATGGCGCGCGAGGAAGAGAGAAACACGGCGATGGCGATTCCACCGATGGTGCTCAGCAGGAATCCGAGAAGCGCGCTGGCCGACGTAGTGGCGAACGCACCGAAGAGTTCGGCGCGACTTTCGATCAGCGCGTGAAACACGGCGCTCGGCGGAGGAACCAAATACGATTTCAACCAGCCTTGGCGCACGGCGAGTTCGACGGAGACCGTGAGCACGACAAACGGGATCAGCGCCGGGATGGCGGATTTCAGGCGCGCGATCATTCCTCCTCCATGGCGGCGAGGAGAGTTTTCATCTCGGCCCCGTAGCGAGGATCGAGGCGCAAGTCTTCGTTGCGCTCCGGCAGTTCGAGCGTGTGATCCAGTTTGATCCGTCCACCGCGCCGGGCGAGGACCACCGCTCGATTCGCGAGAAACACGGCTTCGGAAATCGAATGCGTGACAAAGACCACCGTCATGCCGCGCTCTATCCACAATTCGCGCAAGCGGAGATCGAGCTTGAACCGCGTGATCTCGTCCAAGGCGGCAAAAGGTTCGTCGAGCAGCAACAGGCGCGGCGCGGCGACCAAGGCGCGTGCGAGCGAAACACGCATCCGCATGCCACCGGAAAGCTGCGCCGGGTAACGATCCTCGGCCTCCGTAAGATCCACTTCGCGCAGAGCCACACGAGCCCGGCCGTGCCGTTCTTCCTGCGCCACGCCCATCAGTTCGAGCGGCAACGCGACGTTATCCAAAACCGCTCGCCAAGGGAGCAAATGCGCATCCTGAAATACGAATGACGTTTGGAAGCGGTCGGCATCGGGATCAATGGAGACGGACCCTCCATCGGGCGCGAGAAGGCGCGCGATGATCCTTAGCAGTGTCGATTTTCCGCAGCCCGAAGGGCCGAGGATGGCGAGAAACTCGCCCGAGGGAACAGCGAGATCGAAGTGTTCGATAACGGCGACGGGTGGAAAGACCTTGCGCACACCCCGCAGGTCCAGGGCGACTCCGCCCCGGCCGTTTAGAGCCGATAGGACAGGGCCGGTTGCTGAATGTGGGTGATCCGACGGTGTCACACGGTCGTGGTGCAATAGCGTTCGAACGCCTGCGTCAGGACCTCGGCGATCTGGCTGGCATCGCGCCGTTCAATATCCTGGCGATGGAGCATGAATACGGGCTTGCCGTCCTGGAACAAGGCCATCGACGGAGACGACGGCGGATAGTCCTTCAGGATCGCGCGCACATGCGCGGTTGCTTCCTCGTCGCCACCGGCAAAAACGGTTGCGACTTTCGTGGGCTTCACGGAGTGCTGCAGAGCCATTCCAACGGCCGGGCGCGCTTTTCCGGCTGCGCAACCGCAAACGGAGTTGACGATCATGAGGACACTGCCGTCTCCGGGCGCTAAAACGCGATCGACATCGGCGGGCGTGCGAGTCTCTTCGACGCCAAATTTCGTCAGGTCCTCGCGCATGGGGATGAGAAAACGTTCTGGGTAGGGCACGATTTGAATGTAGCAGATTCACGCGGCGCAAGGCATAAGCACGCCAGCCGCTTGAGTTAAAGGGGGACGGGGTCGGAGGGTACCCGTCCCCCTTGGCCGGCAACCGAAGTCGCCGTGCCGCTTTTCAGCGGCGTTAGCTATGAGATGCGGAAGATGCGCGCGCGTCGCGGACTTTATCAATAATTTGTTTCATGCGCGGGAATTTGTTTCATGCGCGGGCGCGAGGATACCGCCGTGGAAAGAGTTTAGCGGAGAAGGAGACCGTTTTGGCGAAGCAGAGGGGGGCGAGGTCGGAGGAGCCCGCCCCCGTTATCGGCAACGTAGTCGCCGACCCGCTCGTAAGCGGAATTAGATACATGATAGACCGAACGGAATCCAAAATGGCGGCCCACTTTGGATGCTACTGATATGCCATCTTCGGGGCGGATTTACCCGCAAAACACATGCCTGTCCCGTTAAAACGTCAATGTCAATTTAGAGTGTGCATATCAGTTCCGCACGGGAAGGGCACTGTGTCGGAAACTGATCGCCTCTTCCAATTAGTAGTGAAATCTCCAACGGAATTCCGCATAAAGTTGTCGCGGGTCGTTAAAGTGGAAACCGCCAAAGGTCAGACTGTTGTCCAGCAGGACGCGCCGATTCGCCACATTCATCGCCGTCAACGAGATCTTGAACTTTTCGCCTTCGCCGAAACTTTTGCCCACCGAGATATCGAACGTCGTGTGCTGCGGCAGATAGTCTCCCGGATACTCAGCGTCCGGGTTCCCGTTGGTGAATCCCGAGCCATAGTAAACATTCGTCGCCGCGAACACGTGTCCGGGAAGAAGCGCGTTCGCTCCGAAGTTCAGCGTGTTCCTCTGATCGTGGTCCACGGGAGAAAGTCCTGGAGGCGGTTCGCATCCTGCTTGAATGGGAGCGGGACAGATTAAGCCTCCGGTGAACGGAGACGACGCCTGTGCGATCTGATTCGAGTAGGCCACGTGGATTTGTGCGCGATGCCAGATGCGCGGGGACCGCAGCGTGGTTTCCCAACCTTCAATCAAGGCGGAGGACCAAGTGAGCGGCCAGAAGATATTCGATTCTCCGATATTGCTGTGGTCCAACCAATTCGTTGCGCGCGTGTGAAACGCGTCCTCCTCAAGCACCCAGCCATGGAAGGGAATCGAGACGCCGAATTGGTATTCGCGATCCCGCTCTCCGCGCAGCGGGCCGAACGTCAGGCTCTGGCTGGAGGCCAAATCGAGCAGCGGACCCGTAGCGGTCAGCAGCGGAGGCGCTTGATAAAAATCGCCGAAAAAGCCGTGAAAGACCCACTTCAGGTGGGGAACTCGGATGGCCACGCCGAGGCGCGGATCGGTCGCGTTTTCCACAGCGGCCTGTTGCGATCCCCCGCTCACCGAGCCGGAGTTGAAGTGCGAATAGCGAACTCCCGCGATCAGCGTCAACCATGAGGTCGCCTTAAAACGGTCGCTGAAAAAAACTTCGCTCAGGCCGCCGGTTACGGAAGCCGAAGACGCCCCGACGTTCTGACAATTCGGAATGCAATCCGTAAAGACGTTGTTAAAGGTGTTGTTCTGGTGTTGCACGAATCCGTAGACTCCGGCTTCCACGCTATTTTTCTTCGCAACGGTCGCGTTCACACTCGCCTGTAAACCGAGATAATGCGCCGCCTGGTCGACAGTCGAAATCACGGGATAGTCGTTCGGCGAGGCGTTGTAGTTCGCGTCGTTGTAGTGGTAGAAAGGCGAAACCGTCATGCGCAGGTTTTGATTAAACGTGTGGACCCAGGAAAACGCGAGGTAACCATCG
>Ga0182030_10010797_pt1 | contig 18500 bp, 11 predicted proteins | sample 812S3MmetaG_FD_121299 | JGI IMG/M metagenome (GOLD analysis project Ga0182030, IMG submission 121299) | Permafrost microbial communities from Stordalen Mire, Sweden - 812S3M metaG (Illumina Assembly) | ecosystem: Environmental > Terrestrial > Soil > Wetlands > Permafrost | place: Sweden...
CTGTAGAGGCATTGTCCTACTTAACACCATCATACAACACCGAAGCGCCTTGTCAAGCGGACCTTGGCAAGTGCTCTTCACTTCTTCTCAATGCTTCGAAAAAACACTGGCTGAATTCTCAATCTTTCAACACAGTAGTAAAGCCCATTAGGCTTGCCCCATAATACTTTCCCGCCTCATGGCTGTTTTGGCTCGAACAGAATGCCGCTGCTAATCTCTTTATTCGTCGCAACAGTCCTGTGCAGGCGCCCCCTGCTGCCGTTAAAATATGGACTTCTCTCCACGTTTGCTGGCATCTGTCCTGAAGACTTTGCCTGCCTGCGTAAAGTCATTGTTTATCAGGGGTTGCGCATGACTACTGAAACCGGAACTGTCGACATGAAACAAATGCCAAGTCACTTCGAGTCTGAAAACATCGAAAAGAAATGGGATCAAACCTGGGATGACTGGGGTATCTATCGGTATGACCCCAGGCGTTCTCGCGAAGAAACTTTCATTGTTGATACGCCGCCTCCCACTGTGTCAGGCTCGCTCCACGTTGGTCACGTATTCAGTTATACGCACACTGACGTGGTGGTTCGCTACAACCGCATGCGCGGTCTCAATATCTTCTATCCGATGGGATGGGATGATAATGGCTTGCCAACCGAACGGCGCGTGCAGAACTACTACAACGTCCGCTGCGAACATGCTTCAGCAGGCGCTTACCTCGATGCCAAAACAGCTTCTGAGACATACAAGAAGGACGACCCGCCGCGTATTGTCAGCCGTCCCAACTTTATCGATCTCTGTCTTGCTCTGACTCAAGAAGACGAAAAGGTTTTCAAAGCACTCTGGCGTCGCATCGGCTTATCAGTCGATTGGCAACAAGAATATTCAACCATCGACAAGCACAGCATAAAAATCGCGCAGCAAAGTTTCGTCGATCTGCACAAGAAAAATCACGTTTATAGCGTTGAAGCTCCAACAATGTGGGACGTCGACTTTCAAACAGCCGTAGCCCAGGCAGAGTTGGAAGATCGCAACATGGCGGGTAATTTCCACAACATACGTTTTGCAGTGCAAGGCTCTGACGAGTCATTTGTTATTGCCACCACACGTCCCGAGTTGTTGGCGGCTTGCGTCGGAGTTACCGCGCACCCTGACGATGAGCGGTTCAAGCAGCTCTTCGGCAAGCAGGCTATTACACCCATTTTCCATGTGCCTGTTCCAATTTTCGCAAGCGAAATGGTAGATCCGGAGAAAGGCACCGGAATCTTGATGGTATGTACGTTTGGTGATGCCACAGACGTCGCCTGGTGGAAAGAGAAGAAATTGCAATTGCGTCAGATCATCGGTCGCAACGGCAGATTGGTGCCCGTGCAGTTCGGTAGCCCCGGCTGGGAAAGCGTCAAACCAGATGCCGCCAATGAAGCTTATGCTCAAATCACCGGCAAGGCCGTCAAACAAGCACAAAAACTTGTCGTCGAACTTTTGCGCAAACCGGAGAATGCCGCCGCAGGAAGCGACGCCGCACTTACGGAAGAGCCCAAAAGCATTGAACACGCAGTGAAGTTTTTTGAAAAAGGCGATCGCCCGCTGGAATTTATCACGACACGCCAGTGGTTTGTTCGACTGATGGACAAGAAAGCAAAGCTCGTAGAGAAAGGCGACGAAATAGCCTGGTATCCGGATTTCATGCGTCTGCGCTATAAAAACTGGACCGAGAATTTGCAGTTTGATTGGTGCATCAGCCGCCAGAGATATTTTGGCGTGCCGTTTCCAGTTTGGTACAAAACTGATGCCAATGGCGAAGTCGACTACGATCAGCCCATCGTTGCTGAGTTTTCTGCGTTGCCTGTCGACCCAATGATTGACGCGGCTCCAGGATTTGACGAAGCACAACGCGGCAAGCCAGATGGTTTTGTCGGCGAAAGCGATGTATTCGATACATGGTTCACAAGTTCAATGACACCGCAGCTGTGCTCTAACTGGCTGATTGATGAAGCACGACACAATAATCTTTTCCCCATGGATTTACGTCCGCAATCACACGAAATTATCCGCACCTGGGCGTTTTACACAATCGCCAAAGCGATGCTGCACGAAAACAAAATCCCCTGGAAGAAAGTGGCTATTTCCGGTTGGGTTCTCGATCCTGACCGCAAGAAAATGTCCAAGAGCAAAGGTAATGTGCTTACGCCCATGCACTTGCTTGATTCGTATGGATCAGACGGAGTACGCTACTGGTCTGCCAGCGCAAGACTCGGCACAGATACAGCCTTCGATGAAAACATATTGAAGATTGGCAAAAGATTGGTAACCAAAATTTTCAACGCAGGCAAATTCGTTCTCGGCTTAAAAGGCGAGGAAGCTGCAATTAGCAACGAGCTCGATCTGTGTTTTGTGCAACGCTTGAAAGAGACGGTTGCGCAAGCCAATGCCAGCTTCGAGAAGATGGAATACGGCTCCGCCCTTTCGGAAGTGCAACGCTTTTTCTGGGCAGACTTCACCGACGAATATATCGAGCTAGCAAAACAACGCGCCTACAATGAGGAAGACAAAGCAGGACAAGGCTCAGCACTTGCCGCACTGCGTCTTGGCTTCAATGTTCTGCTGCGTTTGTTTGCACCATTCTTGCCTTATGTCAGCGAAGAAGTTTGGTCGTGGTACTTCGCAGCACAGACGCAACAAAAGAGTGTCCACACCGCTTCTTACCCTCAGGAAAGCGACTTTGCCAAAGTTGGCGCTCCACACAATGCAGATTCGTTCAACGCTGCATCAATTTGCCGCGGCATGATCAATCAAAAGAAAACAGAAGCAGCAAAATCAATTGGAGCAGAAGTTGAATCAGTCGAATTCACGGCAGATAAAGCTACTCTCGAATTGCTTAAGCTAATCGGCTCTGATTTGAAATCTGCCTGTCGCGTAAAAGAAATGGTTCTTACTGAAGTGACGGGAGAGCCCATGAGTGATGAAGAGAAAGCAACACTCGGAATAAAGCTGACAAATATCCAATTCAAGCAAAGCGAGACAAACTAAGAGATCCTAGATGGCTCCAGCCGACCAGATTTGGATTGATTGGAGGAAAACTCTAATCAGCAAAGCATTAGCCGAGAAATCCTGGGCATAAGTTAGTTGGATGGAACTAACTGCTGGATGGAGCTTCCCTCTTGGAAATTACCACCCTAAAAGAAGCTGCTCAGCGTGGAGACACGACGGCGCAATTTGAACTGGGCGAAGTGCTCTATCTCGGGCAAGAAATTGAACTCGACCTGAGGGAAGCGGCAAGCTGGTATGAACGCGCCGCACGCAAAGGTCACGTCGCCGCACAACACAAAATCGGCATGATGTATTTTCTCGGGCAGGGTGTCGGCCAAAATTTACGCGAGGCTGCCACCTGGTTCTACCGTGCAGCCGAAGAAGGCTACCCTGACGCGATGTACAATTACGCACTGCTGTGCGAAAACGGCAGTGGCTGTGAAATAAATTTACTGCTAGCCGCCGAATGGTATGAGAAAGCCGCTCTAGAAGGTCACATTGATGCGGCTTTCAATCTCGCCCTGCTATATCACCAGGGGCGCGGCGGTGTGCCGCAAGATTTTCTAAAAGCAACTCAGTTTTATGGCTTCGCCTCTGAAGCTGGTCAAATGCAAGCACAGTTCAATCTGGCGTTGCTTTACCACCAGGGCATGGGCGTACCACGCGATGCCACACGCGCCGCGCAGCTCTACCGCTTGGCGGCTGAGCAGGGTTATGTCATCGCCCAGTGCAATCTGGCCATAATGCTGCATCAAGGAGACGGTCTTTCACCAAATTTGCAGGAAGCCTACTATTACTATCGCCTTGCTGCCGAAAGCGGGCATGTTACGGCACAATATCTGCTTGGGCGCATGTTTGCCAATGGCGAAGGCGTACCGCTCGATCACAAAGAATCTGTGAAGTGGCTGACTCGCGCAGCCGAACAGGGTCATGTCAAAGCGCAATACGACCTGGCTATAAAAATGTCTCGCGGGGAAGGCATTCTCAAAGATATGCATCAGGTCGCCAGCTGGCTCGGCAAAGCTGCCGACCAGGGTTATGGCAAGGCTGTTTACAGCCTTGGTGTTCTTTTCCGGCTCGGGGACGGCATCGAAAAGAATCTGGAATTTGCATTCGAATGTCTTTCTAAAGCAGCCAATGAGGGGCACCCCGAAGCCCAGTATTTGCTGGGTGTCATGTTGGAGAATGGTGAAGGAACGAAAAAAAATATTGGCTCAGCGGCGAAATGGTATGCAAAGGCGACAAAACAAGGGCATGAGAGAGCTTTGAAACGCCTTTCCGAGCTTCACGATTGAGCAGCAGCTAAAATGACTTAAGGCAGCTCTGTTCTATATGTATGAGAATAGAGTGAAGGTTTGCTGGTGAAAAATATGACACAGAATTTTACGTCTTTCGAAACTGCTATCGGTGCAATAGCAATAGCCTGGACAGACAAGGGCGTGTGCTGGTTGCAACTTCCTGAAGCAAGCGAAACAAAAACTGTCTCACTGCTTAAGAAGAAGCTCCCGCAGGCAAGCAAAGCCGAACCAACAGTCATTATCCAAAGAGCGATTAAATTATTACAGTTACATCTTAGTGGAACAAATCAAGATTTTAGAGGCATTCCTTTAGATCTGAGCCAATGTACCGAATTCAGCCGGCAGGTCTACGAGGCTACACGCAAAGTCCTGGCTGGACAGGTTGTTACTTATGCCGATATTGCCAACCAAATTGGTCAGACCTCGGCTACGCGCGCGGTAGGTCGTGCTCTGGGCAGCAATCCGGTGGCGATTATTGTGCCTTGCCACAGGGTCATCGGCAAAGGCGGTAACATGACCGGATTCTCAGCGTTCGGCGGTTGCGACACAAAAGTGCGCCTGCTTTCCATCGAGCGAGCGTTGGGCTCAGACAAAGTGTCCCTGAATTCTCTGTCTTAGGTATTTGCAATGGAAATAGTCTGGTCAATTGGACTGATCGTCATGATCGTAGTTGCCCTGCCTTGTTTACTTCTGCGCCCGCTTTTCCTGGCAATCGCCGACCGCATCGCCGGCAGAAAGAGTAGCGCCAAGGAACTTCAAGAGCTTAAAGACCGCATTCTTGCACTCGAAAACAATCTGCGTTCGGTGAGCCATCAAGTCATTACCTTGGAATCCAGTCAGGAATTCTCAAACAAACTTCTTGAAGATCTTAAATCGGGCAAGAAATCCGAATAATAAGGAACAGAAAATCTGACAAAAGCGGAGGATATGTATTCATACCCTCCGCTTTGTTTTGGACGATTTCAGGATAAAGGAAGCCCTGATTAAGGCTTAGGCTTCTTCATCTTCTTCAGAGTATTCATCCCAAGCTTCTTCTTCGCATTCTTCGGAAGAAACAGCTGCTACAAAGAATTTGGTTGCGACTTGAGCAGCAACGTCAGGCGAAACGCCTACATCTTTAAGTGTTTTGACCCAGTGTACGATTTCGTTTAACATTGTGCGATCGAGGCTGGTTTCTGTTTCGAGAACAGCATTGGGCATGGTGAGATCCTCTTGCGGTGTGGTGAACATTGCTCTTAATGCTACAAAGCTTGCCCTTAATATGCCAGAGGCCAAAGCTTAAGAAGTGCGGATTCAAGCCTAAATTGAAATAATCGGACTTAATTAATCGCAAAGAGAAATTCGTGCATGCTACTTTGCTGCTCTAACCGGTCTGTTAGTACAACGCAAAAGGCTCTTCAGAAGCGCATTTTGACGAACTCACTGGTTCTACAGGCGCGTGCAATTTTTTGCCTGTAGAAAACTTATTCTGCAAGAGTTCTAGTCCAATATTTTTTGAAATTTCGATTAAAACTGGATGAGCGCGCCAAAACTTGCCTTTTCTTGCAGTACTGAATTTTCAATTTGTTAATACTGTTTTCTCAGGCGCAGCAACAGCTATAGAACTATAGCCAAAGAATAGATAGCCTAGAGTCAGAGGCACAGTCGCCAGGGACAAAAGAAGCACGAAAGGCTCAAACTGAGGCGAACAGAAAAGTATGTCTTTGCAAACAGTCGACAAGACAATTGCCGGCGTCATAGCCACGATAGCCATGCGCAGCGCCGTGCCGAAGCCCAGTTTATTTCTGTCCATAAAAAGTCCGACAAGAGCGTAGATTAAAGCCAGGATCGTGTGTCCCAGCCAAAACACTATTGGCAGCAGCACTGCCCCAATGAGCGTAAGACCCAATACGACATTCTTAATTGAATCACGGAAATTTGTAGAGGAAACAGCAAAATCCATCGGCACGGCTGACCAGGGGACCAGTCCGTCAATACCGTCCATAAACACGCCTTTTTCCGTGATAAGCGCTTTAGCATCATCTCTTGAAGTCGACTTTCCCGAGGTGTCAAAAATGATGAAACTTTTTTCTTTGGTGGTAGTGTTTATATACTCCATTTTGTATGGACTTGGTCTGTCCAGGCTGAGTGTGCCTTGTTTAACCGTTACTCCAGGCACGCGCGTGACCATTTCGTTTATTTCAACGCTATCATCGAGAAAGCTGGCAAAATGCAGATAGCGGCTGGCCATCGAGAGCGGGGTTAAAACAAGAAGAATAATGAAAAGGTAAAGAAGCCCTGTGCCTTTGCCAGTTAGAGCGGTGTCGCTGTAAAATTTTCTGGAGTAAAACGCCAGAAATGGAGCACGAAAAATAGAATATTGCATCTCAAATCCTTTCTGGCTTTCGCCCTGTATAAAATCAGCCCGGCAAGCGTCAGGACTTTTGCATTTTCAGCACAAGTTCCATCAAATTATTTCCTAGGAACAGAAGACCCGGCACAGAATCGGGTGAGCGAGAGAATTCAGCACTGGCGCCACGCAAATCGAGACAGGGCGTGTCTATATGCACACGCAGTCCTTTCAGCGCAGGAAACGTCTGGCTTGCCTTTGCCAGGGCTTCCTGCAAGAGCATGCGCACTTCGACCTTGCCGTAAAGCAAACCTAAATTTGTGGCAACTCCGTTAAAGGCGTTTACCATTTTCACAAGCTCCGTCGGTCCATCGACCGAGCCGGTATTTCGTTCGCTGGCGCGTTCTTGAGCTTGTTGGCGCGCCGCATAATCGTTTATATCTTGTAGGGTAGGTTTCCTGAATTGCCCGGTGCGTCGACGCAATTCCTCTGTTGGTGTTGGTCCGTCAGTGCGACGAATCCACTCGGCATTAATAATTTCGTTTAGAACAGTTAAAACTGAATAGCGATCGCAATTAGTTTGCTTACAAATCGACTCAGTATTGCAGCCCATTTCGATGAGATTCCACAAAGTACGCGTCAGATCCCGTCGTTCGACGCCAAATGCCGCTATATCAGGAACAGCCTTTACCTGCGTATATATTGATGTGGGCCAGCCAGTCGATTTTAGAAGTTTCGGCAATTCGTCAGCACGCCTTGCTCCCTCAATCAGAAGCATGTGGGGAGGTCGACTTTTTAGATTTTTGTCGACTTCGTAAATTTCAATATCTGATTGATCGAAGGTGAAATCGAGTGGGTCGCTGCTATTCATCAGTTCATAGAGAGCATACTCGCCTCTGAGCTGATCAAAAGTTGCGGAGAGAATTCCTGTATTGGCCAGTACCAATCGTCCCACGACCTTGCCGCTGCGACCGAACAAAGACAAAACGCCATCTTGACGTGAAGCCATAACGGTTTGAATAACTGTAGGCAAATCGAAAAACGCCAAATTCCCTTGCAGACCAGGGGGCTTGAAAGTCGTCCCCGAGGCTGAGCGCCGGCTAATTATATCTGCGATTTTTGAGGACACTGCCGGAAACTTGCGTGTCACTTCTTTCAGAGCATTGGTCGGCAGCCGCAGAACCACGGCTTCTTCAGGCACACGAATTGTTGCACTTCGAACTGAATCTTGCACTTCAGCCATTTCACCGAAGCATTCTCCAGCTGTGAGAAATGCGATAACCTTTGAGGGCGCATGTCCTTTAAGAACAGCCACGTTGCCGGTTTTGACGACATAGAGTCCATCAGACGGATCGCCTTCACTAAAGATTATATGACCAGGTCCACAGACAATTTCGACAAACAACATACTCAGACTTTCGAGAACGTTGTGTTCAAGCACCTGAAATATAGACTGATGCTTGAGAAACTCAACTACCTCAAGATTTTTCTCGGTTAAAGTGCCCATGCTAATGCCTTTCTAGGTGCTTTAAGAGCCTGCAGTCATACTACGAATTTCCTTTGCCCGGGTTTCCAGATTTACCGCTTCGCCAGTTTTGTTCGCTTTGCGCAAAACAGCAGCATAACGCTCAAGAGCCGAAGCAACTTCGGGATGTTCAGTGCCGAAGTTGCTTTCATAAATTTCCAGCGAAAGTTCAAATTGAGTTTCAGCATTGGCATAGTCGCCACGCTTGTCATAAAGGCGACCGAGCTTGCCCAGCAGTTTGGCAACCTCAATCGGTTGTTTTTCGCCATTGTTCTGCTTGATTCGAACCAATCTTACGTAATAGGGAACTGAATCTTCTGAGCGACCTAACTGTGCATAAATATCAGCGGCTCTTTCAAGCAAGCTGATTAGCTTGACGCTGTCTCTGCCGTAAAGCTTCTCTTTGATCGAGAGCGCTGATTTGAAAAACATTTCAGCCTGTTCGTGATTATGTTGCTTGCTCTTCAGATCAGCCAGAAGCTCGAGCGTAACAGCTACATCCACATGCTCAGCGCCTAATCCCTGCTGTTGAATTTCGAGAGTTCGCCAGAGCTGTGCTTCAGCTTCAGCAAATTTGTTTTGCTTGAAATAGAGATCAGCCAGCTTGAAAAGACAGGTTGCGACTTCGACATCTTTGGGTCCGAAAAATTTCTCTAAGATACCAACTGCCCGCTTATAGTTCAGCTCGGCTTCGGCAAAGCGCTTCTGGCTCAAATAGCTATCGCCCAGACGCATACAGATTATGGCAACGCCGCAATGATTACTGCCAAGCGTGCGCTCAGCTGTAATAAGCGAATCGGCATCGCCAATTAGAGTCTTCAATTCTGTAGTACTCATGCGTTCTGGCTGCCAGCCGATATACTCGAGAGCTTCATCAAGAGCAATTTTTTGTTTGGCGCAAATACGTAACGCTTTAATCGCCAACTCGGAAGGGACAACGCCGTCACCGATCAGCAGCTGTGCCTGCAGCCCGGCGCGCACGACTTCAGGTTCGAGTGTTTCGACAGTAAGTAAGTATTGCCCGAGCGGAGTGCCGTCTTTCTGCGCCTGTTGAGCGGCTTCTTGTAATTGCACTTGAGATAACAAACCGGCTTCACAGAGAATGTCGCCAATGCGTTTTTTCTCTGATTTCTTACCTTGCTTACTCCAGAAAGAAGCCATTTGGCGCAGCTGATCGACCATATCAGGATGATCGGCGCCGTATTGTTTTTCTTTGACACGCAGGGATGAAAGATAGAACTGCTCCGCTTCAACATAACGTCCGCGATGCTCGAGTACCCGAGCCATGCGCTGGAAGGCCTGAGCTGTGTCAATATGATCAGGACCAAGTAAGTCTTGCATGATCTGGATTAAACGCCAGCCAAGCGGCTCGGCTTCGGCGAACTTCTTTTGCATTAAATGCAAGTCAATGAGCCGCATGAGACAAGTTGACACTTTCAAATGTGTTTTGCCAAAAGAATTTTCGTTAATTAGCAAAGCTCGTTTGAAAACACGCTCGGCTTCTTCGTCTTGTGCCAGCATCATATATAAGTCGCCAAGGTCAAGACACAAAACCGCAATATCACGATCTTGCGGCCCATACATTTTTTCCCGCTCGGAAATTTCAGCATTCAGCTTATTAACACGGGCATGCTTTGCTTCCAGCGAGCTGATTTCCAGTTCTTTGACGCGATCAATAGCGTCTTCAAAATCAAGTTTATCGAGAGAGGCTTGCCGCAAAGCTGCCACAGCCATCTCTTCATCGACTTGACCGCTGTCAAGCATCGACTGCGCTTGCAATACGTTGGTCAGATCTTCTGTGGACATAAATCGGAGCATCACGAGCATTTCGCCCAGGCGCAACTGAAACTTATCAGCCTCTGCCAGACCGGCCGGTAAGTGCTCAGGTTTTATGACTCCCGCCTTTAGAAGCAGGTCACCAATGCGTTTTCTGGAGTTTGTTCGAAGTTCGGCCATGCTATTTAGCTTTCTGTGTTCCTATTGAAAAGCGTATCAGTTGTGCCCACAGTTATCTTCATACCACGCCACACCTAACCGAATCACATATCATTGCGACAAGCTGGCAAATAAGTCTCCCAATTAGCTTGTAGATTGAAATCTAAGGGTATTTGCTGTTGGCACTCTAATATATTTGTTAAAGAACGGGTGGCGACAAATTTTAAACCGATATCGGTTTAAAAACAAAAGTACTACTTGAAATGTGATACCGAATTCTTGCCTTCATTTACCCGAACATATCTTTCTGATTTAGCTGAGAGACTCAGCGTGAACTGTTCTTCCGATAATTTAGCGAATTTCTTCGCCACGCCTGTATGAAATATGCAGGCTTTATCTAAGGCATATCATCGCGTTAAACTTAGCGCGTCTTTGTTTAATAGGAGCGAGCGGCATGATCGGACTAACGCGGAAAAACTTTATGGCAAGTTTGGCAAGCACCCTCGGATTGGGGGCTGTGCTGAGTTCAGCCGGCGGATTGTCCGCTAATGCCTTGAGTGAAGCCACTGCCATCAGCGATTTTTCGAAAGCCCAAGATGAAGCCGTTAGCCTGCTTCGAGAATATATAAAAATCGACACGACGAACCCACCCGGCAACGAAACTCGCGGCGCCATCTACCTGGCAAAAATACTGAATGACAACGGCATCGAAGCAAAAACGTTTGAAACTGCCCCCGGTCGTTCATGTGTATATGCACGCTTGAAAGGCAATGGGAAGAAAAAAGCCGTTGTTTTGCTAAATCATATCGATGTCGTTCCTGCCAAAGCTGAAGATTGGAAACACAATCCCTTCGGCGGCGAAATCATCGATGATGAGATCTGGGGCCGAGGCACAATCGATATGAAAGGAACAGGCATTGCTGAGCTGGAAACAATGTTGATGTTGAAGCGCTCTGGCAAAGTACTTGACCGCGACTTGATTTTCCTGGCTACACCAGATGAAGAAGGCGGCGGTGGAAACGGTGCCGCCTGGTTTGCCAAAAACAAAGCAGATCTTGTCAAAGATGCCGAATTCCTTTTTAACGAAGGTGCCTTCATTGACACCGCCGATGATGGCAAACCGCGCTACTGTGGCGTGGCAGTTTCAGAGAAATCTGTACTCTGGCTCAGCCTGAAAACAAAAGGAGAAGCCGGACATGCCTCGATGCCTATGCCTGATTCATCAGTTAACCGCTTAGTCAGAGCACTCAACAAAGTCGTTGAAAACCCGCCCAAACCCACGGTATTACCGCCGGTGCGTGAATATTTCAAGCGCATCAGCCCAACAGTGCCAGAGCCGCTGAAACAGGCATTCTTGAACATAGACGAGGCGGTGAAGAAACCGGAAATCTATCAGGATATTCTCAAAGATAAATACATGTCATCGATGCTTCGCAATACCATTTCTGCCACAGTTTTGAAAGCCGGATACAAAACAAACGTTATCCCAGCAGAGGCTGTTGCCGAATTAGATTGCCGTTTATTGCCCGGCGTAAGCAAAGAGAGTTTCATCTCCAGCGTCAAAGACACAATTAAAGACAACAACGTCGAAGTCGATGTTTTAACCTGGGATCACTCCGATGCGTCACCTTATGACACCGATTGTTTTAAGGCCATCACAAAAGTCATGGACAAGGATATGCCCGGCGTACCAGTAGTACCAATGGTTATGCCCTGGTTTACAGATTCACATTGGTTTAGAGACCTGGGCATTTGCTCATACGGATTTGCCCCGGTACGAATCGACAAAACTCACTTAGCTTCCATGCACGGAAAGGATGAACGCATTCCTGTAGCCGTCTACAAAGAGGGAGTCAAGATCTTTTACAACGTTATCAACGAACTTTGCGCCGAGAAGCAAAGCCCTTAGACGCTCGGAATTTAGTTTTTAGGATTCGCGAAATCTTCAGTTATTGTTTTAATTGACTCGTGTCCGTCTTTGTCAAAGTCGAATTCCAGAATCTGGTTGAAAACTTGGCCATTCCACTTTGCCGGATAAGTGCCAGCAGGAGCGCCCAGTGCCTGAGCCAGCTCAGGTATTTTGCCGTGGTGCCAGGCAATGGCAATGAACTTCCCATCAAACTTGGGATCATTCAATTCTTGCGCCAGTTCGTCATAGTTTTTGTCTTTCACACTAGTGTCTATAGCTACACCGATCTTTTCCGACAATGGTTCGAGAGTTTCACGCGGTCGCACGCTATTTTTGGAATCTTTTGAGGCAAATAAATAATCGGGCGTTCTACCAAAATGCTCGGGAATGTAATCAACCAACTCTTTGGCTCTGGCAAAACCAGCCGGAGCTAAATCAGGATTGTTGGGATCATCGGGTTTTTCAGCATGCCGCATTAATATGATTGTTGTGTTATGGAGTTCGCTATGAAACGCGGCTGACGAAGAGGCGGCCGCAGCATCCGCGGCAGTCGCTTCAGGAGCTTCACTTTTATCTAATTTGGCTACTGCGTCCGACATAGCTGCTCCAATGAAACGCTCGCCCTCTGGCGTTTGAAAACGAGACTTTCCTTCCTGTATGTCACTTAAAGTACATGCGCACAGGGGCAGAGCCAATGTGGAAAACACGTATATCGCCACGAGCCCGCAGCTAAAGTCTAAATTAGTGAAGCGTCGTCGTCGGACAAACAGAACTTCGTGAGATAAGCTTTTCCTGAATTAGCCACCGCGATTAATTAAGCTCAAAAATTCAGTTAGGTGATTTAGAAAAAGGACCAAGTCGTGCGCCAAGAACTGCCATAACTGCCGCGTTTTTTACAAGTTTCTGCAAGACCCTGCGCTGCTCGCCCTGCCCCGAGCGCTGCAACTCATGCAGAGGCTTCACGGCGAAGATGGCTGAGGGCAGAGAGAACTGAGCGCAATGAACTTCCGTGCTTCCATTTTTGAACAAGAGTTGCTCGGCGCGAAAGGCGATTTTTGGATTCATTCCTGCATAGCTGGAACGAGAAGCCACAATTTCTTGTCCGATTGAGAATTGAATCGTGCTTTGACCAGCAACTAGAGATGGCTTTTGAGCTGGGTCATCATGCAAATCAAAAGCGTCTATCTGATCGCCTGCCACCATTAAGAGAAGCACATTGCCTTGATGTAAAAGTATTTGTCCGCAGGGGGTTTCTATGCTCAAATTTTCGTGGGCGACGAATAGAACATTTCCCTTGGCAATTTTTACCGCACCAGATGCCAAAGTCTCACCAATTACCCCCTGACCATGCAAGACATTGACATCAGCCGATGTGGCGACAGCCGCCTGAATGCTGTCATCGAGAGCGCTGTTTCTTGCTCTTCTTTGATCTAATCCTATCCTTACTGTCGCCAGGCGAGACATGGGTGTTTGATCAGTTGGAACTATAGTTGTATTTGGAATTATGTTGAGATTATCCACATCAATCGATGTAGTCGGCACCGAACTTACAGATTCCGGGCTGAGCAGAAACGCCGCAGGCAACGCCGGGGCTGCTGCAGATTCTGAACTCTTAGTTTTTAGCGATGGTTGCGCGGAAGAGAGGCTTACAACGATGGGAGAACTCAAGTTTGCCTGCGTAGCAGAAAAGCCAGCGAAGCTAAACGGGTTGTTGAAAGGCGGTGTATAAGGATTCAGCGGATAAACCGTTTGAGAATTAAGATTACCCATCGCGATATATGAACTAGCAGTGGTGTCACCTGTACCACTGAGCGCAACGCCACCACCAGCAAACGAATTGAAGCCAATAATTTTGGCCTTGATGCTTCCGTTGTTGTTTACATTCAGCGTCTTGCCTGGCTGCCCCAGAAGCTCAACAACACCCCCGGCACCAGTGCCGCCCGTTGCGAAGATGCCCAAGGTGGAGGCTATACTAAAACCCTCCTGGGCAGAAATGTTCACCGTGCCACCATTAATTGCGCCGGCAGCTGTGATACTACCAAAAGTACCATAGCAGCCCTTGCAGGAGTCGACGAAAAAGCTCACAGAGGCAAGACTATTTACGCTAATGGCGCCTCCATTTGCGCTGGAGCTGGAAACATCAAGACTGGCTGAATTAGAATTCACTCCATTGATATTTATATGCTGAGCCAGCAATTTGATTGTGCCACCATCAGCGCCCAGACTGCCACTAGATGTGATGGCGCCACTAAAACTGATATCTTGCTTAGCTTCGACTGTAATGTTTCCGCCCCGGTACGGCACGCCGCCATGAGTTCCCACGGCATCGGCAGTAAGACTTGTACCGACAACATTTCCGCCCATCGCGTCGATGAAGATATTGCCGCCTGAGCCTGTGTTGAGTGTCGATGTGTTCACAGCGTCAGCAAGCATAATATCGCCCTGCGCGGTCAGAAGCCGCAGTGACGACGGAGGATTGTTCAGAGGGCTGATCGAAAAATTGATATTTCCACTTATGCTTTTGACGTCGATGTTGACTGTGTAAAGCCCGGGATCGCCATTGGGCTCAATGTAAGAGCTCGCCGAAATCGTACCGTTCCCGACGACGGTTATTGAAGTGCCGCCGGCACCGTTTAGATTAATCACGCCAGAATTTGGATCTAGTACGTCTAATTGAGACCCCGTGCCGAGTTGTAAATGCAGTACGCCGTTAGAAGCCTGAAGATTAAGGGCACTGCCGGCCCCAGTCCCCTTAACTTGCATGACACCGTTATTTACTATATTCGGTGCAGCCACAAACAGCAGTGCGCCGTTGACGTTGATACTGGAGTCGTTGGTGAAAGTGCCGTTGATAGCATGGCAATCGACAAGCCCAGCAGAAACCGGCCCGTTAAAAGTGATACTTCCAGTAGTGGCAAGCTGCAATTGCGCCTGCGCCGTCGCTCCGCTTGAACTCAGATTAGCGTTGCTGGTGATCATGGCACTGGTTCCCGCAGTCAGCGAAATGTTTGAGCTAGCTCCCGAGGCAGCATTTATGCTGCCGTTTTTCGCATCTAGCGTAATGTAAGGAGCAATAATTGCCGCAGTGCGCAAAACAGCAACTTGATCACCGTCTGGAACATAGGCAATAGGATTGTTGCCGACAAAGCCAGCGAAAGCTCCGTTTACTGACGCATTGATACTTTGCGGCGTCGCAAAACTAGACTTAAACGTAGACGTGAGTGTTGTTAAAATAGAAATGGTATTGTCATTCGGATTAGCCACGTATGCGTAGCTGCCGTTCGGCAAAATCCCAGTTGCAATAAACTTCGAGCCACCCACAATCGGTATAGATGGAGCAAGAGAAGGTGCCGGAGGCTGCAACGAAACTATTTGCAGAGAGCTGCCCGCGCCATTGTCTGATGGTACAAAAAATTTGGTGCCGCAAGGACAAGGTCCAAGTCCATAGGGCTGCGAACCTGCTGCAGTGGAAATGCTGCCCACAATTCCGTTGAGCGAATTGTAGCTGGCAATATTATTTGTTCCGACCATAGAAACGAACAGCGATGCGTCGGCATTAACAAAGGCCAGAGCCTGCGGAGTATTTGGCAAACTGACTGTGGCGCTTAGCGAAAGAGTTTTAGTATTAATCACATCAAAGGAGTTGTTGCCAGAGTTCGCTTCATAAAGCTGGCTGCCATCGCCATTCAATGCTAAGGCAAGTGGAGCGTTTATGGAAGCGGCGCTGATCGTTTTTTCTAATTGCAAATTTGCTGCGTTATAGACACGTATATCATTTGAGCCCTGGTCAGCCACATAAATTGTCGCACCATCGGGACTAAGAGCCACAGCAATTGGCTCAACACCAGTAGCTTTCGTGGCAACGACTCTGTTTGTCGTGGTACTTATGACATCGAGCTGATTTAAATTGGCGTCGACTGTATAAACAAAAGTGCCGGCGCTATTTATCACAGTACCATTAGGATTTGAGCCGGCACCAGTGGAAACTTGAGCCACAATTGCATCAAGAGTTGTGATACTGCCGCCAGCCTGAATATTGACGGCTCTGGCATTTATGTTGTCTGCCAGATTCACGTCAGCAGTTTGCAAAGTCGGCGAGGCTATAAGACTATTGTTTGAAATTATGGCGCCATGAATATTGAAGATCAGGGGCTGAGCATTTGAACTTAGAGGTTCTGCAGTTGTGATAGAAACGTTGCCGGAAGCCAATTGACTGCTTCCGCTTGCATTTATTCGACCGATTTCAATTGCGGCATTTGGCAAATTGACACCGGCAATGATACTAACATTTCCGCCAGTTCCACGCAGACTGGAGCTATCAAGCACACTACCATTAACGCCAGTGCTCGGACCAGGCATAGTAAAGCCGCCGCCGTTGCTGCCCTGAGCGAAGGCATCAATGATAAGGTTACCGCCTTTGCAATTCGAACAGGTTGAAGCACTGCTAATGACCAAATTAGGGCTGGCGCTAAAATCGACATTGCCACCACTGGCGGAGGCGCCGTTAATTGTAATATTTGAAACAGCATTGCCATTAAGCGGCGGTGTACTAGCGATGGTCGTGCTAGAGGACGCAGAGCCACCAGTTATAGACGCTCCAGCGATCAGATATATGTCATGCCCCAGCCCTGCTGCATTTGATGTTGAAATTGAAGTCACAGCGCTGCTGCTGCTGATATCGCCTGCAGCTATTATAGCCAGATTCTCAGTCACATGAATGTTGCCGTTTATGGCGATAGAGCCAGTGTCGTTATAGTATGTAGGGTCACCACTGACGTTTATGTTTCCCAGGCTCAGAGTTTGCGAAAAAACACCCAGATTAGCGCCACCGCCAGTAGTATTAAGCATGCCGCTAGCCTTAAGCGGATCAGCCAGAATATTCCCGCTGCCATTGTTGAAGTTCAACTCTTGCGCCTGCAATTCTCCTCCAGATAGCTGCAGACTGGCGCTACCGGAGTAATGAGCATCACGAAAGTTGAGAGAACCATTGGCGGCTTGTATAGTGCCACCAATGTTGTTTACGCTAAGATTGCCGTTCAACCCAGGTGCGATATTAATGTTGCCGGAAAGGGAAACAATGCTGCCTTGATTGCTCAAATTAAGCGTAAGCAAATTTAGAGTCGAGGAAGAGCTAAGCGCAGCAGAATTGCCGAAATTGCAGAAGGACGGGGCGCTTAGCCTGAGATTTTGCGTCGAATATATGCTTCCGGAATTAGTAATTGCCGAACGACTCTGCATTGAGAGCGCCCCATTTATATTAATAGTGCCTTCGTTCTTGATAAAACTGTTAGAGCTAAGAGCAATTTGTTTGAGCGCCAAAAGATTGACCGCGCCCTTTCCCGGCCAGCCAAAGTTTGTTATGACGCCAGAACTATAATTGGTAATCCCGTTGGCTAGCAGATTCAACGAAGCTAAGCCGCTAGAATTCGATGCCAATATCAAGGTCCCGAAGTTGCTTAAAGATCCCCCGAGGTTCAGCGTCGTGGGCTTATTAGCCTCGATTATCGTTGTGCTGCCCCGGGGGATAATAAGATTGCCTTTTCCCTGGAGGGCGCTCGCGTTGATTAAATTTACGGCGCCTGGAAATGTATTGAGCAGCGTTGCCGGCACAACTGCGCCATGCCCTGACGTAGCGAGAGCTAACACCGGCGATGAAGCTGCAAAACCGCTGAACGGCGACGCCGGAGCTGGTGCAGCGCCGAGCGGCGAGGCCGTGGCAGGACCTGCCGCAACGAAGGCCGACATGGTTCCTAAAGCCAAGCTCGCCGCCAGAATGGCGACGCCTAATTTATGCGTTCTATCTCTTGGTCGCCTCTTAAGCAGCAATCGTCATTTCGAGTGCGGTATTCAACTCGCTCCAGCGGGCTTTTCTTTATCTTGACACAAGTCTTTCACAATTTTCATAGCTTCGGATGAATGCTTGGCACCGTCAAGCATAGAATTGAAAACGTAGCGGACCACGCCTTCCTTGTCTATCACGTAAGTTACTCTACCAGGCAAAACGAATCCCGTATTTGGCACACCGAAAGCTTTGCGAGCGGTTCCGCTGGTGTCGGCAAGCAGCGAGAATTGCAAATGATTCTTTTCAGCAAACTTCTGATGCGACTTTACCGAGTCTGAACTCACACCGATAACCTCTGCTCCCAATTCGACAAATTTGTCGTAACTATCCCGAAAAGAGCAAGCCTCAGCCGTACAAACACTAGTTTCATCTTTGGGGTAAAAATAAAGTACAACAACCTTCTTACCGACGTAATCTTTGAGTGACACCATTTTGCCACTCTGGTCTGGCAAGGCGATTTCGGGTGAAGGATCGTTGACGCCAATTTTGCCATCCATAGATTTGGCTCCTTTAGCCGTTTTAGCCGGTGAAGTCGTTTTGGCATCAGCTGAATCAGCTGCTCGGGCAGTCAAAATAAAGCTCTGCGTGCACAGGGCGAAGCAGGTTAATGCCAATAGAACTGAAAAGCTTCTTCTCATTTC
>Ga0182030_10010798_pt1 | contig 18500 bp, 23 predicted proteins | sample 812S3MmetaG_FD_121299 | JGI IMG/M metagenome (GOLD analysis project Ga0182030, IMG submission 121299) | Permafrost microbial communities from Stordalen Mire, Sweden - 812S3M metaG (Illumina Assembly) | ecosystem: Environmental > Terrestrial > Soil > Wetlands > Permafrost | place: Sweden...
GCAAGTCAACCGTTCGCTGGCCGGTCAAAGCTTGATTGCGCGTCTTTCCACTTTCTTTGGCCTGCTCGCGGCCTTTCTGGCCTGCGTCGGCATTTACGGACTCATGTCCTACGCCGTTACGCGGCGGACCAATGAAATCGGTATCCGCATGGCGCTGGGGGCGGAAGGTTCCGGCGTCCTGTGGATGGTGATGCGCGAGAGCTTGACGCTGGTCGGCGCGGGCGTGGCGCTCGGAATTCCCGCGGCGCTCGCGGCCGGTCGCCTGGTTTCGAGCGTGCTGTATGGCACCAAGGCGACTGATCCTATCATCATCGCGGCGTCCGCCCTGGTGATGATCGCCGTCGCGGCTCTGGCCGGTTACCTGCCCGCCCGGCGCGCTGCGAAGGTCGATCCCATGGTGGCGCTGAGGTATGAGTAATCGGTCGGATTTTTGAGCAGGAGGGTGGCAACGGACCGGACGAGGTCGTATCTGTAGTCTCCATAACTCCACCGAAGTCTTAGAGCTGTATCGGAAGCGCACCGGCTAAAATCGGGTGGTTGAGTGGGAGACATAGCTGCACGGGGCGCTTTCGATACAGCGACTTGAAGGAAGCCCCACGCTTTGGCAGGGCAATTGCTTATTGGGTATTGAATCGAAATCGTGTAACGTATCGGAGTAATGTTGCTACGCAGCTGTGGATCGGCAACATCGCAGTTGCCCTGCCAAATAGTATCACGCGAAAGCGTCCGCCGCTATGTGGCTTCGTTCAAGTCAGCTTCGGGGAACCGATCCCCATTCGGAATTGCGTGGCTGTTTCTTGGTGGGAAGGGCAGTTTTCGACAGATTTTGGTAAACCCTTGGCGACCACTCGTTAGTGATCCAACCGCGGCGCTCGGAGCCCGGTAGACATCCGAACTGGAACCGTATGTTCACTTCGACTGAATGTCGTGAGATCATGGCACGAGGTCGGTCGTATTTAGTATCCCGATGACGTTGGCGAGCACGACCAATCCAACCCTCCGAAGGGATAAGGGCGAGAGCCTTGTGTGATCACTGAAGCGCTCGACACCAAAAGGAGTCCGAGAGCTCGACTGCTTGCTTGGCAATCTCTATTTGAGTATCATCAGGCCACGGGTGGATTTCTGACATGTGGCAGGCTCACGAATATCATTTCAGTTTTAGCACCGGCTCCTCCGGTGGGCATTCTTACTTTGTCCCTCTCGTGGGTTTTGGCGCCGGCCTGGGCCTATTTATCAACGGGTTTTGGAATTATCGGAAGCTGCGCGTCATCGAGGACACGCCGCGGATTCCCGTTCGCAGTATCCCCATGGGGTTAGTTCGCGTGCACGGGAAAGTGACCGGCAGCTTCCTCCTGGCGAGCCCTGTGGCTCACATACCCTGCTATTACTATCGCGTCCAGCTCGAGTATTGGGAGGAGCAGGGGAAAAACCAGGGATGGCACATCGTCCACACCGAGAAGGACCAGCGCACTTTTTATGTCGACGATGGAACGGGCAAGGTTCTGGTCAATCCTCATTCGGCAGAATTTGATCTGCCTTCCACCTATTGGGCGGAGATCGGGCCCAAGGCGGGCGGCGGCCCATACCTCGATCCCTCCCTCGGTCTCGCGGCGGGTCCTTCGGAGCAGGAGTTGCGCGCCTATGCGGCAAAGGCTAACCGCCCGTTATTTGTGGGGGATCAGAAGTCCGTCGCTAAGCTCGAGGCGAAATACGCGAAAGCCATGGAGGGCGAGAACCCTTTGACGGGACGTGGCAGCTTCCGCATCACCGAGTACTGCCTGGTGGCCGAACACGAGTACGACCTCATCGGCACGTGCGCTCAAAATCCTCAGCCCCAGGACGATCAGGATCGAAATCTGATCCTCAAGGGCCAGAACGAACCGACCTTTCTGATTTCCGGGTTGAGCGAGCGGACACTCGAACGAACCTTGAGGAAAAGAGCGGTCATCAGGATCTTCGTCGGCGGCTTGCTCATGGTCTTTATGATGGCCATCATAATCGCCAGTCTGTTCAAGGTCTGAATGAGGCAAATTCACTTTGCCCACGGGGTGACTTCTCGCCCCCGTCTTCGGAGGCTGGGCAGGGCGAGCCCATCCGCAACCGCCGCCAGGTCAGCCCGCAAATCGGCCGCAGTCTAATAAAAAAGGATGCGGTCCCTCTCGAGCAAGCCAGAAAATAGAAGGTTTCGCTGGGAGACAAATAGACATACTCTAGCATCCGCCTGAAGGGCAAAAAAATCCAACTTCCAGTGCACGCTCCGCACAGCGATATAACTGGAATCCTCGCCCATGCCGGGGCCAAACGCGCGAGTCACTGTGCGCTTCGACTTGACCGGATTGGAGAACGATCCATGCCCATAACCCTGACGATTTATCTCGACGTCTTATTCGTGGTCGTATTCTTAGGTGTACCGGCTTTACTCATCTGGCTTCTGGTGCGTCGTGCCATGCGGCGCGGTCGCATAAAGATACTCAGTTCCGATGAGGTCGCGCACAAGCGTGAAGCTGAGCAGCGCAAGGCTGAGGAGGGATGGAGCCTCCCGCCGGAACTCGATCTTCCCACGCCTCGGCCCGTCAGGAGGGAGCAACTCGGCATTCGCATGTTGCGGAGCTTTAAGCGCCTCTTGCCCGTGATCGCCATCCTGGGACTGTTTACCATTATTGTTATGATTCGCAGGGGAATTCGGCCGGGCACGCTGCTGAACGCCCCCTCCGTTGATTTTCCCGCGATCCTTAATTTCTTGTGGCCTGCCCATATGCCAGAGTGGCAGCTTTGGCCACGCATAATCTTTGTGGGGTTCGTCGGGGTGATCGTCTTGTCGGGTTACTTCAGGCGGAAGAAGCAACGGAAGTTACTCAGGTGGGGTAAGCCAGCCTGCGCAGTGGTCACCGGTTGTAGTGGCGGTGATAAGGGTGGCACGATTTGGACACTCCAATACCGAGACGCCACCGGGAACCTGGTAGAAACGGATCTAACTAGTTGGTCCTCAAGGAACGCGACGGGCCAGGTTCTGACGGTTCTCTACGATCCGGACAAGCCATCGCGATGCATAACCTACCCCGTCGGGGGATACGAAATCGGGGTACCCGAAAACTCCTGATTCCCCCCGGGTGGCGGAAACAAGTCATGGCGATGTCTGTGATCGGCGAAACCTCGCCGCTTCCCTCCGCGAACAACCGGGGGAATAACTCCCGAGTGCGGCCATCCGGGAACGACCACCTTGTTGCTCCAAGCGAAATCGCGGGCGTAACCCATCCCCCCGACGCCTCTATACACATAGCCGTTCTCACCGGCCTGAGGGGTCGGAACCGGGATCGAGAATTCGAAAACGATTCGCTGCTACTGGGCGAAGCGGCGGAAAAAGCTGTTGGGCTTCCACTCCGGGCGCTGATCGGCGTCGGCGACACGCCATGCCAGTTTTTCCAGGATGGCGTCGAATTGCGCGGCTGCCACAAGGTCAACGGGCTGGTTAACGTCATCCGAGGGCGCGTGGTAGCGCGCGCTATACCAGGCCTGGAAGATTTTTTCCTCCGGCGTCCCGGCAAGGTACCCGAACTTGAACGCCAGCGCCGGAACTCCTTTTTTGATGAAGCTGTACTGATCGCTGCGGATGAAACGATTGTGCTCCGGTTCCTTATCCGCCTGCACTTGCACGCCCGCTTGTTCGGCTACCGCGCGAACGTCGTCGCCCAGGGTGGATTCACCGAGACCCTGCACTTCGAGGTATTTTAGCGGGAAGAGCGGGAGGTACATGTCCATATTAATGTCGGCAACGAAGGAGCCGGACACCGTGGGATGCGCAGCAAAGTACTGAGAGCCAAGTTCGCCCTTTTCCTCGCCCGTGACGGAGAGGAAGAGAATCGAGCGCTTCGGCTGTGCTCCCGAATCCTTCATCGCACGGGCAATTTCAATCAGGGATGCGTCGCCTGAGGCATCGTCCATTGCACCATTGTAGATGCGATCGCCGTTGACGGGCTCGCCGATTCCGAGATGGTCCAGATGCGCGCTGACGACGACGTATTCTTTCTTAAGGTTCGGATCGCTGCCCGGGAAAACACCCACGACGTTCTCCGATTTCGCCTCCGAGCGGGTCATTCCGACCCGCGCACGGATCTTCCCACGGAGGGGAAAGTGCGGCAGCGGCTGATCCGTATTGACCCCTGCGAGAACCTCCGCGAAGGTGTGTCCGCTGCCGGTGAAGAGGATCTCGGCATGCGCCGGGTTCAGGAGGATGCTCAATGGAAGGGCAGCGGGAACGTCGTGGCCAGAATCGCGCAACTCCATGCGCGGCTGGAAGCGCGACGCGGCAATCCGCGACCAGGGAACCTCCGCGCTCTTGGGATTGGGGATGGCAATCGTGCCGATGACGCCTGCCTTCACAAGCGCCTTTCGGCGCTCTTCACTGGATTGATAGTGCGCTTTGATCGGGCCGGGCATGGCCGTGGGACCCCCCGTAACGAAGGCCACGATCTTGCCCTTCAGATCCTGGCCTGCCAGGTCATCATAGTTCAGTTCGGGAACCGTGAGTCCGTAGCCGACAAACACCGCGCTGGCTTCCACATTCTCCGCCGCGTGCGAGTTGACGCCGAGAATGGCATCGTCACCCAGCTTTACCGGCTCAACTTTGCCGGCGCGGAGCAAATCCAGAGAGCAGCGAGTTTCGTCAATCCGCACAACGTCGAAATCCATGGGTTGCCGGTAGCCCTCGACGCCCGCGGGATCGAGACCCACGGCCCGAAACTGCTCCGCCATGTAATCGGCGGCTTTCTCGAAACCGCTGCTGCCGGTGTCCCGGCCCTCCAGGCTGTCGTCCGCAAGAAACCGCACGTGCGACCACCAGCGTTTGCCCTGCGCAGCCCAGTCGGAGCTTGGCGCGATGGCAGCCCCACCCACAAATGCTAGTACCAGGCAAACGAGCAACCCGTTCCGTTGTCTCACGTGTGAACGCCTCCGATTTCTGGCTCAATATGTGCGACGCACCCCGCGAGCAGATCGGCCAGCCCCAACGCGGTCATCGCTTCGTGCCCCCTCGAGCCCGGATTCCAATTTGCATGCCCTCGACGTGACGGACCCTGGTCGCACCGGGAGGCCGCCGAATTCAAGGGTTACCTTACCGTAGGTGGACCGGCTGGGGAACAGAACATTCTTATGTTCGCGGTCTTCCCTCTGCAAGGCGCGCTCGATTTCGCGGATGACGGAACGGGAACCCGCGGATTCATGGTTTGACAGCCAAGCCTAATGCCAGCGCCAGCGATTTCTGCCGCTCGTCGAAAGTGAAAAATTCCTTGGCATTGAGCTTCTTGGCCAGAGCGACAGGTAACACGTCGAGGCTGCGGCAGCCAATGCGGGGACTATGGAGCGCGGCCCATGGTGCTGCCGCGCGATAAACGGGAGCCCAATTGACGGGTTGGGGAACCAATCGGCCGCTCCGCAAATCGCTCTCCACATCCGACCAAGCGGTGCCGACTTGGGCGGAGGTGAGGATGCGCCGAAAGACCCCAAGGGCAAGGGCGTTCCGCATTTCCAAGCGATGCAGCCCGGTGAATGGCAACGGTTCGGCGGTGGCGTAAAGGAGGGCTTGGGCGCTCGCGCTATGGGAATCATTGAGGTAATGCGAGATGAGCGGACTGGTGTCCGCGTAGAGGTTCATGCGGCGTTAGTAGCGCTCCTCTTCCCGCGCCAGCATCACCAAATTGGGCAAAACCTTGTCGCCAAAAATTCGACGCCGCCGGGCGGCCGCGTCGGGCCAGCGAATCGGGCGTTTGCGCCGGGCCGCCGGTTCCACCTCCAGCGCCGTTTCCAGTTCGTGGACGCCCGCAAAGAATTTCCGACGCTCCCGCGGCGGCAACGCTTTCACCTGCTCCAGTACTTCGTTGGCACTCATGGTCGAAAAATACCACGGGCCGGGCGTGCGGCGCAAGTAAGGCTTTGGCCACTGACAACGGACGACTGACAATAGAGGCTCACAGTTGACAGTCGACAGTTAACAGTCAGGGCCTTCTTGATTCTTACTGTGAACTGTAAACTATGAACTGTGAACTGATCCCTTGAATTCTGGATGATGAACAGAAATCGGGCGGAGGTAGCGCAGACCGCCCGGTTTTGCGGTCTGCGGCTCTTCGTTGACAAGGGCTACCCGATGGGACGGCCTGGCCCCTGCCAGGGAAGAGACGCGGACCACAAGAACGGTGGTCCGCTCTACTTGCTCGCACATGAGCCGCGTCGTGTCCCGCCTCTCTCAGCCCTTCTGCCACCGCAGGGGAGAAAGCGTTATCAACCAGAAACCTCAAGGCGTCGTCACCAGAGGGATTTCACACTCACGAACCGCTTCGGCGGCATAGCGTAGGGCCTCGCGGATGTCGTCGCCGGTAAGGTCGGGATAGGCTTTTAGAATTCGCTCGTCGCTCATTCCATCCGCCACCATTCCCACCACCGTGGCCACGGGGATTCTCAGCCCCCGCAAACAGGGCACCCCGCCCATCTGATGGGGATTTACCGTGATTCGTTGGGAGGTCATAGGACGCACCTTTCGCTCCTACCCTTCTACCAAATCTCACGTGACTTCGTGCTTGCCACTTGTCACTCGCCACTTGTCCCTGCTGCCTCGGATTGGCTATGGCTTGAACCTCGGTAATGGCGGTTGGAAGGCAATACTCGCATGGTCGGAGAGAATTGTGAAGAGTGGAGAGTGATAGATGAATTATGAATTCTGAACAAAAGATGTAGCGCAAGGCCCGCTTTCCGGCCTTGCGGCTATTCCACCACGATGTGGTTTGGATGGCGCCGCCAAGTCGTTTGACGAACAACGTCTCGGACAGGGGCAAAGGAAATACGGATTATCTCACTTGCGGTGCAGCAACTACCCGCACCGCTGGAAAAGCCGCAGGGCCGGAGTGCGGGCCCTGCGCTACCAGTGTTCTGGGTTGGCCATGGTTTGAACCTCGGTAATGTCGGATGGAGGGCAATACTCGCATGGACGGTGAGAATTGCAAAGGGGAAAGGATAAAGGGTGAACTATGATTGCCGGATGATGATCAGAAATCGCGGCGGGCGCAGACTCCTGTCTTAGGGAGTCTGCGATTCCGAAGGAACTTCCGGTCGCGCCGAAGCGAGAGTATACTCCTGCGCGCCAACGCTCGGCATCCGTGGTGCCGAAAGGTGTTGGCAAGCTTGCGCTTGCCGCCCACGGTCCACGATGAATCGCACTACCGTTTGTGGCAACGCCGCTTCTACCCCTTCAATGTTTTCTCGGAGAAGAAATTCCAGGAGAAATTAGACTACATGCACAATAACCCCGTACAACGCCGGATGGTCAGTTCTCCGGGCGACTGGCCGTGGTCAAGCTGGAGGTTTTATTATTGGGAGGATGCGTCCATCCTGCGCATGGATCGACGGCGCTGAACTCCGGTGGTCTCTTCGGGATCGCAGACTCCCCAAAGCAGGAGTCTGCGCCACCCGGCCCTTTCCCCCTGTTCCCCTTTCCCCCTTTCCCCCTTGCCTTATTAGTTAATCAGGTTTATAAACGTTGGCAGGTAAGGCTCGAGTCAAAACTGCGTGCTCACATATGAGTTCCCAGACCTCGGACAGCGCACATTACAGAATAACGAGCACCCCGCAAACCTTGTGAGGACGTATGGCAGATGACGTGAACACATCAATCAAGACTCGAATCGAACGAATCCGCCAGTTAAGTCATGACAATCGAGGCAGTACGGAATGGTACGAAGCTGCAACCTTAGCGCAGTCGGTCATTTACGACACGGTCGGCGGAAGTCATCCGATTATGGCCGCGCTTGAAAATGCACTCAAGTCAGCGGACTGGCAGAGAGCCGTGGCAGCCAGCCGGGCCGTCGCAGCATTGTTCGATGAGGGTGCGCTCAAAAGCCCTCGGTTGATGATTGCGCGCGAAATCGAGGGGGATATCTTAGATATTGCTCAAGCGCAGGCCGAAGCCGCTGAGGCCAGTAAGGATGCTGCGCATAAGCAGACGCACCTCGGCATTGCCGCATTTCTTGCTGGAGCTTCGATCGAGGATGCATTACGTCGTTTGTGTGATGCTCGCGGCCTCATCTATGAAACCCAGCGAACATCCATATCAAAACTGCAGTCAGCGCTATATCAGCCGGCCAAACAGATCGAAGTTATCTCCCAATCTGAAAATAAGCACATCACCGCTTGGGGCGACACGCGAAACAAAGCTGACCACGGCCGGTTTGATGAGATCACCCAAACGGAAGTCGTGGCAATGATTCTGGGTGCCAGGGCTCTTATCGAGAAGCATCTTTCTTAGAGCCTAAGGCAGCGCGGCGCAGGGCAATCTATGAAAAAGTGGATTCTTACGGCGGCGGTGCTGCTTGCCCTCATTGCTGTTTGGGTTACTAAATTTCTCTGGCTTGCGCCTGTTTCACCCTATCTGGGACAAGACCAAAAGGCCTTGGGGAATCTTGCTAATCTGGCGACGGCGCTCATAGGCGTCGCCACGCTCCTCGCACCGGTAATTGACCTTTGGCGCCACAAATACGAAGGCAGGAAGGCTGCTCCGAGTGGACAGACGGTTCAAAATGTGACGGCTGGACGCGATGTCATCCAGGCAGGTCATAATGTTCAGACCGGCGGCACGAAGGTTGGGGCAGGAAGCATCGGCACGCTCCAGGGCGATAACGTGGCAGGAGACAAGGTCACGCGTCCCGGCAACACGCGCAACATCTCTGTCCGCGCGTGATAACGCTGGCTTGCCCTAGCTTCTTCGGGGTCGCCGACACAGACGGCAATATCGGCGCCACCCGCGTTTATACGCTCCCGGGAGGGCGGAAGCAAGGGCGCCACGAAAACGCCGGCAGGCGCATCAGACTCCAGATACTTCTGGGTCTGCGATTTCTCGAAGGGACTTGGGGGAGCTGCAAGAAACAGTCCGAAGTCCGGGGTCCGGGGTCCGAAGTCATGAGGACAGTAGTTAGTGGCTAGTGGCGAGTGGCAAGAAACGGGGAAGGTCCCCAGGCTGGCGACGCTAATGACCGACTGTCTGCGCCGGGCCGCCTCCTGCGGCTAAGTGGGCGCGTTTTACAGCGGCCGATTTCGCGCGATGGGTCGGGGCGCCAGGACGACGGCGGGCTGTGCCTGCTGCCGCCGCCGCTGTCTTCACCAGCATTCGGAGTGCCCGGTTCACCGACTCCGAGTCAGGGAAGACGTCCGCCAGTTCATGCTCGATCAACACGAGGTTGGTCCCGGCAGTTGCCTCGCGGTAGTACTTACCGCGAACTCCTCCCTTGAGTTGCGAGAGGTCATATTCCGGCCTCAAATCGCTATTAGTTCCCTTCGCCGATGCCTTCTTCATATTGCTTGCGCTCTCCCCTAGTGGTTTTCCGTGCGCTGATGATTCCGATGCGGTCCCCGCGTCGGCAATGCGACACGAAGACAACCTGCTGCCTGCTGGAACGACCGATGGTGATCTCTCGTTCCTCCCCCATGGAATGATCCGGGTCGGGAAAGGTCAAGGCCAGCGGGTCGAGAAAGACTGTAGCCGCATCCTCAAAGGAAATTCGGTGCTTTCGGCGGTTGCCCTTTGCCTTTTTCGCGTCCCACTCGTAGACCACAGCCTCAGTCTACCTCACCCGCGTCGTGAAACCAAGCGCAGCCGGTAGCGCAGAGTCTCGCGGGTGGCGCATACATAGCTCTTCATGTATGCGTCCCGGCAACACGCGCAACGTTTCTGTCCGCGCGTGATAACGCTGGCCTGCCTTAGCTTTTTAACCGTCGCCCACACAGACGGTAATGTCGGCGCCACCCGCGTTTATACACTCGCGGGAGGGCGGAAGCAAGGGCGCCACGAAAAACGTCGGCTGGCGCATCAGACTCCGGATGCTTCTGGGTCTGCGATTTCTCGAAGGGACTTGGGGGAGCGGAAAAGATAGTCCGAAGTCCGGGGTCCGAAGTCCGAGGTCGGAAAACCAGTGACGAGTGACATGTGACGAGTGACGAGCAAGACAGTCCCGGGTCGCAGGAGCAGGGACTAGGGCAGCTCAGCCGCGAGCGGCGCGAACGGGCTTGGGTTTCTTAGCGCGGCGCGGGGCGCGGTGGGTTGGCTGCACTGCTTTGTGAGGTTGCTTGTCTAAAGGAACGTTCGTCCGGGCAAGCTGCAGGAGCAGGCGCAAGGCTTGATTGACCGACGCTGAATCGGCGAACGCTTGGGCCACGTCGGGATCGAGAAACACCACATTCGTACCGGCGCGGTAAGCCTCATAGTGTTTCCCCCGAACGCCGTGCGAGAAGTCGTACTCGGGTCGAATTTCATCGTTAGCGTTTTGGTGAACGTGTTGATTCATACTGTCTCCGCTCTCGGGGAATCGCCTCACGGGGGTTGATGATACGGGTTCGCCCTTCGCGTTCAGTATATGCGACTACGAGTAGGCGTCCCCTTGCCGACTGGCCCATACTGAGAAATCGGAATTCCTCCTCCGAGTGATCTGGATCGGCAATCGCGAGTTCCAGCGGGTCGCCAAACACCGTCATCGCCTCGGCGAACGCGACGCCGTGCTTCGCGGCGTTCGAATCTGCTTTCTTGGCGTCCCATTCAAATTCCATGACACGATTCGTGCGACCGCGAGTATTGATCCAGCCATCTCAATCCTTAGTGTACAGCAACTGCAAGCCGGATGCTCTAGAAGAACAGTGACGAGTGGCACAAAGAAGAGCCCGGGGTCCGGAGTCCGAAGTCATGAGGACAGTGGTTAGTGGCTAGTGGCCAGTGGATGGTGGCGAGGGCTGAGAGCGCGATAGATGCAGCGCCGCAGCCTGAAGATTCACACCTCGTCCCAGGAACGCACATCCACCTCGAGCCAGTCTTGCAGCGCGTCTCGTTTCTGGCTGGCCGGAAGCATGTCGATACGCTTGCAAATTTCGCGGAGGGTCATCACGCTCAGGAAGAGGCTCTCTTTCCCGGCCTGGCGGAGGAAAGCCACCCACGCGCGTCCGGGGTTTCGCGGGTCAGCTCAGACGGGACGTTGGTGCGAACCAGATAGCCCGTCACAGAATGTGGCCGGCAAGCGCCCCCGCCTAATTTTTCCTTGCCAAAGGCTAGAATTGTGGGTATAGTGGATGAGTAAGTCGGAGCCTGGTGAGAAAAAGGCTGCTCGTGTCGAAAATGGAAGACTGCAACTTCCGCCCCTTGCGGCGAATCCGCCACCCCTTAAACCAACAAAAAATCAGAATCTGGCGCGGGTCTGGCGGGAAAAATAAAAATGATTACGTTCAAAGCCGGAATGTGTATGAAAACAAAGAAAACATGGACAAAGTTACCGCGAAAAAGCCGGACATTTACGGAAATTTGACGCGGATTTTGCAGAAAAACTCGGGATATTACGGACAAAGCGGCTTGATTGACACTTTTAGAGCGGGTTTTATGCGGATATTCGTGGCGAAAATCTCCCCCTCCCCCGGTCGCGCGCCGAGCGCAGCGCTTATTCCGTCAGCGCGGGGAAGCGTCAAGACCCGTGCAGATTTCGAATTGCCGCGACCCGCGCCGGACGGCCTCCAGCTCCCAACTCAGCCGAGGTTTCCGGACATCGATCCCCAGCGGGTTTTCAGCATAATCGCATTGCAGACGGGTGGCCTTCATCGCCGCGACGCCGCCGATTCCCGTCTGCCCCAAAGCTGCATATGCGCTATGACCGTAGAGTGTTCCACGTTCCATCAAATTGGAAGATCAAGGCCCTCTCGGTTGGAGTCCTGGCGAGGCCAATTTGCTCTTACTGCCACTTTATCCTTCCAGTTTGCAAGCCTACATTCGATTGTCCGGACGTAATGGTGTCCCATTTTGCTCAAGGGCCGGTTCAACACTGTACAGACAGTACCCCGGCAAGGGAAATATCATGCAAGATGCCGCTGGATGGAGAGGCAAACCGCTTCACGCCTTCTTCGGGTAGAGTTCGGCGATAAGCCCCTACCGCCAGCTTAGTCTCGGATCATAAAGGAGAATTATCGTGACCACAGCAACAAAACCGGCAAAGACGTTTGGGCTCGTGCTCTCCGGGAGCAGTTTGAAGGGTGACAACGTGGTGAACCACAAAGGCGAGGACCTCGGCAAGATCGAGGAAATCATGCTCGACTTGGATCGGGGACGCATCGCCTACGCCGTATTGTCGTTCGGCGGTTTTCTGGGCATGGGAGACAAACTGTTTGCTATTCCCTGGCAGGCCTTTTCTGTCGACACGGTCCAGAAGAGATTGGTTCTGAATACCAACAAGGAGCTTTTGGAGAAAGCAACGGGATTTGACAAGAGCAACTGGCCAGACATGGCAGACCCTGGTTGGGGAGCCTCGCTTTACGGGTACTACGGCTACAAGCCCTACTGGGATTGATGCCGTCTTCGGCTTTTCCCTGTCAGGTACAGGATCTGACATATTCGATTGTCCACACTTGAGCGGTGACCCCTGCTTTTCATAGCGGGGGTTACGCTCGGGGTGCGGCGGATATGAGCGAGAATGTTATTGGAGATTTCTGAGATCATGCGAGCGGAAGATTAACGATGCCAAGGCCCTGGATCACGGGCTGGAGAGTATTGAGGTTGTTATGACGCCACAGAAGAGCACGCCTGGAGTTGTCAAAGCCAAGGACGATAGCAAGCAACTTGCTATACCTCACAGGAAGACTCCACCCATCAATTGGACAGCATTCCTGGAAGGAATCACGCGCGGGAAAACCGTTCTAGAATACGGCGTGAACCGTACGATCTTTGCGCAGGGAGACCCTGCGGATTCCGTGTGGTATCTCCAGCATGGCAGAGTGAAGCTGGGGGTGACCTCCAAACACGGCAAGGAAGCGATCGTCAGCGTTCTGGGCGACAACGAGTTCTTCGGTGAGGGATGCTTGGCCGGCCAGCCCTTGCGCCTCTCAACCGCTACCGCGGTGAGCGATTGCACTCTTTACCGGATCGAAAAGGCGCTGATGGTGCGTCTGCTCCACGAGCAGCACGGAATCTCGGAATTGTTCCTCACCCACATGCTTTCCCGCAATACGCGATTTGAAGAGGACCTGGTTGACCAGCTTTTCAACTCCAGTGAGAAGCGCCTAGCCCGGGTTCTCTTATTGCTGGCCCACTTTGGCAAGGAAAGCCGAACCGAAACGGTCCATCCCGGAATCAATCAGGAACATCTGGCCCAAATGGTCGGTACCACCCGGTCACGGGTCAGTCATTTCATGAATAAGTTCAGGAAACTCGGCTTTGTCGACTATGAGGGCAACGGCGGGTTGACGGTTAACAACGGGCTCCTGAGCGTGGTCCTGAGCGAATAGCGGACCCTCACCGACGCCGGTATTAGCGGAACGCTTGGGACTGCCCTGCTGAGCGGTGGGACGAGACCGAATGCTCTCCAGCGAATGGCCTTTGCGCAAGCCCGGAAGCGAGGTGCCTCGTTGTCCACTTTGTTACGAAACGAAGGCCCGGTCCATGTCAAATGCTCAGCAAATCCCTATCGACCCCGCCCGGAAGTTTCCCTTTTATTTACTGGGAGGAGCATTCTCCCCCTGATACGCGAGCCGCACTGAACTGACGGTCAACTACGCAAACCGGCAAGAACGTCAGAGAAGTCTCCATCGGTTGAGAAAATCACGGAGCTTCAAGGACCCCACAGTTCGCATAATGCTTTCCCCAAAGACTATGCCTGTCGGAGCTTGCCCGGGAAACCAGAGTTTCGGAGTTATATTTCCTAAGGTTTTCACGAACATCGTCAATGTAAACACTGGTGGAGTTGCGCACATGCAAAATGCTGATTCGGGCCGCCCTGGGCTTATTGCCATTGGGATATATCAGCTCATCAAGGGGTTACTTTTCGTGATGGTGGGGATTGGGGTGTTCAAGCTGGTGCATCACGATATCGGGGAAGTCTTGAGCCGGTGGGTAGGCGCGGTGCATGTGGACCCGGGCAACAAATATTTTCTGAAGGTAGTGACGAAACTGTGCCCGGTGGACGATCGCACGCTGGAAGAAGTGGGCGCCGGCACCTTTTTCTACGCGGGGATCTTCCTGACCGAGGGCCTGGGGCTGGTGCTCAGAAAGACATGGGCGGAATATTTCACCATCATCATCACAGGCTCCTTCATTCCCGTCGAGGCGTATGTGACAACGCAACATCTTACTGCGGCGAGAGTGGTGACAACACTGGTGAGCATAGGGATCGTGTGGTACTTAGTAGCGGACCGGGTGGGAGAGCGGAAGAGGAAGGTGGCGTTGTGTTCGCCGTCCGCAATAAACTGAAGTCAAAGCGCTCGCCCAAAAGCTGCCCCTAGTGTGGGACCGCCTGCCCGCCAATTACAGTCCGACGGTTGCGCGAATTCGCAGTGTCCCAGATTGGGTGATTGGTATCCGCGTCCAATCCTTCGCTTTAAGGATGTGTTGCCCCATCACGGTGAGGATTATGTCGAGGAGATGTTGGATTACGTTTACACGAACAACAGATGGATCAATCCCTTATGCTGTCCCGCCAACAGCCGCGCCTCTTTCCCGCCGCACGATTCCAAAACGTTATACCCGCCCTGGGTTTCCAGGATCATCCGGGCAAATTCGCGAAGAATGGCATCATCTTCGACCAGCAGGACGGGCTCAGAACCGCCTGCCGGAGCTGCCCTCTCAGTGGCTGCCTTGCAGGCGCCCTCGACCACCGGCAGATAGATTTTGAAAGTTGTGCCCGCCCCCGGCTCGCTGTAAACGCAGATGTGGCCCTCGCTCTGCCTGACGATTCCATAGACCGTCGCCAGGCCCAATCCGGTTCCCTTCCCCTCACCTTTCGTCGTGAAGAAGGGCTCGAAGCTACCCTTGCGAACTGGTCACTGTCGGGATAAGCTAAGACCTCGAATGCTCGGGGTAGTACCCACATCCAAATTGGGGAGGGAAAATGAAACGCGCCATCATCACTTTCACATCATTGTTGGCCGTTCTGGGCTTCGCGATCCTGACCATGGTCCCGAAAGCACAACTTGTCTCTGCGGCTGTAACCATGGCTGCCGCGGCCCCGGCAGGCTCGGCGGCTCCGGCGCCGATGAATCACTGTCCCAACATCCACCACGCCATCGAAGCTCTTCAGTCCGCCATGAACGATATGTCGAAGGCGGACCACAACTATTGTGGCAACAAGCGTGAGGCCATGGAAGCAGCAGGCCATGCCCTTGCGGCACTGAGAAGGGCCGAAGAGTGCGACAGATGCCGGTAATGAAAGCCTGGGTACCCTTGCAACATTGCGCCCCGCTGGGAGCAATAAAAGGGCCGGGCACAGACCCCCGCACTTGAGGGCCTGCGATTTTCCCGGGCACTGTGGGGACCGAAACTTATCTTCCATCCACAAGCAACGAACTCACTACCACGCGGACATCTGCATACGCACCAATCTTTACCCATTGAGGATCCCCCCTTAGCACGGATATTCCATTAGTGTTGATCGTTCCTCTTAACATCCGGGCATAAGGACGGGGGTCACCTTTCCACTGGGCTGGCGGTAGCGGCGTGGCCCATCGAGATTAACTGCGTGCGGTTGCACCTGGGTTATCGGGCATGAGAAAAGCCCTCGGTCGGGATGCGCTGACCGCCGCTTGAAGCGTCGATCGGTGTTTGCCGCGCTAGACTTGATGGCTGCCTTCGGGGAAAATGGTGGGATGTCAAATCCGGTTGATTGCAACCTTTGGTCTTCCGCCGATCACGCCTTGGAATACCTTCGCCGCGCCGACTCCATTCCCCATCGAACCGAAGGGGAAGCAACTCTGCTGGAGTTTGTGCCTCTCGCTGCGGCGCGTATTCTCGACATGGGAAGCGGCGACGGAAGGCTCTTGGCGTTGGCGAAAGCGGATCGGCCACGGGCGGACTTCGTCGCCCTGGACTTCTCACCCGCCATGCTGGAGGCGCTGCACCGGCGGTTTGGCGGCGATGACAAAGTGACCATCGTCGGTCACGATTTCTCGAAGCAGTTGCCGCCATTGGGACACTTCGATTCCGTGATCTCGAGTTTTGCCATTCATCATGTGCCGCACGAGCGCAAACGAGGCCTGTACCAGGAAGTCTTCGATCTCCTGCAGCCCGGGGGCATCTTTTGCAATCTTGAACACGTCGCCTCTCCCACCGATCACCTCCACCAGCAATTTCTCCAGCGGCTCGGCGTTCTGCCGGAACAGGAGGATCCTTCCAATAAACTGCTCGACCTCGAGCTGCAATTAGGCTGGCTGCGCGAGATCGGTTTTGTGGATGTGGACTGCCACTGGAAGTGGCGGGAGCTGGCCTTATTTGCAGGGGCCAAGCTCGGGCGTCGGGCTGGGGATCGAGAATGAGAGTGCGGGCTGGTCGAGGCACTTGTTCTTTTGCAATTTCCCGAAGGGACTTCTGGGAGTACGCTGCCCCACCTCAATCGGCCTGCAGAATTGCGCACATCTGGAAAATGTACCCGCGTCAAAAACTTTGCTGGAAATGGGAAATTGCAAACGCCAATAGACGCCCCTCTCTGCGCCTGCCCGCCGGTGGTGTAGGGGGAAAGGCAGGCCGCGCCTCCCCCTATCCCGGCCGGTCTGGTGACTTTGCTATTTCCCATCTGGATGGGCATGACGCCAATTCCAGTACCCGTCCTGGTCACTCCTCCTCGCTTTCACATACTCAACATGAGGCCGGTGGTTGTTCGTAAGATACACTCCCCAGGCTTGGTTCTCGTTGTCATCCCAATTATGGTAGTCCTTGTGGGTCCTATCGTAGACCCGGACCTGAGCGGTGACGACTTGGGGGCTGGGAACAGCCATGACTGACATCGGCCCCGCAAAGGCAGCGGCCAAGAAAAGCGAAGCGACGTAACGATGTGTGCGGTGCATTTTGTAGTCCTCCAAATTAGACATTTTGCGGTTTCGGAATCGCCCTAGCCCCGATTGCGCATCTAGGGCTGGCTGATTTGTCTTACATGTCGTTTTTATCCGAGGGCAAATGGCCTGTCAGGTCAGTAATGCTCACCTGTTAGGTCGATACTGCTCACGCAAGTTTAGGGGTGGCGCGGAAATTGTTTTGGCATCGCTGCTTGTTGAGATTCAGAGCAGGTCATACATGGCTGGCGGTCGCGGTAGGGACAGCGGTCACCCCTGCCCCCGCACGGACCCTTGCTGGCACTGTTAGCGCACAGAGTTCTTGCTACGGATCGAAAGATTTTTGGCGTCGAAGCGCACGTTCGGGTATCTTCGTTAACTGTGGTGGTTCAGATTTTTTGATTCGCTGCGATGGTAACCTCGACGTGCGCACCCTTTTTGAGCTTCACATCTTCGCCATATTCGTCGCTTAACGTGTTCTCGATGCGAAGATCTCGATATCGGGGGTCGGCATTGGCAACAGCAATCTGTGCCTTTTCCGGTTGGCTCGGACGTGGAGACGGGACGATTTTGTCGACGGTTCCGGGCATGGTGACACTGGGCCGTTCTGGTATTCGTGTGGGATCCAGCTTCAGTTCCGCTATCCTTGCGGACCTGGCCATGCGCGGCTTCGCCATTTCCTTCGCGACGCTGGCTCGTGTCGCGTTGCCGGGTTTTCTCTTGGTTTTCTTTTGCATAATGGACCTATGATAACTTGGAGATAGAAGTCATGCAGTCCCATTTTGCTCAGGCGCGCAATACGCGGCTGATGCCTGTCCATGGCGAATTGCTTATTTGTCCGGAATTCCACGAGTTCCCGGTTTCTTGCTACCATGCAGGAATGCGCGATCTCGTGATCCTTTTCGTCCATCTCCTCACGATCGCCGCCCGACTGGCAGGTCCGGGCGGCTTGCGTTCCGTGGTTGCCGAGTCCGTTCTCGTCAAACATCAACTGCTGATCCTCAACCGCTCGCGTCAGCGCGCTCCCCATCTCCGCTTTTCGGATCGCCTCGTCGCCGGCTGCTGCGCCCTGTTTATGCGGCCCTCCCGGCTGTTCCGTCCAGCCATCGTGCTGAAGCCGTCGACCCTTCTGCACCTTCACCAGATCCTGACCCAGCGCAAGTACCGCCTGCTTTTCTCCCCGCAAGGCAGGCGCAAGCCCGGTCCCCGGGGACCCAACAAAGAACTCATCGAAGCCGTCGTCCAAATGAAGCAGCGCAATCCCACCTGGGGCTGCCCGCGCATTGCCCAGCAGATGGCCTGGGCTTTCGACATCCCCATCGACAAGGATGTGGTTCGAAGGATTCTCGCCCGTCACTACCGTCCCGGACCGAACGCTGGGGGGCCATCTTGGCTGACTTTCCTTGGACACCTGAAGAATAGCCTCTGGAGTGTAGATCTGTTCCGGTGCCAATCGGCCACGTTACGAACTCACTGGGTCTTGGTCGTTAGGGATCAATTTACCCGCCGCATCCTGGGGTTCGGTGTCCAGGCCGCTCCCGTCGACGGTGTCGCACTTTGCCGAATGTTCAACCGCGCGATTCGCGGGCAACGCGGGATGCCCAAGTACCTCAGTTCCGACCACGATCCCCTTTATCGGTTTGGGCAGTGGCAAGCCAACCTGCGGATACTGGAGGTGA
>Ga0182030_10010799_pt1 | contig 18500 bp, 16 predicted proteins | sample 812S3MmetaG_FD_121299 | JGI IMG/M metagenome (GOLD analysis project Ga0182030, IMG submission 121299) | Permafrost microbial communities from Stordalen Mire, Sweden - 812S3M metaG (Illumina Assembly) | ecosystem: Environmental > Terrestrial > Soil > Wetlands > Permafrost | place: Sweden...
AAGACCTTCTCAGCCGAGTCTCCCTTCCGAAGGTTGGGGACTCGGCTGGGGGGTAGGCTGCACTAGCAGCCGAGTCCCCCATTCCTCAAAGCAGGAAAGGGGAGACTCGGCTAGGAAGGTCTTGATTTTTAAGTTATTATAACGGCGTCATTGCAAGGCTTTGCGAAGCAATCCCGAAGCGATAAGGACCGGTTGTGGCGTTACGACCTGACGCAAGTAGCTCTGGGATTGCTTCGCAAAGCCTTGCAATGACGCGTACTGTCAAGAGATTTGACAACTTTTAAAAAGTTGTCAAATCTTGGCACCTAATGCGGTACCGCCGTACTATCCTGCTTAGGGACATCAGGCACTACCGGTGGTGGGGTTGAGGGAATACTTGTCTTCGGCACATCATGTGTAGCTTGCGGTATCACAGGCGCTGTAACAGGTGGTGCCTGTTGAACCGGTGGCGGCGCAGCTTCAGTTTTTGGTACATCTGGCACTACAACCGGCGGTGTAACAGCAACAGTATCTTTCTTCGGCGCATCAGGTGTTACAACCGGCACCACAGGCGCAGCTTCAGTTTTCGGCACATCTGGTGTAGTTTGAGGCACAACCGGTGGCGCAGCATCCGATTTAGGCACAGCAGGCACCGTATCTTTCTTAGGCTCTACCGGTGGCGTATTTTCAGGAATTCCCGCTGGTGCATCCTGTTGGGGTGTTGATTGCGGTATTACCAGCGCTGTATCCTGTTTTGCCGGCTCGGCAGCAGGCGGCGTGCTTCTTCCCGGAGGCGGCCCTGAAAGGACATTGCCTCCGCTTTGTTTTAACTGGTTAATCTCGTTAATCTCATCCTGTTGCTTTTGCTCTTGTTTATTTAAAGTATCACCCGGTGCAGGCGCTGTATTTTCAGGAATCGATGAGGTATCATTATTTACCGGTATCTCTTCCAGCGGCTCTCTCGGCACAGGGTGAACGCGGCTGATACCTGCTGCCTTATCTTTCATATAGCTCAAAAAGTCTTGCTGGCTTAAAGGCGAAGCAGCAGTATATAAATAGAATGCCTTACCACTGCCCTTTATTTTACGCTTATCAACCGATAACGCCTTTAATGCATTATTAATGTCATCGTACGAAGACAAGATAGCCAGCTCGCCCGGCCTGTATTCAAAATACATCCAGCCTTTGGTGCCGGTTTGCAGGTAAATGGTAAACACATCATTACCTCCTTTGTATTGTATTTCAATATAACCTTCCAGCTTTTTGTTTATCACTTTTTTACCAATCATGGCCACACCTATCTTTCCAACCGAGCGCAGTGAAACATCATCAGGGTCAAAAACAAAATTCACATCGGTAAACACCAGGTTCTCTTTCAGGTCCTTAGGCCGTTTAACAAACTGCGATGTTTGTTCAAAATCAGATAACATCTTTTTGTCGTCGTCTTCATCGGCCAGGCCATAAACGGCTTTTTTCGCCTTGTCTTTATCGTAAGTAATATCCGGTTGGTCGGCATCATCGCCCACCATGTAAAACTCAAAGCGGTCCTGCATCTTATCGCCCATTTGGGCATCAATGGCAAGGTCAAGGTTTATCTTGTACCTGCCGCTGTCTAACTTAACATCGCAGCTACCGGCTGCGGCTGTTTTAATAAGGCCGAAATTAGTGCCCAGTTCAAATTTACCTTCTGCTTTAACAGTGCCCTTCTTGTCATCATAGGTCAAAATATTACCGGTTTTCACATTGTCGCGGATACGCTTTTCATTGCCGAAAACATATTCACCGGTCGGCAGCTGGCCTACTATACCTGCGGTTTTAAAAATGGAAATATCCTTATTGTCCTTTTTAGGCGATAACAACGTGGTGTATATCGAAGCTGCATCAGGTACCGGGCTTATATGTATACCGGCGCTCAGTAAATTATTGTTTTTGTCTTTGGTTGTTTCATCGTATTTAAGTGCAAGGGTTTGTGGGGCAACATCCTGGCTTATAAAGAAGGCAGAGGTAGTAGCCTTCGGATTAGTCAGTCCTATTTTTGCATAACCTTTGAAAGTAATCACCCGTTCAGGGGCGTATATGCTGGCTTCGCCGTTAAAGCTCACATCAGGGTACAAAACAAAGCCCTGTTTCTCGTCAATATTGGTTTTAGCAACCAGGGTCCATAAATCGTGCGCCTTTCTGTTTTTGCCCTGTGTTGATTTTTGCGTGCCGATATCGCCGAAGCTAATGGTTTCTTTAAGGTTTTTCGTTTCGTAGTGGTAATTACCCATGGCTTTCATTTCTTCCTTGCTGTATATATCCACAGTACAACTATCAAAGCGGTGAAACCTTGAAAATGTATCTGCAAGTATTACTGCATTGCGCAGCTGGTGCATTTTAGCCTCGCCTTCAATAACTACCACTCCGCTATCAGGGGATATCAATGCATCCGCCACTTTAATTTCTTTTATCTGCTCTATCCTCAATACTGAACTAACCAGGTTGTAAGTAGCACGACGGCCCAAAAACTTCAGGCCTTTCTGATCGGGCCGGGTAGAATTAAAATAGGCACTGGGCCCATCAATCGGCACTTTAAAGTCCAGTATTTTTTCGTCCATAAACCATTTAAACTGGTTAATGGCTGTGTTGTATTGGTTGTACGTAAAATCAGTAGGAATATCTTTTTGATTCGACACAAAATCACCAATACGGGTTTCGAAATCCACCTTGGCATTTACGTTCGGTGTTTTAAACGAAACCCGGTCGCCGGTGGTTTTAATATTCAGCGAACTGGTATCTGCGCTCAGCGCCATGGTTCTTAAACTGATATCTTTTGAGGTTAAAGTTGCCTGGTCCCAATCCAGCGTTCCGTTTCCTCTAAGGCCCTTACCGGTTAGCAACAGTTTTCCTTTAAAGGTGGTAAACGTGTCGTCATACATAGCAAACGAGTGGTCCTTGTTGTTCATGCTGATATACATGCTATCGGCCACCGGCTTCCAGAATATCTGATCCATAGTACCTACAACCGTTGGGGTTTTTACACCTTCAAAAGTTTTGGCAATTCTGAACGTATCGGTACTGCCCAGCATGGAATCGGGATAAAGCCGTACATCGTGCGTGGTAAAATCTGAAGTGCTGTGTGTTATACGCCCATCGCCCTGCAAGCCGCTATAGTTCAGCTCAAACTTGCCGTAGTATTTGCCTTTGCCTTTATACAGGTCGTAACCTCCCGGCGGGGTTTCTGATTTAAAGCCCAGCGACTCATCTTTTTGCAAATGCACGCTGTCTTTTATATCAGGGAAAATGCCTCCCGAAACCAGGCGTCCCTGCCAGCTGATAATATCCGGGCTGAAATTATTTAAGCTGTCAAGCCTGAAAGGTTCCAGCTCAAAAAAGAAATTCTTCCGGCCGTACGCGCCCTTGGCAACCGTTGAATCATCATAATAGATGTACGACTTACCACGGCTGTATAACTTAGGAAACTGTGGCAAACGCGTACGGCCCGATTTGTTGATGGGTGCATCAATCTCCAACAGGCCGGTTATCCCCTCCACTTTAGATTTCATGGGTTTCAAAACCGGGTCGCCGTATTTATCAATCTTTCCGCTATCGGGTATATTAATACGCATGGTATCAACCTTGTTCAGGTCAATGGTAAAAGGGGCATATTGAAAATGGAACTTCTCGCCCATCAAATCCATGCGCCCGGCAAATACCAATCCGTCAAACTCCATGTTACGGTCCTTTTGCAGGCTTATGGCGTTGGCCTTTGGCCTGAAATAAACGTAAGCGGTATCGCTGATGGGCACTTCAAACACACCCTTCAGGTTTATGTTGCTGCTTTTTAAATCAATATTATCATTACCCGACTGCGGCGCCGATTTAATTGTAATAATATCGTAATCTATCTTCCGGGCTTTCGCCAGCACATAATTAATTGCCTTTTCTTTGAGCGTTATAACCCCGAGGTCTTCATTATACAAAATAAAGCCATTGGCCAGCAGGTCATATAACAGCGATTTAACTTCACCCTCTTTCATATTAGGGTCGAGGGTGCGCGCAAAATCGGTGGCATTAATATCGCGTGAGCCATTTTTTTCTGTCATCTTTTTTAAGATGGAAAGCGGCTCATAACTGGCAAGTCCCTGCGTTTTACGCAGCAGCTCTTTATTAAAATAATTGGTAGACTCGTATATACCAGGCTTTTTACCCACACCCGAAAGTATTTTCAGGTTCAACACCGACGAATCCAGGTTCCAGAAAATAGCATCCGTCTGAAACTCATCGTTGTGGTACGAGTCGGTAAATTTTGCCTGTCCAATACCGGTTTCACCACGTAATAAACGCATCTCGCGTTTCTTAATCTTGTAAATGAGGTTTAGCTGCGGATGATAAATTGAATCGGCGCCAAAGTAAATAGATACCTCAGCTTTATTGGCGCCCAACTCATCTCCCCGCCTTATGCTCAGCGATTGAGAGCGTGCGGAAAGCAATTTAGTTTTACCATCGCGGGCATAAAAAGTAAGTTTCGCCAGGTCGTCGGGCGTTCCGTAGCCCAGCACTTTTGAGCCTTGCAGCGAAAACCCTCCGGTGTACGAAACATTGGGGGCAATGTCTTTAATGGTCATTCCCATATCGTACGATTCAAAACGCGGGTAAGTCATGTTAATCGTATCGGCGCTTGATTGCATTTTGTCAATCAGCCTGCCACGTAAAGGCTGTTTAAAATAATCGGCATTGGTAAAAGTTACCGTATCAATAGTGTAATTGAAGTTAGCGGTGTTAATGGTGTAATCATTAAAAGTGCAATACACTTTATTCGGGTCAAAGCCCGCACGGCCCCAGTCAACGCGGCCCGACTTACCAATCCACTTTGATTGAAGCGGAAAATACTGCCCTGCCGTCTGTTTAATGGAAATAGTATCGCCCCTTATATAACCCTTTAAAGTAGTAACCGGAAAGGTAACCACAGGTTGATTGTCTTCATAACTCAGTTTATAATCTGTGGATTCAACCCTCCAGGTTTTAGCCGGAGTGACGTTCAGCGCCCTTTCAGTAAAGAACCCCGCGCTGAACTCAACAAATTTTATAAAATCACTATTCTCCCCTTTCTTCTGGTTAGGGATAACATCATCCACTATAGTGCACCAGTCATCAAATTGCTCATCGGTCAGGCCGGCCTTTGATGCCTTCATTATCGTATTAATATAATTATTGAAATGCGGGTAAGGCGACATAGAACGCTCAATCATCAGGTCGGCAGTAGAAATTATTTTATCAATCCAGCCTGAAGGTATCTTACCGTCCTTCACCATTTTCGAAAACTCGTCCATGGTTTTTACATTGGCCTCCATCTTGCCTGCCGTCATATATTTTTCAAGCTCCTTCATAAAGCCGTCATGCTCGGCGGGGAACGAGGTAATCTGTTGCGCACTTAAAGCGGCAACCGATAGCAGACAAACAATAGCAATAAAAAATTTCCTCATGGATTCAATTAAGTTTACACGTGTTGAAATGAGATGCATACCAGATGGCACGAAAAAAGTGGTTGGCGGGGACGCCAACCACAAAAGTAGCCCCAGGTTGGCGTCCCCGCCAACCGTATTCCCTGCAAATGTTGCAATCAGTTTACGCATGTTGAAATGAGATGGCCAGCCATCCGTTATTCTTCAGTTTATCTTTAACTTTCAATCCGCTGCTCATCGCTTTGCGGATAATATCGTTCTCGTCGTTCAATAAAACACCGCTCACTATTAATACTCCGTTACCGTTGAGCAGGCTTTTCCAATAATCCACATTTTTTAGAATCACATTGCGGTTGATATTGGCTAAAATTATGTCAAATTTTCTATCAAACACAAATGTATCATCGCCATGTATCGCTTTGATAAGAACGCAGTTGTTACGGCCGATATTTTCAATGCAGTTATTGTAAGCCCATTCTTCGTTGTCAATAGCCGTAATATCAACAGCTTTTAACTTTTCAGCCAGTATGGCCAGCACACCGGTGCCACTGCCAAAATCAAGCACAGTTTTGTCCGCAATGTCCTCCTTCAGCATCAGCGATATCATAGAGGCAGTAGTAGCATGATGCCCCGTGCCGAAACTCATCTTGGGCTCAATAATAATTTCAAATTCAGTATTAAAGGGCTGATGGAAAGGCGCGCGTATAGCCACCTTATCGTCCACAACTACCGGTTCAAAGTTTTTTTCCCACTCCTCGTTCCAGTTCTTATTCTCCAGGGCACCCGAGGTAAATTCAATGTGCCCGAATTCGTTATCGTGCAGTATACTTTTCACTTTTGCATCGTCCACTTTACCTACGGGCACATAACCCTTCAGCGATTCATTGGTTTCTTCATAACCTTCAAAATCGTAATCGCCAAGGATGGATATCAGCCAGTCGCGCTCAATTTCATCTTTGGTAAAAAACTCGTAAATAGTGTAGTTCATCCTGCAGCGTCAATAATGGCTAAAAAATCTTTTGCCTTTAATGAAGCCCCGCCAACCAGGGCGCCGTCCACATCGGCACATGCCAGTAATTCCTTAGCGTTGCTCGGGTTGCAGCTACCGCCATAAATAATGCGTGTTTGCAAAGCAATGGGATGCTTGGGCACTAACAACTGCCTGATAAATGCGTGCATTTCCTGGGCCTGTTCAGCCGTGGCAGTTAAACCGGTGCCTATAGCCCAGATGGGCTCGTATGCTATAGTAAGGTTTGCAAATTCTTTGGCGCTTAAATCAAACAGGCTTTCCTCTAATTGCTTTTGCACATACTCTTTATGCTTGCCTTCTTCACGTACTTGCAAAGGTTCGCCGCAGCAAAAAATAGGCTTTAAACCGTGTTTAAGGACAATCTGCATTTTCTGTTTCAAAATACCATGGTTCTCGCCAAAATGCGCGCGGCGTTCGCTGTGCCCGATAATAACATATTCAACCCCCGCACTTTTTAGCTGCGTTGCCGAAACCTCGCCTGTATAAGCGCCATTTTCGTGGATGCTGCAATCCTGGGCCCCTAAGTGAACACCGGTGGCGTAAATAAGGTGCTTTACTTCAGCAATAAACACATATGATGGAATTAGCGCCACATCACACTTAAAAGACGCGCGTGCATCTTTTATGGAAGTTGCAAGTTTGGTAGCCTCGGCAATTTCGAGGTTCATCTTCCAGTTTCCCGCAATTAATTTTTTTCTTTTCATGGGTTTGAATTAAGGTAAAGTTACTTTCTAAATGAACGCTCATCCGCAAATCGCCTAATGCTTCCTGAACTTCTCATCCCTGTCAAAAACTGTTTGCAATATTTTCACATCTCCGTCTTCAAGTTTCAAACCCCGGCGTTCCATCATCCGCGCCGCAACTTCCAGAGATTTATCAAAGCTGAATGTTCTTAACCACTTAGCCCCGCCCCAGCTAAACGAGGGAATAAACTTAGGCGGAAAATCACCCCCGAAAATATTGGCAGAAACGCCTACCACCGTTCCGGTGTTAAACATGGTATTAATACCACACTTGGAGTGGTCGCCCATTACAAGTCCGCAAAAGGTCATATCCGTATCAATTGCCTTTCCTTCGCGGTAGCTAAACACATCAACGCTGGCGTAATTGTTTTTTAAGTTGCTGTTATTGGTATCGGCGCCCAGGTTACACCACTCGCCAAGTACTGAGTTACCCAAAAAGCCATCGTGCGCTTTATTGCTGTAACCGAAAAATATAACATTATTCAACTCGCCCCCGGCTTTGCAATGCGGCCCTAAAGTGGTTGGGCCATACACCTTGGCAGCCATTTTAAGCGCTGCATGTTCGCACAGTGCCAGCGGGCCGCGGATGGTACAGCCTTCCATTATCTCGGCATCATGGCCAATATAGATAGGGCCAGCGGTCGTGTTTAATATGCTGGCTTCTACCTTGCCACCTGGTTCAATAAACAGGTTCTCTTTAGGGCCAATCAGCCTATTAGTATCACTTAACGGCTCCGATTTTCTATCCTTAGTCAGCAATTCAAAATCTGCTTTCAGGGCGTCGCCGTTTAGTTTAAATATATCCCAGGTATGGGCAATGGTTAAAAAGCTTTCGGTATAATTTACAGGCGTAAAACTTTTGGCAATGGCCTCCATGTTTTCATAGTTCAGGTGCCCTTTTTCGGTTTTAAAAGCAATCAGCTGGCCGTTGGCGATTAATGATTGCAATGCCCCCAACTTATAAATAGCAGCTACCATTTTCGCATCCGGCAAAACCCCGCCATTGATATACAGGGCCGGGGCGGCATCTGTGCATGGTTTGAACTTGCCGGCCAGGTAATTTTCAGTAAGCGAATATGATTTTTGGCCCAGTAACTTTTCCCATTTTTCGCGAATGGTTAAAATGCCAACCCTGATATCGGCAACCGGACGGGTATATGTTAAAGGCAGTAAATTCTCACGGTTCTTGTGGCAATCGAAAAGGATCAGATTCACAGAAGGCTATTTTTCGTTGGGCTAAAAATAGTAAAATGCATGATACAATGGGGCCTGATTTATTATGATTGAATACAGGCGACGCTGATTTATTACGATGATTATGATCAAGAAATGATAATACAGAAATCCATTGTTTTCAAAATCATAAAAACATCATAAAGATCATAACAAATCAGCGTTCTATCTGTATTTGAAACCTGGCACAAACGCAAAAATGCCCCCGGAAACCCAGAGGCATTTTTAAAACGAATTTATAGCCAGTACTACTTAGCGTATTTCTTCTTGAATTTGTCAATTCTACCTGCGGTATCAACAAATTTCATTTTGCCGGTAAAAAACGGATGCGATTCGCTTGAAATTTCAAGCTTAATCAACGGATACTCAGTTCCGTCTTCCCATTTGCCGGTTTCTCTGGTATTGGCGGTGCTTTTGCCTAACCATTGTTTATCCAATGATATATCCTTGAAAATTACAGTTCTGTAAGCGGCCGGATGTATGTCTTTCTTCATAAAAATCGAATTTTGGACTGCAAAAATAGCTTTTTCCCCCGAAAATAAAAGGGGTGTGGGAAAAATTTGTTTCCAGCGCTCATACTGTTACTTTTCCCTACTCTTCGCGTTATATATCCAAAATCCGGCAAATAAAGACCTAAACCTATGCGAACCCTCACTTTTATCCTGGTCATGCTATTTATAAACAGCAGCTCAGCACAGTCAACATCAACAAAAGTGCTGGTAAAAGATGTAAAAGCTGCCAACGTTATAAATGGAGCAATACTATTAGACACCAATTCAATTCCCGGACCCGACGAGTTGCTGAAGTTACCCTCCGCCTTAACCGTAGCCTCATGCAATGTTGGCCTTGCCAGCAAAGGTTATGTGGTTAGATTTCCTTACGGGAAAACTTCAACCGGCAAGTTTCCCAAAGAGGCTTTGGATATAATTAAAATGGCTAAACCCGGCGATGAACTTATTTTTGAAGACATTTATGTAATGAAAGGAGATAAAAAATTAAGATTAGCAGATAAATCCATCCTGGTAAAATAGAACATGAAACTTTATCTTTTTCTCTTTCTGCTAACTACCTCAGGGGGCTTTGCCCAAACGGATGCTGTTTTTAAAGTCAGCAAGCCAGCGCCGCCTAAAGTGGATACAAGCACCCAAAACAGCTCATCCGCTTTTTACCTTTCCACCAATTACGCTCCACTGGTTCAGGATAGTTTTGTGACAGCAATGAGCGCCATTAATTACACCACCAATGAGCTGGACAGAATACTTCAATTACCACTTGAACAATCAGTAATAAGCTGCGAATTAATTTACGATAGCTCGGGAAAGGCTGCTAAACTTTCCTGGTCTGCAAATGATTCCGGCACATGGGCTGCCATGCAGCGGTTAATAGATTCAAAGCCCAAAGGCAAGTTTACTTTCGCTAACATTTATGTTGCAAACGGGCGCAAAAAACGAAAGCTGGCTGATAAAACAATTGAAGTGAAATAATGGTTTGAAGTTCAATGGACACCACCCAATGCACAAACCACCGATGCCAGCGTATGATGTAGGGGCGATCCCCTGCGGTCACCCCGTTTGCACAATCGTATAAACGATACCTACTCGTTTAATTTAAAATATACGGTGGCATTTTGATTTCGCCCTCACCGCAAAAGGGCAACCGCAAGGGATTGCCCCTACAAAATTGGTGTTATTAAAAATAATGGCCGTTAATGGTTTAGGTGCGACTTCAGGTGTCGAATAATATTAAAGGACTTTACAATTCAATAGACACCCCTTCCTTCATCGCAGAGCGATGACATATTTATAGCTACAACCCACTGCACAAACCCCGATGCCGCCGGCATCAATACAGAATAACGGCGTTACTCACTTTTCGCAATATCACTCCCCTCCTTGCTCACATTATGCGCGTAAAAGTATTTTACCGCCTTGTCAATAAAATCCCAAACCTCATCGCGGCCGGCGTTGCGTTCAGCGCTGGTAACAAACATGGGGGGTAATTCAGCCCATTCCTTTAATAATTCGTTTTGAAATACCTGCACATTGGTTGCTACATCGCGGCTTCCCGGTTTATCGGCTTTGGTAAAGATGATAACAAAAGCCACGCGGTTTTTGGCCATCCACTGTATAAACTCCAGGTCTATCTTTTGCGGGGGTATGCGGCTGTCTATCAACAGGCAAACGTATTGCAACTGCTCGCGTTTAAGGATGTAGTTGCGTATCATGCCATTCCATTTCTCCCGCAACTCGCGCGAAACCTTGGCAAAACTATATCCAGGCAAATCCACCAAATGGAAATGGTTATTGATTTCAAAGTAGTTGATAGTCTGCGTTTTGCCGGGGGTATTCGACACTTTTGAAAGTGCCTTTCTGCCACATAAATAGTTGATTAGCGAACTTTTACCAACATTCGAGCGACCAATAAACGCAAATTCAGGCATGTTTACCTGCGGGCACTTATTTACCTCTACATAACTGGCCTTATACTCCGAAGATTTAATAATCATAGCCCACAAAAGTATTCAGATAAACCAATTAATATCAAATAGAAACTTTAACCTGCTATTTTTGCGCGGCCCAGCCCCTCCCGTCCCCGAAGGGGAAGCTAATACTAAGCTTCCCCTTCGGGGACGGGAGGGGCTGCATTTGAACTATGAGCAAAACAGTAACGCCCTATAACGACGCCACCCGCACCAAAAAGGAGCAGGTAGAGGAGATGTTTGATAACATTGCCCATCGGTACGACTTTTTAAACCACCTGCTATCGCTTGGCATTGATATTACCTGGCGCAGGAAAGCGGTTAAATATATCGGCGCCATTCAGCCCAAAAAAATACTGGATGTTGCCAGCGGCACCGGCGATTTTGCTTTTGAGGCCCTTAAACTGAACCCGGAAAAAATTATTGGCTTCGACCTTTCAGAGGGCATGATGAATTACGGGCGGGCTAAGGCAACCAAAATGAATGTCTCCAATATTGTAGAGTTTGTAAAAGGCGATTCAGAAAAAATGCCATTTGCCGATAATAGTTTCGATGCCATTACCGTAGGCTTTGGCGTGCGCAATTTCGAAAACCTGGAAGCAGGCCTGCGCGAAATGTACCGGGTAACCCGTACCGGAGGCAAAATTGCCATTTTAGAGGCATCGCAACCGCAAAACACAATAATAAAGGCGCTTTTCGGTTTATACTTCGGAAAAGTGGTACCTATGATAGGCCGGATGTTCTCAAAAGATGCCCGGGCCTATTCGTATTTACCTGAGTCAGTGGCGGCTTTTCCGCAGGGTTTTGATTTTATAAAAATATTAGAGAATATTGGGTTCCGGAATATAAAGTGGCAACCCCTTACTTTCGGGGCCTGTGCTTTTTATTCGATGGAGAAATAAAGCAACGCAGTAAAGAAAAGAAATTCATGTTAACACAAAGCACACAAAGTTCAATACAAAGCACACCAAAAATATACTCTTTGTGGCCTTTGTATTTGCATTTTCCTTTGTGCTCTTTGTGTTAAATTGCATTGGGATTTAGTTTTAAACTGCATCTCAGAGTATCGAAAGGTGGTATGGTTTTAAAGAAAAATTGATGAAAAAATTTTCAATCATAATTGGCATTTTGTTTTTAACGTGGCAGGCGCAGGCTCAGTTCAATTATAACGAAATGAGTAAAAAAACCATCTACTTCGGTATTGCCATGGGTTTTAACGTAGCAGATTTTAAAATTATTAATGCTCCCTTAAACTCTAAGAACGACTCCATCCACTACATAAAAACACGCATTGGCCCCGGCTTTAACCTGGGTATTATAGGCAACTACCAGTTCCATAAATATTTCGACCTCCGTTTTATACCCACGCTTTCTTTCTCCGATAAAAACATTGTTTACACCGACCTCGATAATAATACTATTGTAAAAGATGTGTCGTCTATCTATCTCGATTTCCCTGTACAGCTCCGTTTCAAATCAGACCCCGTAAAAGATTTCAGGGTATATGGCATAGCCGGTATGCGTTACGATTATGACCTTGCCAGCAACGTTAAAGCCCGCCGCGCCGATGATATTATTAAACTGAGAAACAATGATGTTGCTGCCGAAATGGGCATCGGCTTTATGATTTACTTCCCCTACTTCATCCTATCGCCCGAACTAAAAGTAAGCCGCGGAGTGGTTAATATCCTTTACCAGACACCTGGCCTTATTTACTCCCGCACCATACAAGCCCTTTACTCGCGCACGTTTACCTTTACGTTAAATCTGGAAGGGTAAAAAACAAATTACACAAAAGGCTTTCAAAAGACTTTCCTCGAAGACCTTGCCCAAAGCCCCAGCCAAAAGACCTTCCTCGCAGAGTCTCCCTTTGCTGCCCTGAGCAATGGGGACTCTGCGTTTTTACTACAACTGTTAAGCGTGCCCCTCGCAAAACCTCGGGTCAGGCTATCCGTTACAAAGCTTCATTCGCAAAGCCTCACTCCGCTTTTGCACTTCTATCCTTCACGTAAGCAGCCTACGCATGTCATAGTGAGCGTAGCCGAACTACGAACCAAGCCCTACAGGTGGATAGGCTGTTGGTGTTAGGTCCTTTTAAACGTCTGCTACCCAGGGGGGGTAGGTAGCAGAAAAAAATAATTACTTCATTGATTATTAATTACTTACACTCAAATTTAACAAAAAACTGCTACCTACCCCCCCTGATTTTGCTTAAGTTTTTTGGGTTTGTCTTTAAGCCCTTAAATGTTTCATCCCGACCTACCCAGAAGTGGCGCAATACCTGTAATCATCCCTCCCGCTGGTCCTCGTTTTCAAAACAAGGACTCCGTGCCATTCGCATTTAATACGTGTATTTTTTTAAAAACTTCCCTGGCCGCACAAGTAATAAAACAAACTGTAACTCCGGTTAAAAACCACAATTATGAAAAACAAAAACACAGAACAATTGCGAATTTATGCTGCTGCCTTTGCTGCACCAATTTATTGCTGATTGCAGAAAAGGCTACCGCGTTTTGCCAAACGGTACCAGAATTAATGAGAAGTCTGTTAAAGGCTATGAATTTCTGGCCAAAATCCTCGCCGATTTTCAAAAGGTAGAGAAATTTAAATTACGTGTGCGCCAGTTAAACGGAAACAACTCAGCCGAAAACCTGGAAGAAAGAAACTACTGGCGTAAGTTTTATATTGAATTTTCAGATTACCTCAATTATGATAGAAACTACTCCGACAACTATATAGGGGCAAACTTTAAAATGATAAAGGCCCTGCTAAACTACATCGATAAATATCATGGCATCGAAACAAAAAGCTATAATGAATTGCTTTATGTACGAACCGAAACAATACCCATCATTGCCTTATTTCCTGCACAACTCCGCTTTCTGATTTTCGACCTGCCTTTTGAACAAACCCTTTCTGAAAGCCTCAGGCGCACCAAGGATATTTTCGTGTTTGGCAGCACTGTGGCACTCCGCTTTTCCGATTTAAGGACTTTAACTATCCATAATTTAAACAAAACAGATTTCGGTACTTATCTGAAAGTAAAATCTAAAAAAACGGCTACCGATACCACCGTGCTTTTACCCGACTACGCCATTAATATCCTTAACAGGCTGGCCTACCCTAATGGCACTTTATTACCCAAAATCAGCCTTTTTGATTTGAACAAAAACCTGAAAAAACTTTTCGAAGTGGCAGGCTGGACAGAACCAATTGGCAAATTCCGGATGAAGGACGGCAAACCCATAGAGCATAAAACAAAAAACGGTAAAGGGTTCCGGTTTTGCGATATGGCCTCCTCACACGTTATGCGCCGTACAGCCATTACCAATATGTTAATGCGCGGTGTACCCGAAAATTTAGTGCGTAAAATTTCAGGCCACTCACCGTTAAGCAAAGAGTTTTACCGCTATGTCGCCCTGTCTCAGGATTACCAGGATACCCAAATGCGAAAAATGTACGACGATATTGCCAAAGGCAATTAAGTTATTGAAATAAAGTTTTAAATTTACTTATAACAATGTTCTTTGAAACTCCGGGGGATTACTATCCGGCAGGGATGTTGATGCCGGAGCGAATTTTTAACGATACCGCCTTTAGGTTTGGATTTAATAATAAGGAGAAGGATGATGAGATTGAGGGACCGGGAAATGTGATTAATTATGGTATGAGAATATCTGATTCAAGATTAGGTAGATTTTTAAGTGTTGATCCTTTAACGAAGGGCTATCCATGGTATACGCCGTACCAATTTTCAGGTGATAAGCCGATTAAATCGATTGACTTAGATGGTGCCGAGGACGTTGATTTTCGTGTTATTCAGGTAAAAAGTGATGGACATGCTATTGTTGAAATAACAAAATCTCCATCTGAATTGAATACCTCAAGATCAAATAAACCTTATACGGGTGAGTTGCACGCACATGAACAGGGAGTTGCGCAAAATAACGTTGCTGGCAATGGTACTGTATCGCAACCGCTTAATAATGTTTTAGGCGTAGGAGACATGAGTGCAGTAACAGAGGGTACAGCACAGCCTTTTACTCCTAGTGCAGGTACTCCAAATTTTTATTTATCGCCAGATGCTACAGCAATGAAGCAAAACGGAGTAACTGTTTTAAAAAATGATGGGTCTGGAAATTACATGCCAGCCACAAGTGGCAATGGAGATGAACACGGAACCCTTTTCGGACCAATTATACTTGACGTCCCACAAACCCCTGCGCCAGTAGGAATTTCCGATAGTTACAATGTGGGTTCAGATAGAAATAATAATTTCACTACAGCAGCAAATTTTTCTAATACTGTCGTTCAGGAAGTTCAAAATGCGGTTGGGCAGACTGGGCAGGCAAATAATCAGATTACAGATATTAATGTGTCTTATCCCCAAGTTAAGCAATATGCAGATGCTATACCAGCTATTACTGCTGGCCTATCGGCAACATATCCCAATGCAAAAATTAATTTTACTCCTTCAACAACACCCGCTGGCGAAAACTCGTCAAGTTCAGCCGTAGCAACAGGAAGTGCTACTCAACCCTTAACAGTCACAAAATAATAAAATGAAAAATTTTATACTTATTAGCGTTATTTTTCCATTATTTTCTCTGGCACAGGATTCTGCTTTTAATGCAAAAGGAGTATTAAAAAGTATTAAAGTATATGAGGATAATCGATCGAATTTCCCATTCATCCGTTACTTTAAAGAAAGCTTAAATCCTTTAGATTATAATTTGCCCTCGGTTGATACCTCATTTTGCCGTGCTAGGCAAAATAGGAAACCATGGACTTGGTATGCTGGCGTGATCAGAGTTTTCCTTGATAGTTTTTCTTATGTTTATATTGACAAAATGGAATATGCTGGTAGTTATAGCAATTCAGTTTATAACAAAATCAAGGGGAATTATAGTTTTGTTTTTTCGGAGCTAGGCATAGGGATTGATATTAATTATGATATTGATACTGGCATAAATTCTTTATATGTTGGAGTGATTGATACTTCCGGAAAGTTTATAGAAGCGTTTTGCAGTATGCACTTTCAATCTGCAAAGTTTGTATCAAAGGGCATATCAAGTGAAAATCAAATCCATTGTGGTAAATACGGACTGTTGACGTTAGTGTTGAATGAGAAAAATCTTTTGAACAAAATTTATTTATGGGATACAAGCAAAGTAGAAAGATATTATGAGCTGGACGATAGATTTTTTTGTAAAAAAAGTGGTTATTTATATCAACGATTTCTTCGCAGAGGTCTTTGGAAAGGATACCATGCAAATGGCAACTTAAGTGAGATAGGAGTTTATAAAGTCAAAGGAATTGGGAACGACTTATCCTCAGAAAAAGATGGCATTTGGCGTTATTTTAATTCGGATGGTTCGTTACTTCTGGAAGAAGAGTATATAGATGGTAAATTAGTTAAGCACTAAAGTAATTTGAACCTCCCATGCTGTGCGTAGTCTTCCGGTGCTGTCTTGAGGTTTTACTGCGTAGCCTTTTGCAGAGGTGACTCAGGACCTTTGACTCGATTTGTGAAATTCCCCGTATTTTCACTGCCGATTGCTCTTTGAAATATTCTATCCGTTCGGGATGGAAATGGTGGGCAGGGCTTATAACCCGGCATTGTACAGGTTTGGGTTTAGTGGGAAGGAGAACGTTAACGAAGTGGAGGGCATAGGCGACCAGATTGATTACGGCATGAGGGGTTATGATCCACGAAGAGGTCAGTTTTGGTGTGTAGATCCGTTAACTAAAAAGTATCCTTGGAACTCAACTTATTCGTTTGCTGAAGGAAATCCAATTGCTTTTATTGATTTGGATGGCGGAGAGCGAAAATATTACACTAGGACGTTTGATGAAAATGGTAAGCCCAAAATTACCTATTCACATACTGAAGAAATAATCGAGCAGAAACTAGTTGTAAACTATAGTTTTTATAATGGCTTAGATATTCACACTGAAACTGTTGTAAATCCAAGGCAGGAATTTGTAGTTGAAAATATCGGTGATCCTGACAATCAGGTTTACGATGCAAAGAATGATAAAATGATTCCTTATAAGGAATCGGTTACATTTTCTTCGGAAAATGCTGCTTTAAATTCAACTGAGGAGGATTATCAAGGGACAACAGCGGATATTGGATGGATGGTTGTGTCGGGTTTAACTAGAGTAGCTAATGAGGAAGGTGGGGGAAACGCTTATAGACCTGCCAAAGCACCCGGGAAAGCTCCTACTGTAGAACTGCCAGAATCATCACCGCAATTTGATCCTCTTAAACCGGCTTTAAAAACCGGCGGATTAACTGTTCCAGCCTCTGAAAACGGCTACGCACCTGATTTTGAGGGAACACCATATTTGTATCAAGCTAAACAGGATGAGTCCAATATCGTAAAAATTAAAATGACCGGATCATACGCTGGTGACGCAGCGGCGGCAAATGCGGCAGCAAATCTAAAAAATACGCCGAAGAACTTTTCGTGGCACCATTTGGATGATTTTAATCCCGCAACTGGCGAAGCTACTTTACAGTTGGTTAATCGTCAAGTGCATCAGGCCACAACCCCCCATACTGGCGCTGTAAAGCAATATGAAGTTAAAAATAGTACAACATATAAAAAGTAGAATATGGTATTTAATGAAACTAATATGAAACTAACTGAATCTGATATTATAGAAGTAGAAAAATCAATTAGGGTAGGCTTCCCTGATGAGTTTAAATCCCATTATTTAGAATTCAACGGGGGTTATCCTGAAAGGCGCTATTATAAATGGGATAATGATGAAGGTTTTACGAGAATAAATTCTTTCCTAGCGATGAAATACGATCAATTTGGCACTTTGGAAAATGGGTATAAAAATTTAAGCTTACTTGAGGCGGTTGTCCCAATTGGTATTATTCAATTTGCCATGGATGATTTTGGGAACTCATTTTGCATTTCTGCACGGGAAAAAGATTACGGATATATATATTACTATGATAATGACAAATATGATACTCAAGACAAGGAAGCTTGCCTGATATTTTTGTGCAAAAGATTTAACGACTTTTTAAACTGTCTTGTAGACACCAATTGAGCTTTTTTTTGCTATCCAGAGTCTTCCCGCGTGCCTCATTGTTCCCTGCTGTCCTGAGTCTTCCTGCGTGGCTTTTGCATAGCTGACTCAGGACTTGGTGCATTGTTTTGACAGCCATTAAACTTATATTTGCAGCATAAAAAGCTACTCTCTATGGCCGAAGCTGGATACAAGATAAGAAATACAGAAGGAATACATTTTATAACTTTTGCTGTAGTTGAATGGGTAGATGTATTTACAAGAAGAGAATATAAAGATATGTTGGTTGAAAGTCTAGCGTTCTGCCAGGAAAAGAAAGGCCTGATATTATATGGCTGGTGCATTATGACTAACCACGTTCACTTTATGGCATCTGCCCGGGAGAATAATTTGAGCGATATTCTACTCCGTTGTTCCAAGTGTTCCGCCTCGGATCACTTGGAACGTCCTATGAATGTTTTAGTCTCCCGACTAAAACAACTTGCACTATCTACAATGTTACAAAACCTCGTCCAAACTTAAAAGTAAGGATTAGCATCTAA
>Ga0182030_10010801_pt1 | contig 18499 bp, 16 predicted proteins | sample 812S3MmetaG_FD_121299 | JGI IMG/M metagenome (GOLD analysis project Ga0182030, IMG submission 121299) | Permafrost microbial communities from Stordalen Mire, Sweden - 812S3M metaG (Illumina Assembly) | ecosystem: Environmental > Terrestrial > Soil > Wetlands > Permafrost | place: Sweden...
GGACGCGCCGAGCGGCACGGCCAAATCGCTGGCGGAAATCCTGGCCGATGTGCGCAAGCTGCAACTTGACCAGGCGGCACGACACGGCCGCAACGGCATTGTCGGCGAGCGTACGCCGGGAGAAATCGGCATCCATTCCATACGCGGGGGCGATGTGGTGGGCGATCACACGGTGATTTTTGCGAACGCCGGCGAGCGGCTGGAACTGACGCACAAGGCGTCGAGCCGGGACACTTTTGCCAACGGCGCGTTGCGCGCGGCACTCTGGGTGGTCAAGCAGCCGCCCGGTCTTTATGACATGCAGGACGTGCTGGGACTGAAATGAATTCAGAATTCAGAATTCAGAATTCAGAATCTCAAAAACTGGCGGTTGTTGCGCTGGGATCGAATCTCGGCAACTCGCGCCAGATCATCCCGGTAGCCATGGTACGGCTCCAGACTTTTTCCAGCCGGCCGATTCTCAAATCTTCATTGTGGCAAACGTCGCCGGTGAATTGTCCGCCAGGCTCAAGGATTTTTCTCAATGCGGTTGTCGGACTGACGACCCGTACCGGGGAAACGCCGGAGTCGTTGTTTCAAAAGCTACGCGAGTTGGAAACGGAATTTGGCCGCCAGATGAAAAAAGTGCTGAACGAACCGCGCCCGCTGGATCTTGACCTGATCGCGTTCGGAATGGAAACGCGAGATTCACCGGAACTGATTTTGCCGCATCCCCGGGCATTGGTGCGGCGATTTGTGCTTCAGCCGCTGGCCGAAATCGCGCCGGAGCTGGTTTTGCCGGGACAATCCAGGACGGTTTCACAGCTGCTGGCTGGATTGCCGGACGGAGAAACGGTCACGCGGCTGAGTTGACCCGCTATTTTGCCTTTTTTGATTCGTCCGTCGAATGCCATTTTCCGTCGTAGGTTCCCATCACAATGACATCCTCACCGAGCGCGTGCGGCTCCGATTTCTGCGCTACGGGATTTGCCGGGGACGGCACAGGTGGTTCCGGCACGGCGGGTTTGTTTACCGGTGCATCCGGCGAGGCGGCGACCGACGGACGGGTGATCATCGTGGTGGCCTCCTCGTCATGGATGCGGGCGGCTTCTATCAACAGAAATTCCCATTGGCCGTGGACGGTGCGTTCGGCGGGGGGCTTGAATGGTTGCAGGTGGAACTCGCCGCCGGTCAGGGACAACAAACGGTAAAATGCCTTGTCACCGACCAAGTTTCCCGCAACGGCATGCACGATAACGCCGGACTGGATGTAAATCTGGCCTTGCAAGCGCTGGTTCCAGACTTCAAGAATTGAGGAATTGCGCCCGAGACATTCCATCTGGATGACATCGGGCAGGCTCACCTGGCGCAACATGCCGGAAAACCCTTCGCGTTGCGCCCACGAAACCAGCTCGTTCAGCGTGGTGAAGACCGCCTTCATCCCCTCGCCGGAAACCGGTTTTTGAATGAACAATTCCGCGCCGCTGGCCAGGCAGGCCGCTCGGTTGCTTTCCGTGCCGCTGCCGGTCAGGATGGCTTTCTTGATGTCGGGATAGCGCCGGTGAATCAGGCTAAGCAGTTGCGCGCCGTCCAACACCGGCATGCCGATGTCCAGCACCACGAGGTCAATGGCCCTTTCATTCAAGGTGGCGAGAGCCTGGTCGGCCGTGGCAGCGCGATGAATTTCCCAAGTTTTGTAACCCAGAATGTCATACAGCGCGGTGATGGCTTCCAGAAATGCTTGGTCATCATCCACGAACAGCACTTGATATTTTTTTGCCGGCACGCTGCCAGTTCCTGATTGGGCAATCGGTTTGGCTGGGCCTACCTCCTTGGAAACGGACGGCGACGTTGTGCATAGTGCAGCCGAGATGGAGGATGATCTGACCGGCGCAGAAGGAACCGGCGTCGGGCCGGTTGCCGGTGGGGAAGCATCCACCCGCAAATCCACCTGCCCCAGCCGCAAGGTTTGGCCGGGCCTCAAGATGGCCTTGGTGACACGTTCGCCCTTGACGAATGTGCCGTTGGTGGAATTGAGGTCGGAAATCACAATTTCGTCGCCGCGCAATAAAATTTCGCAATGCCGGCCGGAGATGGACGGGTCAGAAATCTGAAAGGTGTTTCCTTCCGCGCGCCCAATGGTGATCCAGTTCGCACTCAATTCATGCGACAGACCCGCCAGATTTCCGGTCAGAACAACAAGTTTGGCCATATCGAAATTAGGACTTGCCGATTGTGATATGAATTCGTGGGCTAGAGTCAATGTCAATCGCTGCCCGACGATTGATCCTGACGATTTTTTGGGAACACCGGGCCGGCAATTCTTCAGGTTTTCTCGAAGAGACGCTGGTGTTCGAGCATGACATAGCGATCGGTCATCCCGGCCAGATAATCGCAAACGGCGCGATGCACACCGGCCTGGCGGATGCGCTTGCGGGACCGTCCGCCAATCTCGGCCGGATGCTTCAGAAAATAATTGAAGAGGTCCTTCAAAAACCGGTTCGCGCGGACATGGGGATCATTGACCACCGGGTTGTAGTACAGATTCCGGTAAAGGTAGTGGCGCAGCTCCAGGTTCAATCCCCGGCGTTCGGAACTGTGTTGCACGAGCGGTTTGGGGAAACGCCGCACGTCATCAGCGGAGAGCACTCCGGCAGCGCGAATGAGCCGCTGGCTGTTCTCGACCACGTCCTTGATTTGGAGGTCAATGATGGTGCGGATGATAAAATACCGGCGGCATTCATCCGGCAAATCGCCGTGTTCCTTCTTCACCAGCCGCGCGACCCGGGCCCAGAGCCGAACGTTCCTCCGCAAATTTTTTTCTGACAGCAATCCGGAATCCAGCCCGTCGTCCAGATCATGACTGTAGTAGGTGATTTCGTCGGCGAGGTTGGCGATCTGGGCTTCGAGCGAGGAATTGTGCGCATCAAAACCCTTGCGCCGGCCGGGATGATCATAGGCGGTGTGATGTTTGACCAGGCCTTCGCGGACCTCCCACGACAGGTTCAAACCGGAAAAATCCGGATATTTCTGCTCCAATTCCTCGACGATGCGGAGGCTCTGGCGGTTGTGCTCGAAACCGCCGTGGCCCTTCATCAGGCGCGCGAGCACCGATTCACCCTTATGGCCGAAGGGCGAATGGCCAAGGTCATGGGCCAGCGCAATGGTCTCGGCGAGGTCCTCATTCAACCGCAGCGCGCTGGCGATGTTGCGCGATATGGCAGCGACTTCAATCGTGTGCGTGAGACGGGTGCGGAAGTGATCGCCGGTGCCGTTGAGAAAAACCTGGGTCTTGTACTCAAGCCGGCGGAAGGCGCGCGAGTGGATGACGCGGTCGCGGTCGCGCTGGTAATGGGTGCGCCATTCGGGCGGCGGCTCCAGGTGTTCGCGCCCGCGCGTCGCGTCGCTGAACTGCGCGAAGGGCGCGAGGATCTGCCGCTCGATCTGTTCAAGCTCTTGCCGGGTGCGGGGCATTTTTAATGCAACAGGTGGAATGCGAAACGAAAAACCGGGTCAATTGGCCGCCACCAGTTCCTGCACCGAAATGCCGCGCAACTCGAAAAGCCGGCGGATGGTGTCCTCGATCAGGTTGTTCGGACAGGATGCCCCGGCGGTGACGCCCACGGTAATCTTTCCGGGCGGCAGCCAGTCGCGCGTTTCAATTTCCTTTTTGTCATGCTGATCGTAATGGCAGATGAGCTTGTCCGACTCCATCTTGGCCGCGTTCTTGATGAAATAGGTCGGAAGTTTGGCTTCACCCATTTCGGCGAGGTGCGAGGTGTTCGAGGAATTGTAACCGCCGATGACAATGAGCAGGTTCATGGGATCGCGCAGCAGTTTCTGCAACGCGTCCTGGCGGTCCTGGGTGGCGCCGCAAATCGTGTCGAAAAACCGGAAGTGTTTGTCAACCTCCCCCGCCCCGTATTTTTTAATCATCGAGGCTTTCAACCGGTTCTGCACCTCTTCGGTCTCGCCGCGCAACATGGTGGTTTGATTGGCGACGCCGATGGCCTGCAGATGCTGGTCCGGGTCAAACCCCTCGGAATAGGCGCCCTGAAATTTTTCCAGGAACTCGCGCTTGTTGCCTCCGTTGATGATGTAGTCGCAGACGTAATCCGTTTCCGCGAGCGTGAAGACCACGAGGTAATGTCCGCTGCCATAGGCGCGCGCCTGTGAACTCGTGGCCTTGGTTTCTTCGTGCCAGGATTTGCCGTGAATGATGCTGGTGACGTGCTCCTTGGAATACTGGCGGACTCGTTTCCAGACGCTCATCACGTCGCCGCAGGTGGTGTCCACGAGCACGCAACCCCTTTCCTCGAGCCGTTTGCGGGTGGCGACTTCCGTGCCGAAGGCGGGAATGATCGCCACATCGCCGGGGTGCAGCCGGGCAAGTTCCTCCTCGGTCGGCTTGGGCGAAATGATCTGGATGCCCATGTTGCGGATCTGGTCGTTGACCTCGGGGTTGTGGATGATTTCGCCGAGCAGATAGATGGGCTTGTCCGGCGGGAAAAATTTCCGAGCGGCGTAGGCGAGATCAATCGCGCGTTCGACGCCGTAGCAAAAACCGAATTCCTTCGCGAGCTTGACGGTGAGGTCGCCGGCGGAAAGCACGTGGCCGTTGGCGCGGATGCGCTCGACCAGCTGGCTGCGGTAATGCGAAAGCACCTGCGCCTGCACGGCTTCCATGATGTCGGGGCGGCGGAGGTTGACTTTTTCCAATGCGGGCGCTGGCGTTGACATAGCGGAATAAATGTAACATGACGGCTTGCGCCGTCCAGCCGTAAAGCCGGGCACCGTCATGATCTTAATCTTGTTCTTAATCGTAATCGCTGCCGGAAGCCGGTTCGATGCTCCGGCGGAATCTGATTGCGGAACTGTCTGAATGTGTGGATAGTTCAGTCCGCACGTCGGAGCGTAGCTCAGCCTGGTAGAGCACTTGCTTTGGGAGCAAGACGTCGCAGGTTCGAATCCTGTCGCTCCGACCATTTTCTTTCCGCCTCACTGTTTACATTTGTTCACCGGTTTATACCCATTGGTTCCGGCCGCAAACGCTGGTGAAAATTTTGTCCCCTGAGCAAAAGAAAACAGAAATCGCCAGCCGGCTGAATCGGGTCAAAATTTAATTTCCTCAGCAACCCATTGCAAACACTGCGCTTTTGAAGTTCCACCCGGGAATTTTTCCGGCTGGCATCGCCGCTGCTAAAGACGCTTGTGCCAATCAAAGCATGACAGGCAGAAAGCATACCAAACTCGCGAGTGGCGAGTGGACGTCGAGTTGCGCCGCGAGGCCGGGCGCACAGGTTGGCTCAAACAAGCGCAGCTCAAACATACCATGAAAAAACTATGAAGAAAATCGAAGCTATAATCAAGCCGTTCAAACTTGAAGAAGTCAAAGACGCCCTCAGCGAACTCGGCATCGAAGGCATGACCGTGAGCGAGGTCAAGGGGTTTGGCCGCCAGAAGGGCCACACTGAAATCTATCGCGGCAGCGAATACACCGTGGACTTCCTGCCCAAGATAAAAATCGAACTGGTCGTGGCGGACAACCAGGCGGAGACCGCCATTGGTGCCATCGTCAAGGCGGCGAAGACCGGCAAGATCGGCGACGGCAAGGTGTTCGTCTCCAGTGTCGAGCAGGCCATTCGCATTCGCACTGATGAGAAAGGTGATGCGGCCATTTGAGCAGTTAAACAACTTGAACCTTATCCCAACTAAAAAAATGAAACGATATCTATTAATCCTCGGCTTGATTGCAACCACCGCGTTGAGCGTCTTTACGGCGCGCGCGGATGACACCAATGCGCCGGCGGCAACCAATGCCGTGGCGGCAGCCACCAACGCCGTGGCAGCAGCGCCCACACCGGCCTCAACGAATGCACCGTCAGTGGAACAACGCCTGGAATCAATTGAGGCTTATTTCCAGAACGGCGATCCGACGGCGACCTACAAGGACACCAACGGCAACTGGACGGTGAATTTCGGGCTTGGTGCCTCGATCATTAACACCAACCTTAGCAACAGCATCGGCGGCAACGTCGCCTATCCCGGAGCCGGTCACAACGCGTGGCTGCTGACCAGCACGGCATTGGTGCTGTTTATGACGCTGCCGGGACTGGCATTGTTCTACGGCGGTCTCGTTCGGAAAAAGAACGTGCTGTCCGTGCTGGCGCAATGCTTCCTGATCACCGGCCTGGTGACGATTCTTTACGTCATCTGCGGTTACGGCATGATCTTCGGCGGCACCGGCGCAGCGGACAAGGAAGACCTGATCAAGGCCATCGTAGGCAACCCGAAAATATGCTGGATGTTTGCCAACGTCACTTCCGCGCCGAATCCAAACTATTCTTATTGGGTGTCGGAGAACGTTTACGCCATGTTCCAGATGATGTTTGCCATCATTACTCCGGCGCTGATTGTGGGTTCCATTGCTGAACGCATGAAATTCAAGGCCATCCTCGTGTTCATGACGCTCTGGATGTTCGTGGTGTATTTTACCCAGGGCCACATGGTCTGGGGCATCAACGGCCTGATGAACGGTTGCTGGAACGCCAACGCAGCGATCAAGGGCCTTGACTTCGCGGGCGGCACGGTCGTGCATATGACTTCCGGCTGGTCGGGTCTGATTTTGTGCATCATTCTCGGCAAACGCCTCGGCTTCCCGAAAGAACCGATGCCGCCGCACAGCATCGTACTGACCTACATCGGCGCGTCCATGCTCTGGGTCGGCTGGTATGGTTTCAATTCCGGCAGCGCTGTTGCTGCGGACGTAGTTGCTGCCAATGCCTTCACGACCACGACAATTGCCACCGCCGTTGCCTCATTCGTGTGGCCGATGTGGGAGTGGATTGTCAAAGGCAAACCCAGCGTGCTCGGTTTCTGTTCCGGCGCAGTCGCGGGTCTGGTGCTCATCACACCGGCTTGCGGTTATGTGCTACCTTCGGGCGCGATTTGGATCGGCATTGCCGCTGGCACCATTCCGTGGTTCTTCTGCTACAAGGTCAAAGGCTGGCTCGGCATGGATGACGCGCTGGATGCGTGGAGCGTTCACGGCATCGGCGGTATGACCGGTGCGATCATGACCGGCATGTTGGCCCGCCAGGCGGCCAATCCGAACTTGGCAACCTTTCTGAGCAAGACGGTAACTGACCATGTCTTCCAACCGCAGTTGATTGAACAGCTGAAAACTGTCGGTGTGACGCTCGTGCTGGTCTTCGTAGGCACCATTTTCTGCGCCTATGTGACCAAGATGCTCGTCGGCCTGCGTCCGACCGAGGAAGTCGAAATGGCTGGCCTCGACCTCGCCGAACACGGTGAGGAAGGCTACCATAGCTGAGAGTCAAACACGTTATAACAATATAACAATCGCGCGGCGGGCAACGTGAGTTGCCCGCCGTTTTTTTCATTAAAATCAGCAGCCAGAATTCTTTCCGGGTTGGATGAGATGCAGAAATAAAGAAGGCGTGGAGTGGTGGAATTATTGATATGAACCTGAAACCGCCGCCGGGAAATGTTGCGGCACCCCGCAACCGCATCATTCTGCTTCAAACCAACTGGATCACCAGCGCAGTTGTGTTATCGCGGCCGTCTTTCGCCACCGCCTCCGCCACCAGGCGATGGGCTGGGTTGATGTCGGCTCCGGCGGACTTGGCCGGACGTAAAATTTCGAGTAGATGACTGTTGTAAAGCCCCTCCACCAGACCATCCGTGCAAAGGAGAAAAATGTCTCCACTTTCATAAGCCACCGCTCCCACCTGCGGGTCAACAAACTGGTTGTCACCGCCCAGAGCCTTTTGGAGCACGTTGCGCCGCGGATGATTGCGGGCCTCCCGCTCGTTGAGCTTTCCGTTCCGATACAGCCAGCCCACGTGCGTGTCATCCTCGCTCAACTGCATGATCCCGCCTTTTTTTGCTGGCAAATAATAAATCCGGCTGTCTCCGATATGGCCGAAATACATCCAGCGCGGCGTGAACCAGCACAGGCTCAAGGTGGTTTCCATCCCCAGGCATTCCTCGTAACTGCCGCCCACGTATGTCAGTGCCCGGTGAATTTCACCAAACAGTTCCGTCAACATCTCGGCAAAGCCGGATTGCAACCCGCTGGCGGACTGCTGGAATGAACGCGGGAGCAACGTGGTGATTTTTTCAACTGCAATCTGGCTGGCATATTCCCCGGCCATCGCCCCGCCCATGCCGTCACTCACGGCAAAGGCAAAATCGGTGCTGGCGGTTGACGCCTCGCCGAATTTTCCAAGGTGGTGGACTTCCCTGGCGTTAAACTGGAGGCCCAAAAAGGCGTCTTCATTGTGCGACCGGACCTTGCCGCAATCGGTCTGCCCGAACCATTTGAGTTTGGGCGGCGCTGATTTTTTTTTTGAATGACCCATGATGGCGCGTGTTTACTCGGAAACGGGAAGCATGGTGGCAAATTCAAAATCAATCACGCAAAAACGCCCGTCGGACTGGCGGTAGGTGACATTGCGCATGTCGGGATCGTCATGGCGGACACCGAACGGCTCCAGCTCGGCGAAAAGCGTCCGCGCCCGGTCCGCGTCCAGATGTTCCAGCCGGCTGCCGCAGTTGGTGGTGATGATGCGGAGCCGTTTGGGATCGGCTTCGAGCAGCCGGGGAACAAATCCGCATCCGCGCGCCTCGAGATGACGCAGAATTTTCACCTCGTTGGCGAAACGCTTCTCGGCGTCCGGACCATGATAAGTCTTGTACACCCGTCCATCGAAACTCAGATGGACCGTCGCCCTGAGAGTGTCCTTGACTTGCAGCATACAATGGTTCCGCACCATGCCCATTTCAGGGAACAGGCGTGATTCTCAAACAACCAAACTGTCCCGCCAAGGACAGCGCCGTTCCGTTTGCAATATGGTGCATTTCATCCTGTTTGGGAAGCCGCTAGCGCAGCGCCGACAATCCGCGGATTCGGTCCGGGTTGGGGAAATGAATAAATCAGAGCAGCGCGGACAAAAAAAAACAGGCAAAATTCATTTTCAAACTTCCACTCCCGATCAAAATAAAAATAAAGTTCATCAAAATCGCCTTGCCAGAAGCCGTTACAACCCTATTTTAAAGCGGTCATCGCCAATTTTTCCCCAAACCGGCATTCCATTTGCTGAAGAGGGGATTCGTTGGAATTGAAACACAAAAATTAACATCTAATCACTCCTTCCATGGCAAAATATAAATTAGAATACCTCTGGCTCGACGGTTACGAACCCGTCGCCAACCTCCGCGGCAAAACCACAATCAAGGAATTTGCGAAGTTTCCCAAGCTCGAAGATCTCCCCTGGTGGAACTTCGATGGCAGCTCGACGCGCCAGGCCGAGGGCAAGACTTCCGATTGCTTCCTCAAACCCGTGGCCGTCTATCCCGACACCACCAAGCAAAATGGAGTGATTGTGATGAACGAGGTCTATTTGCCTGACAAGGTGACTCCGCATCCCACCAACGCCCGCGCCACGATTCCCGATGACCCCGGCGCCTGGTTCGGTTTCGAGCAGGAATATTTTCTGTACAAGGACGGCGCTCCGCTGGGTTTCCCGCCCGGTGGCGGCTTTCCCCCGCCGCAGGGTGAATACTACACTGCCGTCGGCTACAAGAACGTTGGCTGCATCGCGCGTGAAATTGTGGACACGCATCTCCAGCTCTGCCTCGACGCCGGCATCAACCACGAAGGCATCAATTCCGAAGTCGCCAAGGGCCAGTGGGAATTTCAGATCTTCGGCAAAGGCTCGCGCAACGCCGCTGATCAGGTCTGGGTCGCCCGCTACCTCCTCTCGCGCCTCTGCGAAAAATACGGCGTGGACGTGAACTGGTATTGCAAGCCCCTCGGCAAGGACGTGGATTGGAACGGTTCAGGAATGCACACGAACTTTTCCACCGAATATATGCGCGAAGTGGGCGGCAAGGAATATTTCGAGAAGCTCATGGCCGCATTCGACAAATACAAGAACGAGCACATCGCCGTCTATGGCCCGGACAATCATCTGCGCCTCACCGGCCTGCACGAGACGCAGTCTATTGACAAATTCAACTACGGCGTGGGCAACCGCGGCGCTTCCGTCCGGCTGCCGCAAACCTTCATTCCCAGCGGCTACCGCGGCTACCTGGAAGACCGCCGACCGAACTCCCAGGGTGACCCCTATAAGATCGCCGGTCGTATCCTCCAGACCATTGCGACTGTGCCGGTCAAAAAACCGTCCAAGAAGTAATTCTCAAACCACCAGCGGAGGAACTGGGGACCACGATGCAGACGAAAGTCTGCATCGTTTTTTGTCTTTGCCGGTACAAATACGACGGGCCCGTCCACCCAAAAAATTCTAGACGACCAGCCGAACAGTGGCAAAATCCGGAACCAGCGCTGCATTTCGTTTCGTCGGCACATTGTATCCGGCACTCAACAAACAGACTTGAATTAAAATTATGGCAACACCCAAAAGCGTGATTGAACTGGCAAAAAAGGCCGGCGCGAAGATGGTGGACATCAAGTTCGTTGACACCTTCGGTACCAGGCAAGGCCACCGGCAAGGAATACGCCGGCTGGAGCCAGATGGCGTTCTACTACATGGCGGCATCCTGAAACACGCCAAGGCTCTGGCCGCCATATGCAACCCCACGACGAACAGTTACAAGCGGCTCGTTCCCGGTTACGAAGCGCTCGTCAACCTCGCCTACTCCGCGAGCAATCGTTCCGCGGCCATCCGCATCCCGACCTTCAGCGAAAGCCCGAAGGACAAGCGCATCGAGTATCGTCCGCCCGACCCGGCGGCCAATCTTTACGTCGCCTACACTGCGCTGCTCATGGCCGGACTGGATGGCGTGCTCAACAAGATCAAACCCGGCGAACCGATGGACAAAAACCTTTACGAACTGCCGCCGGAGGAACACGCGAAAATCCCGCAAATGCCCGGCAGCCTCGAAGAAGCGCTGAACCATCTGGAAAAGGACCATGCGTTCCTGCTCAAGGGCGACGTGTTCACGACGGACTTCATCGAAATGTGGATCAGCCACAAACGCAAGGAACACGACGCCATGCGGATTCGCCCGCATCCGTACGAGCTTTTCCTGTACTACGACGTGTAGAACGTTTTGGAGGAATTAACCAACGGCGCGGGCCAAACCTGCGCCGTTTTTATTTTAACCGTGCTGCCAGTTCCTCGCCCAGCATCGCAGCCTCTGCAATCGGACGTTTGCCTTCGCCATGTTTGGCCGGGCCTTCCCGAAATGATACCGCGCGCATTTCCACCCGGCTGCCGTTAATTTCGGCATAGGCTGCCACCGGACTCTGACAGCCGCCGCCCATCCCGCGCAGAAACGCCCGCTCGGCGGTCACACAATGAAACGTATTGAAGTGGTTCAGTCGTTCGCAAATCTTCGCAATGCGCTCGTCATCGGCGCGAATCTCAATGCCGATGGCCCCCTGCCCTACGCATGGCAACATCACATCCACGTCCAGCACCGTCGCCAGCAATCCGTCCGGCACGGCGTCACCGATCAGTGTCCCGTCCGGTTTGATTGAAAAATTCAGCCGCGTGATACCGGCCAGCGCGAGCACCGTCGCGTCCAGTTCGCCGCGCTCGGCGACCTTCTGCATCCGCGTGGTGACATTGCCGCGAATTTCCACAATGTTCAAATCCGGCCGGGCGGCGAGCAATTGTTCCTTGCGCCGGGTGCTGCTGGTGGCAATGGTCGCGCCCTTAGGAAAATTCTTCAACTTCAGGTACGGCTTAAATCCGCGCAATTTCGACTGCCCGGGCGACCACTCGACGAGTTCTGCGTTTTGAGCTTTGAGTTCTAAATTTTCAAGATAGATGGCATCGCGATAAATCAACACGTCGCGGACATCGGCGCGCTTGGGCGTGGCAGCAAGGATTAATCCAGCCGGCAGATCGGTCGGCAAATCCTTCAAGCTGTGAACCGCGAGATCGGCCTGACCTTTGACGAGCGCCACCTCCAGTTCCTTGGTGAACAATCCCTTCGGCAATGCCTCACCCACCTTGGCCATTGAGGCCTTTTGCAGTTTGTCGCCGGTGGTTTTGATGATTTTCAATTCAAAGCGCAACCGGGGAAATGTCTCCCGGCATTGGGCGGCGATCATGTTGGCCTGCGCCAACGCGAGCGCACTGCCACGCGTGCAGATGATGATGGGGCGTTCAGCAGCCATATTTCCGCCACAGATTTACACGGATTTACATAGATGAAAAGAAAACATAGTGAATGGAAGTTGTGTTAATTGCGGCGGCAGTGTAATCAAGACAATTTCCCCGAAGGTTAAAACGACAGGATCTAAATCACTGGACACACCGTATCACCTTCCACAGTTTCCTTATATCGGCTCCTGCATTTCAAAATTCGTGTTTCATCTGTGTGAATCTGTGGCCGAATACCTGTTCGCCTCGAGCAATGCCGCGACTTTTTCCGCGATTATTTTTTCGCAACGTGCCACCTCCTCCTGGCGGAGCTTCAAGTAGTCGTCCGCGATGCCTTGCAGGTCATCCACGTTGTAGAGATAAACATTGTCGAGCGTGTTGACGGCAGGGTCAATGTCCCGCGGAACGGCAATGTCAATGAGCAGCAAGGGACGGTTCTTGCGCCGCTTCATCAGTGGCGCGAGCTTCGCGCGATCGAGGATGTGTTGCGGCGCGGCGGTGCTGCTGATGGCGATGTCAATCTTCTCGAACTCGTCCGGCCACTGTTCGAACGGCACGGCACGCCCGCCGAGTTCCGCCGCGAGCGCGGTGGCGCGTTCGGGCGAACGGTTCGTCACGACGACATTGCGCGCGCCACGCGAGAGCAAGGCGCGGGCGGTTTTCCCGCTGGTCTCGCCGGCGCCGATGACCAAAACTTCATGTTCGGCGAGCGAGTTGAAAATCTTTTCCGCCAGTTCCACCGCGGCCGACATCACGGACACGCTGCCCCGCTGGATGTTCGTCTCGGTTCGGATGTGTTTGGCCACATTGAACGCGCGCTGGAACGCCTTGTTCAGCCGCGCGCCGGTGTGCTTGTGCCGGAACGCGAGGTCGTAAGCCTGCTTGAGTTGTCCGAAAATCTCCGTCTCGCCGATGACCATCGAATCCAGACCGCTGGCGACCCTGAAAAGGTGATTCAGACTTTGCGGCTCGGCAATGGAATACATTTCTTCCTGGTGGGGCGAGCGTCCTCGCGAGCCGGGGTTGTTGTCCAATGACGGCTTGCCAGTCGTCTCGGCCCATTGCACGAGAAACTTCTTCAATTCCCCGAATGCGGCGTCAGGCGTGAGCGGCGTGGCGGCATAAATCTCCACCCGGTTGCAGGTCGAGATGATGACCGCCTCATCGGCGATGCCGGAGTCGCGCAGAGATTTGAGCGCGCTGGGAATCGTTTCTTCGGCAAAGGCGAAACGTTCACGCAGTTCCACGGGCGAAGTGCGGTGGCTCAAACCGATGACTACGACACTCATGAATGATGCAAGGCCGAATACAGATTCGTGATCCAAAAAGTCAGGAGCAGGAACACAAACACGCCGATCACACCGATGGCGAACCGGCGGCTTGAGCGCCCGAAAAACCGGTGGGCCACCAGCAACTCAAGATAAGCCAGCCAGAGAAATGCCGACCAGAGGACTTTCGGATCGGAGAAAAACGACGCGCCTTCCGGTCGCGGCAGTTCGTGGCCGACGGCAAGTCCGACGGTCAGCAAAACAAATCCGGCGAATACAAGCCTGGCGGTCACCAGTTCGAGCCGCTGGATCGAAGGCAACAGCGACAGGACGGCGCGGATCTTGTGGGCTTTCAAATCATGTTGTTGCATCAGGAACATTCCCGCCGCCACCGCACCGAGGCCGAACGCGCCATACGCCAGCAGGATGGTTGCCGCGTGCAGGCTGCGCAGCCCGCCGGAAAATTCCGGCCGGGCACCGTGCGGCGGATCGAGTGATGGCATCAGCGCGAACACGCCGACGGCAAACAATACCGGCGAGGCAAACGCGCCGAGAAACCGGAGTCGGGGCAGCAACCCGACCGCCAGGCCGGCAACCACCAGCGCCCAAAGCAGGAAGGTCGTGGCTTCGTAAAGATTGTTGACCGGGCAGGCGTGAAAGGAAAAACCGCGCTTCGCCAAGGCCACTGAATGCAGCGCGAAGCCGGCGAGCAGAAGGAAATAGGCCACGTGGTCGTCCCGGCGGAAACCTTTGCGCCAGAGAAAAACCGAATAAGCCGCGTTCAAACCGTAAACCGCGACGGCGAGCAAAAAGAAATGACGATCAGTGAACCAAGCCACGCTGACAGGTTAAATCAGAAAAACCGCCGGGCAAGCGGCAAGTGCCAGACTGTTTCAAGCGTTCGGCCAACAGCGGGGTTTGAATTCACGGCCGAAGCGGGTATGGTTCACTTGTGAAAACGCGTTTTGTCCTGGGCATCCTGATTGCGGGTTGCTGCTCGGCTCCGGCCCAGACCAATGACATGGATGTGGGCGACCTGCTGGACTCCGCGCAACAATGGGCGCAGGCCAACCTGGACGATGATGTTTTGCGCGCACTGCAGGACGTGGACCGTCAAAAGGTCGAGGATTTTCTCAATCGCTTTCAGGATTATCTCAACGGCGATGAAGTGCTGGACCTCGCCCAATTGAAGGAAGCCGCAAACAGCATTCTGCCGTTGCTCGCTGCGCATGAGGAAACCCAGCCCTATGCGGCGTGGCTGCGGGCACGGCTGGATTATTTCGACGCGGTGGATGCGTTGATTTCAGCCCTGCCCGAGACCGAACCCGGCAAGCCATCGCCGCCCCGGTTGAATCCGCCCTTTGCCGCCGAACGTGAAATCTGGATCAAAAAAGTCGCGCCGCGTCCTTGGCCAAAGACGGCGCAGGAATATATGCCAAAACTGAAACCGGTGTTTACGAGCGAAGGCGTTCCGCCGGCGTTGGCCTGGGTGGCGGAAGTGGAATCCAGTTTCGATCCGCACGCCCGCAGTCCGGCGGGCGCAGTTGGCCTGTTTCAACTCATGCCGCCTACGGCCAAACAATACGGCCTGAGCCTGTGGCCGCGGGACCAGCGGCGTCAAACCGAAGTTTCCGCGCACGCCGCCGCAAAATACTTGAGGCAACTTTACTTGAAATTCGGCGACTGGCGGCTGGCAATCGCCGCCTACAATTCAGGCGAAGGCAAGGTGGAAAAGCTGTTGCAACGGTATAAAACGGACAGCTACGAAAACATCGCCACCCACCTGCCGGCAGAAACCCAGTTATTTGTGCCGAAAGTGGAGGCAACAGTGTTGCACCGGGAGGGAGTTGAGCTGACCGCGTTGCCGGCACCTGAACCGCAGTGACCGTTCAGCCCGTTTGAAGAATTGCACCCAAACGAAGATGCCCTCCACTTTCGTTGCTTCTTTTTCCTGGGCGAACTGGCGCTGCCAAACAGGCAATAATCCGCGCCTTGCAATTCAAAATAGACACTTCTACTCTGAACCTGACGCACGCCGATATGAGCTACACCACTACTTATCTGGAATCCGAATCAGTGGCCACACAAGGGTCCGAGATCATCGTGCTGGTCAATTGCATGGTGCAGGACGCCATCAAGCTCGGCGCCAGCGATCTCCACATCGAGCCCTGGGAAAAAGCTGTCGAAGTACGCGCCCGAGTCAATGGTGTGCTCATTGAGGTGGCGCATTTGCCACTCGATCTGCTCGACAAAATCTCGATGCGTTTCAAGGTGATGTCCAACCTGGTCACCTACCAGTCCGGCATGCCGCAGGACGGCACCGCTGTCGGCGGCCCGGAACTGGACGGCGTACAACTGCGGGTTTCCATTTTCCCCACCACTCGCGGCGAAAAGATTGTGGTGCGGTTGTTCGACCCGAAAGATCGGCGGTTTGATTTGAACACGCTGGGCTTTGACGATCACACCAAACAGGGACTGCTGCGCCTGCTCAAACGCACCAGCGGCCTGCTCCTGTTCACCGGCCCGACCGGTTCGGGCAAGACGAGCACGATGTATTCGGCGCTTTGTTACATCATGCAGCGCGACGGCGTCAGCATGAGCATCAGCACGGTGGAAGATCCGGTGGAATTCAACCTGCCGATGGTCAGCCAGACGCAGGTTCATCCCGCGCAGGAATTCACCTATGCCGTGGCGCTGAAAAGCATCCTGCGGCAGGACCCGCAGGTGGTCATGGTGGGTGAGATTCGTGACGCGGAGACCGCCGCCATCGCCGTGCAGGCCGGGCTGACCGGGCATCTGGTCATCAGCACGATTCACTCCGGCGTTTCGGCCGGCGCGTTCACGCGGTTGATCAACATGGAGATCGAGCCGTTCATGCTGGCGTCGAGCCTGCTCGGTGTCATGGGGCTGCGGTTGGTGCGGAGCAACTGTCCGCATTGCGCGCAGCCGTACGAACCGGAGCCAAGCCAGTTGAAGGCGGTGCCGGAAGAACTGTTGCCCGAAGCCCAATTCCGCCGCGGCGCGGGTTGCGAGCATTGCAACCAGACCGGTTACTCGGATCGCCTGCCGGTGACGGAACTGCTGGCGGTTAGCGAACCGTTCCGGGAAGCGTTGCTGAAGCGGCAACAAACCTCCGCGCTGGAACAGATTGCTGCCCAGCAGGGCATGCGCACGCTGTGGCAAAATGGCCTGCAACGCGCCGTCACCGGCCAGACCACGCTGGAAGAAATCATCCGTGTGGTGGCCGTGGACATGATTTAGGTTCTGGTAGGACGGGCAGTCCCCTGACCGCTGATCGCATGCCTACCGGATACCACTGCGCACAGAGTGTGGCGCCAGACCCGCCAAACGCAGAAGCTTGCCAACTGCCTGTGCGTTTTGTCTAATCTGCGTGTGCTCAATCAGCAGACCCTCAATCGTCCCGCGAGTTATTCCGGAATCGGGTTGCACAGCGGCAACCGGGTGAACATGACCATCCTGCCCGCGCCCGGAAACAGCGGCGTGCGCTTTCGCCGCGTGGACCTGGAAGGCAAACCGGAAATCGAGGCGCGCGTGGAAAATGTCAGCGAGACCAACCGCTCCACCACGCTCGCCAAGGGCAACGTAAAAGTCCACACCGTTGAACACGTGCTCGCGGCGCTGGCGGGTTATGGCATTGACAATGCCATTGTCGAACTGGACGCAAACGAACCGCCCATCGCCGACGGCAGCTCGCGCGAATTTTGCAAAATCATCCTGTCCGCCGGCATCGTGCCGCAGCCGGAAAAACGCGAGCCTTACACGCCGACCGCGCCGATTGAGCTGCAACTGGGCGAGACGACGATGACGCTGTTTCCTGACGAGGCCTTCAAGATCACCTGCACGAGCGCGGACAAGCACCGGCGGTTCACGCAGTTTTACAGCACGGAAATCACGCCCAAAACCTGGGAGCACGACCTGGCCCACGCCCGGACGTTTTGTTTTTACGAGGAGATTGAGTACCTCATCAAGAACGGACTCATCAAGGGCGGCAGCCTGGAAAACGCGGTAGTCATCCGCGACGACGCTGTGCTCACAACCGAGCCGCTGCGGTATCCCGAGGAATTTGTGCGGCACAAGATGCTCGACATCGTGGGCGACCTGTCGCTGCTCGGCCGGCCGATTCACGGGCATCTGATCGCCGTGAAACCGAGCCATGCCGCCAACTGCGAGATGGTCCGGCACATCCACGCGCAAATGCAGAAGCCGTTGCGCGCCGCGCAAACATTCGCGCCGCCACCGATAGCGACGGACGGCGAAGTTACGGCTGAACCAGTGGCTGATGAGACCGGCGCCATGGGCATTGAAGAAATCATGCGCCTGTTGCCGCATCGTTATCCGTTCTTGATGGTGGACCGGATTCTGAAAATTGAAGGCAGCAAAATCGTCGGACTCAAAAACGTAACGATTAACGAACCGTATTTTCAGGGGCATTTCCCCGGTCATCCCGTCATGCCGGGCGTCCTGCAACTGGAGGCCATCGCGCAGGTCGCCGGCCTTTTGATGTTGAAACACGCCGAAACCGGACGTTATCTGGCTTATTTCATGTCCGCCGAAAATGTGAAGTGGCGCAAGCCGGTCATGCCCGGCGACGTGCTGATCATCGAAATCGAACTCACGAAAACCCGGGGCAAGATCTGCAAGGCCAAGGGCGTCTGCAAGGTGCGCGACGATGTCGTCGGCGAGGCTGACGTCACCTTCATGCTCCGCGATATCTCGTGAATCCAGAATTTATGATTTGCGTGACAGACGCAATATCGGTGACGAAAATCAGAATGACTCGTAAATCGTACATTTAAAATCGCAAATCAAATGGTTCATCCCACCGCCATTATTCATCCCAAGGCGCAGATCGGTTTTGGCTGTGAAATCGGACCGTATTGCGTCATCGGCGAACACGTGATGCTTGGTGACGGTTGCAAATTGCATTCGCACGTGGTCATTGACGGCCACACGAAACTGGGCAAGGAAAATGACATTTTCCCGTTCGCCAGCATCGGGTTGAGGACCCAGGATTTGAAATGGAAAGGCGGCCTGACCCGGCTGGAAATCGGCGACCGGAACACCATCCGCGAA
>Ga0182030_10010804_pt1 | contig 18497 bp, 16 predicted proteins | sample 812S3MmetaG_FD_121299 | JGI IMG/M metagenome (GOLD analysis project Ga0182030, IMG submission 121299) | Permafrost microbial communities from Stordalen Mire, Sweden - 812S3M metaG (Illumina Assembly) | ecosystem: Environmental > Terrestrial > Soil > Wetlands > Permafrost | place: Sweden...
TTCGGATGTCCCGCTTTGTCGCTGTACTTGCGGTTTGGTTCAACCGGGTGCGGGTCAGCCTTGACCGGTCCCGGGCCCATCTTCGGAATAGATCGATGTTCTTCGCCCGCGGGACGCTGGGCAAGCGCTGGGACAGAAAGAACAAGCAATGTTGCAAGAGCTAGCTGAATGGTTTTCATCGGTTCCTCCGGATGCCCTGAGGGAAGGCGGTTGTGCTTAGCTGCCTTTGTCCCAATTGCGGGTCATCACCAACAACATTCAATCAAACACGATAGAGCCTGGCAAGTTGCGGACCGGTCGATTCAGGCCCCGCCTGAAGTCTCAGCGTCTCCGGTTTAGGCTTCGACAGCAACCGGCGAACGCCGCCACGCATAAAGCGGGAACTGGTTTGCCAACTCCGCTACCGCTCCCCGAATCCTCTCCAGAGCCGCATCGTCGCTGCGTTTGTCGAGGGCCTGCGTAATCCACACGGCGATCTGGCGCATCTCCGGCTCCTTCATGCCGCGGGTGGTCAGCGCCGGTGTGCCGACGCGGATGCCTGAGGGCTTGAGCGGTGGGTTGACATCGTAGGGGATCGAGTTCTTGTTGACGGTAATGCCCGCCTTGCCCAGCGCCAGCTCCGCTTCAGAGCCCAGAATGCCTTTTTCGAAGACGTCGACCAGCATCAGGTGATTGTCCGTTCCTCCGGAGATGATGCGGAAACCCGCTTCCTGCAAAGCAAGTGCCAGCGTCTTCGCATTGGCCACGGTTTGCGCCGCGTATGCCTTGAATTCCGGCCGCAGCGCCTCGCCGAGAGCCACAGCCTTGGCTGCCACAATATGCATCAGCGGTCCTCCTTGCTGCCCTGGGAAGACGGCCTTGTCCACTGCCGCGGCCAGATCCTTGCCACAGATGATCAGTCCCGCGCGCGGACCACGCAACGTCTTGTGCGTTGTGGTTGTGGTAATGTGCGCATGAGGCACGGGCGAAGGATGAACCCCTCCCGCCACGAGGCCCGCAATATGCGCCATGTCGAATACGTAGACTGCGCCAACTTTGTCGGCGATCTGCCTCATGCGCACAAAGTCCCAGAGCCGCGGATAGGCGCTGCCGCCACCGATGATCGCTTTCGGCTTTTCGCGCAAAGCAATCGCTTCCAGCTCGTCGTAATCGATCAGCTCTGTATCCCGCCGCACCTGGTAGAACGTGGGCCGGTAGAGCTTGCCGCTGAAGCTGAGGCGGTGTCCATGGGTCAGGTGACCGCCGTGCGACAGGTCGAGCCCCAATATTGTGTCTCCCGTTTGCAGAACCGCGGCATACGCAGAAGCATTGGCCTGCGAGCCGGAGTGCGGCTGCACGTTCACATGGTCGCCGCCAAAAAGCTGCTTCGCCCGGTCGCGAGCCAGGTTCTCCACCACATCGGCATACTCGCAACCGCCGTAGTAGCGCCGCCCAGGATAGCCCTCGGCATATTTATTGGTAAAGATCGAGCCGGCAGCTTCAAGCACTGCCTCGGAGACAAAGTTCTCGCTGGCAATCATCTCCAGCCCCTCGTGCTGGCGGAGGGTTTCCTGGTCAAGGGCAGCGGCGACAGCGGGGTCGGCCTGGGCGAGGGTGAGAGAGATGCGATCGGTCATATAGGAATTCTAGCGCCTCTCGGGCGGCCAATCACCATGGGAAATCGGCGCACGGCTCTCGCATTTCGAATCCGGGAGACGCCGTTCCACGCAGCTCGACTCTGGAAAGGCTTTGCTTTCGGCCTCATGTCGGTAAACTTGTACCATTGAAGTCTGAATCGTCGATTGAGGCCCTTGTGAACTCCTGCTGGAAGAAACCCGCCATGTTGACTCTCCTGGCTTGGTCGCTCATCCCTTGTCTGGGACAGGCTCCAGCCACTCAAGGCGTGACCGTGGACCCAGGCCTCTTGGCCAAGGCCAACGCCGGCGACGCGGCTTCGCAAGTCCAGGTGGCAGACGCCTACGCAGCGGGCAACGGAGCCAAGCCGGACTATAAACAGGCTGCCATCTGGTACCGCAAGGCTGCCGACCAGGGCAACACAGCCGCCGGAGTTCACCTGGCCGATCTTTATCGCGACGGCCGCGGCGTGGTTCGCGACATGGCGCAGGCAGCCGCCTGGTACCGCAAGGCGGCAGAGTCTGGAGATGCCGGCGCCCAAGGCACCCTGGGCCTGCTCTACTCCGTAGGCATGGGCGTTGCGCACGACGACGTGGAAGCGTACTACTGGCTCTGCCTGGCCGCATCGGTTAAAGGACCGAATCAGGATCGATACATCGTCAACCGCCAGAGCGTGGGTGAACACATCACCACCGACCAGCAGGCCGCCGTCGAAGAGCGTGTTGCCGCGTGGAAAGCCGCCCACCCGCGATCTAATGTCCACGAGTAATCGCACGACCGGACACTGGATGAGGAATTGCGGAATGTTTCTAGAAATTGAGCCACGGAAATGCTGCTTTGAGGGCGGCCCTATAGGCCTCATAGTACTCGACTAGCTGTTGCGCGATGTAGCTCGCGAACCCTTCGGTCGTCCACTTGGCAGCATCTTGTTTTTGATTCCAATAGAAAACCCCATTTGTTGCTTCCAGTTCCAACAATCGAGTTTTTGCAGGAATTGGCTCGTCGTCCACCCACATTTCATTTGCCTTGAGAGGGCGCCGCGAAAAAACGATACGGAGGCTCCGCGCATGGTTTCCCGCTGCCGGTGTCGCAATAAAGGTTGCCGCCACATCCTTCAACTTCAGAAAGGGATAGGGAGCAGGGTAAGGAGCCCATTCGAACGGTTCCGTTCCCAATGCTTTGCCCTCGGTGATTTTATGAACCTGTTCTTTGAGGCGTTCCCACTCTCGGTCTGCTTCAGCAAAAAGCAAAATCATGTCTCTTGCTTTCATCTGTTCTGCAGCGTTGCGTTTCTGCAGAAAATCTTCAAAATCCGTCATGGCGCCTCCTGGTCTACCTCAAATTTGCCGATTGCTGCTTCGATTCCCGCAATTTCGTCATCAGTTAGTTCTGAAAACTGACCTCTCTTGGACTTGGAAAGCCGCCCATGGTTCTGCAAAATGAGCCGGACTAGCAGGGAGGCACGCAAGCCTGGCATATCAACAACCCTATTCACCGCTGCTATGGCCTCGTCATATCTCTCCAGAAAGCCAAGCTCCATCCGCATATCCGTTTCAATGGTGTCGGCAACGACGCGATATAAATATTCAGACTGAAAGCTCAGGTCAGGGTAACGGTAGAAGATCGCTGTTTCTCCTTGGACGGTCATCCGCCCTGATTCATCCAGCTTGTAATCGATGAAGGGCTGTAGCCGTCCCGAAAAGTACTCCAAAGCCTGGTCGTAGGGTGCTTTGTTCCGAAGCATTGCGGCTGAGACGGGAAACAACACCCCAGGCGGCGTAAACCCCAGTTTGGCCAAGCTGTGATGAATCAGGAAGCGATGCACCCTTCCGTTCCCATCCTCAAATGGATGGAGGTAGACGAGGCCGAACCCGGCGACGGTCGCCACACAAATAGGATTTACTTCTCCCGTTCCAATCCGTGCAAGCGAACGCATCCAACCGTCCATAAGTGACTGCAAGTCTGCCGGCTTGGGACATACAAAATGCACAATCGGCGAGTAATCCGGAGCAAGCGAACCGACATAGTTCTGCACACTTCGCCAGTCTTCAAGCGCAAAGCGCGCATCCACGATCTTCTTTTGAAGTTGTACATATGCTTCTTTGCTCGATGTATCGAAGCTTCCGGCGTTCCGAAGCGCCTGCACAAAGCGCCGCGCCCGGTCGGGACTCGGCGTCTCGCCCTCGATGGCAAACGAGGACTGTGTCTCTTTGGAGTACAGGTATTGCACTGCCCGCTCCAACAGAGAGGGCTCAACACCGCCGACCACCCCATCGAACTTTTGCCGGAAGTCCTGTTGCATCCAGCCGGCTAGATTGTCGGTTCTGCGAATCAGGGGGCAGTAGTCGCGATTCCCGAGCAGATTGTCGACGATCTTCTGCCGCCGTACACGAATCCCTTTGGCGGTGATATGCACGTCCGAACGCAGCAGTGGCGCGTAGCCCGTGGGAGGCACCTCCGGCAAGTCCAGCGTTTGGCCAGTCAGAAGCTCAAACAAATACCACGCCCGCCGGGCAAAGATTCCAGTGGACTCTCCGCGCACCCAGATCTCCAGTTGCCTCCGGTCGACTGCATCGAAAAAGGCAGCCAGTACCCCAAGATCGATGGGTTCGTAGCGCATGGCAAAGCGCAGGTTCTCCCATATGTCCTTCGTCGCATACGATGCGGGATAAACTGTGGCGTGCGTTTCGTGGGACTTCCTTCCCCCTGCAACCGTCTCAGAGCGCACAGCAGGGAGGGGAACCCGCAGATCCATCTCTCGCACTAATGCATGAAGCCCAATGGCCTTAGTTTGATCGTACATAGATAGGTTTTTTTCAGTGATCATCCACGTCTCGTCCAGGTTTCTATTATCGCTCACAAAATCATATCGCTTGGATTAAAATCGTATTTATTGCACAATTGTTTATATAAATCTTATTCGGAAAGAAACCCAGCTTAATCGACAAGGCTTCAGGGCCTTGCCTGCGCCTTACGCCGATTTTCCTGTTGACATTCCACCTATACGGATGCATCGTATCTGTAGAAAGACAACAGGAGAACGCAATGGGCAACGACAAGTCGGACGTGCTGCAAGGCACGCTGGATCTTATGGTCTTGAAAACCCTCGAATCGATGGGGCCCCTGCATGGCTACGGCATCGCGCGGCGCATTGAGCAGGTCAGCGGCAACTCCCTCAGCCTGAACCAGGGGACCATCTACCCGGCGCTTCTTCGCCTGGAGCAGCGCGGCTGGATCAAGTCGGCCTGGGGTGTGTCGGAGTCCAATCGGCGGGCGAAGTTCTATTCCCTCAGCCCCATTGGCCGCAGGCAGATCGAAGAGGAAACCGAAAACTGGGAGCGCATTGCCGCAACGATGTCGCGCTTTCTAGCGCCTTCCAACTAGGAGCCTGTTATGGACTGGATTCGGATTCTGATGAGCCGTATTGCCGCGCTCTTCGGCAAACAGAAACGCGACGCCGAGCTCGACGAAGAGCTGCGCACGCACATTGAGTTCGCCATCGAGGAAAACCGAAAACGCGGCATGTCCAGGCAAGAAGCGCAAACAATGGCGCTGAGGGAGTTTGGCGGAATGACACAGACAAAAGAACGCTACCGGGTGCGGCGTGGATTGCCGTGGCTCGAAGAGGCCGCTGGCGACCTGCGCTATGCCGTGCGCCAGTTGCGCAAGTCGCCTGGCTTCACGCTCATCGCCATCCTGACACTTGCGCTGGGCATCGGCGCGGCAACTTCGGTCTTTAGCGTGGTCAATGCGGTTTTGCTCCGGCCATTCGCCTTTCGCGATCCGGACCGGCTCGTCGTCTTGCGTGAGGCGGTGGAAGACCCCTCAAAGGGCGAGCGATCGTCGATTCCCAATAACTACCGGCATCTTCTCCGTCTGAAGAGCGCCTCCAAGACGATTGATGACATCGCAATCTTCGGTCAGCGCGGAATGAGTGTTTCTCCCAATGGCGATTATCCCCGCATGGCCGGCGCTGTGGCCGCATCGCCCAACATCTTTCGCTTGCTGGGCATTCAGCCCATCCTGGGCCGGGACCTCGTCGAGGATGACGCCCGGCAAAGTGCCGGGGGCGTCGTAATCCTGAGCTACGAAGGCTGGCAGACATTTTTTGCGCGCGACCCTGCGGCCATTGGCAAAACATTGCGCATCGAAGGTCATCCAGTGACGGTGATCGGTGTGCTGCCGGCGGGCATGCGGTTTCCGCAGATTTCCTTCTCGCCGAAGACCGACTTTCAGGAGACCGCAGAGAACGCTCTGCTGTTTGAGCCGCTCGTGCCCAGCAAGCGCGACCTGACCGCGGACATGGGCAACTTCAATTTCAAGGCGATTGCTCGCCTCAAGCACGGCGTCACGCTTGCCCAGGCGAATGCCGAATTGGAATCAATGCAGAAGGCATACACACTCTCCGCGCATTTGCCTCTTCATTTCGGAATCGCGCTCACGCCTCTGGTAAAGGATGTCGCATCCGGCATCAGCGGAGCCCTCTGGATGCTGTTTGCGGCTGTCGGTGCGGTATTGCTGATCGCGTGCGTCAACCTGGCTAACCTGCAACTGGCGCGCGCCGTGAATGCGGAGCGCGAGACCGCTGTGCGCGCCGCGCTCGGCGCCAGCAGCGGCCAACTCGTGCGCTCGCGGCTGACCGAGAGCCTGGTGCTGGCATTTGTTGGCGGTTTAGCCGGAGCGGCGCTGGCATCCCTCGGCGTGCAGCTGTTGCTCACCTTGGTGCCGGCCAACGTTCCGCGTTTGGACGAGGTGCATGTCAACGCACCGGTGCTTCTGTTTGCCTGCGGGCTGTCGATTGCGGCTGCTGTCGCGTTCGGCATCCTGCCCGCGCTGCGCTCCCTTCGCGTCCCTCCCCAGACTGCTTTGCAAGCGAATTCAACGCGGACGGTCAATACACTGGAAGGACGCCGCACGCGCAACGCAATGGTGGCGGCGCAGGTGGCCTGCACTGTCGTCCTGCTCATCGTCACGTCGATGGCGCTGCGCGGTTTCTCCCGCCTGCTGGTGCAGAATCGCGGCTTCGATACGAGCCACATCGCGATGGCGCAAACAGACCTGTTCGCACCGGCCTATGAGAACGAGGGCCCCAAAGGACAAGCGGCCAAGCTGGCCTTTGCAGATCGAACACTCGCAGCTCTCGGCCAATTGCCAGGCGTGCAATCGGTGGCCCTTACCAGCGTGACGCCTTTAACCGGGGAGACATGGGTGGATACCCTTACCCGGCCGGACCATCCCGTACCCGCTGGGAAAGAGCCGCCGATCAACGTGCGCTGGATCAACCCCGACTATCTGCCCACCATGCAGAGCCAGCTTGTCGCCGGCCGAAATTTTACAGCGGCAGATCGCGCTAATCCCTACGTGGCGCTCATCTCGGAGAGGACTGCGCGCGAGAGCTTTTCGGGTGAGAATCCTTTGGGAAAGCAGATCTCTCAGCTCGTTCCAGACGACATGCATCCAATCACCGTGGTCGGAGTGGTCGCCGACGCGCGCATCAACGGCCTCAAAGACGATGCCGCCATGGTCTATCTACCCTACTCGGCATTCACGCCGTGGACGCTGTCGTTCCTGGTGCGCAGTTCGCAACCAAGCAGTGCACTGATTCCGGAGATGCGCCAAACGATCTGGCAGATCGATCCGCAGGTGGCCATTCCAACGCTCAAGTCCATGGATGAACAGGTCAGCGATTCAGTAGCGACCGACCGCTTCCAGGCTATGGTCCTTGGCTCCTTCGGCGCGGCCGCATTACTCCTCGCCTTGCTCGGTGTGTATGGCGTACTTGCCTATTCGGTCTCGCTGCGCCGGCAGGAGTTCGGCATCCGCATCGCTTTGGGTTCGAGCAAGAGCGCTCTCATTGGGCTGGTCCTCCGCCAGGGTGCGCAACCCGTTTTCGTTGGCGTGGGCGTTGGACTCGCGCTGGCAACGATCGTGGTGCGCTGGGTGCATAGCCTGTTTTACGAGACACCCGCCATGGACCCGCTCGCATTCGGCGGCAGCATCCTGTTGCTTCTCATTGCCGCCACAATTGCAGCAATCGTACCCGCGCGCCGTGCGGCTTCCATCGATCCAATGCGGGCATTGAGAACGGAATAGGAGAGGAATATGGATTTCATACGCATTTTGATCAACCGTTGTGCGGCGCTGCTCCACAAACAAGACCTGGACAAGGACCTGGACGAAGAGTTGCGCATCCATATTGACTTGGCTGTCGAAGAGAACTTACAGCGCGGAATGACGAAGCTGGAGGCCCGGACAGCCGCCTTGCGGACGTTCGGTGGCGTGGCGCAAACAAGAGAGGCGTATCGGGTGCAGCGGGGACTCCCGCTGATTGAAATGCTGGCTCGGGATGTGCGCTATGCGCTGCGTCAACTGCGCCGGGCGCCGGGGTTTACGCTGACAGCTGTGCTGACGCTGGCGATCGGAATCGGTGGCGTGGCGGCGGTGTATTCCGTAGTTGAGACGGTGCTGCTGCGGCCTCTGCCCTTCGACGAACCTGGCCGCCTGGTCCGGCTGCACGAGGGCATCGAGCACATGTTGGATGAGGCGGATCTTCCCGCGCCGGACGTAATTCGATTCGCCCGCGACAATCAGGCATTTTCGCAGGTGGCCGGCTATGTTGCTTCTGAGTTTGAAGTGAGCGGCGCAGGCAAGCCGTTTCAGGCGAAAGCGGAGCGCGTGACCGCGTCACTGTTGCCGATGCTTGGGGCGCAGCCGATGCTGGGCCGCGCATTTACGCAAAAAGAGGATGAGGACGCGGCGCCTGTTGCCGTCATCAGCTATGCGGTGTGGCGGGAACGATTTCTAGCCAATCCAAAAGCGATTGGGATGACGATCGATCTGGATCGCAGGCCCTACACAGTGATTGGCGTCATGCCGCGCAGTTTTGAGTTTCCGCTGGATGCGGGAAGGCTGAGCCATCGAGACATGTGGGTGCCGATGAGCTTTACTCCGGCTGAGAAGCAGGATGAGACGGACAACTTCCAGTATGGAGCGATTGCGCGGTTGAAACCGGGCATGACGCTTGCCCAGGCGCAGAGCGATGTTCAGCGCATGGTGGCAGCCATTGAGGCGGGGATTCCTCCACAAGACGGAATTCACCTGACGAGCAACGTGCGGATGCTGCAAGAAGAAACGGTGCATGGGGCGCGTCCGTTGCTGAATGCCCTGTTGGCTGCGGCGGGACTGATTCTGTTGATTGCGTGCGCAAACCTGGCCAACCTGCTGCTGGTGCGCGCGGCAGGACGTCAGCGGGAGTTCGGCGTGCGGGTGGCGTTGGGCGCGGCGCGCAGCACCATACTTCGACAACTGTTGACCGAGAGCTTGGTGATGGCCGCAATCGGCGGTGCTCTGGGGATCGTGCTTGCTGGGTTGCTCGTTCGTCTGGCCGCGGTCGCGTTGCCGGATTCCCTGCCGCGTCTAGGTGAGATTGCTTTGCGCTGGCCTGTACTGTTGGTTGCTATTGGATTGACCGGCCTCACAGGCGTGCTGTGCGGATGGGCTCCGGCGCAGGCCAGCATCAAGTCCGATGGCCTTGACTCGCTGCGGTCGGGCGGACGCGGAACGGGCAAAGGCCTCTCGCAACACAGGCTGCGCGGGGCGCTGGCGACCGTAGAAGTTGCGCTGGCGATGATTCTGCTTGTGGCTTCCGGCTTACTGTTGCGCAGCTTTCAAAAGATGCTGAATACCGATCCGGGGTTCCAGCCGCAGCATGTGCTCACCGCGTCGCTCACGCTGCCCGAACACGATTATCCGTCGGAGCGGAAGGCGAACGCATTTTATCGGGACTTGTTGCAACAGCTTGGCGCCCTTCCCCAGGTCAGCTCGGTGGGAGCCGCAACCAACATCCCTGTGATCGGCATCGCCTCAGATCGCGCCTTTGTTCCCGAAGGATATCAAGCTCGAGACGGGCGCAACTGGCTCACTGTTTCAAACTACTTCGTGCTCGGCGACTACTTCCGCGCCATGCGCATTCCAATGGTGGAGGGACGCTATTTCACTCCGGAGGACGATCGGCCCGATGCACCTCTTGTCGCTATTGTCAGCCAGTCGACCGCTCGCCAGCATTGGCCCGGCGTGGATGCAATAGGCCGGCGCTTCAGAATGGGCGGCATCTCAAAGAGCTCGCGGCCTCTGATTACGGTGGTTGGCGTGGTCGGGGACGTGCGCCAGGGCGCGCTCGATCAAGCCGTCTATCCACAGATGTACGAGCCGCTCCAGCAGAGCCGCCTGCAGTGGGAGACTGAGGCACAGCAGGAAATCCCCACATACCGCAGCTTGCATATTATGTTGAACACGGCGGGGAGCCCCTCGGCGTCGCAGGCAACGGTGGAGAAGACGGTGCATCGGCTCGATCCGCTGCTCGCGGTTTCGGATATGCACACCATGGAAGAGGTGGTCTCAGCCACGGAGACTTCGCGGCGATTCAACACGGTGATTCTTACAACCTTTGCCAGCATCGCGCTCGCACTCTCGCTCCTGGGAATCTACGGAGTGCTGGCGTATTCCGTTACGGAGCGAGCAAGAGAGATTGCGATTCGGATGGCTCTTGGAGCTACGCGGCGAGATGTGCTCTGGAGAACGCTGCGCAACGCATTGACACTCGCCGGAGTTGGCATTTCGGTGGGTCTTATCGCCTCCGCGGGGCTGACGCGTTTTCTCAGCAGCCTGTTGTACGGCGTAAGGCCATTGGATGCTGGTGCGATTCTCGGCGCTGTGATGGTGCTGCTTGCGTGTTCGACGCTGGCGGGATGGCTTCCTGCGCGGCGTGCCGCTTCAATAGACCCGATGGAGACGTTGCGAACCGAGTAAGCGCGACATTGATGGTTTTGCGCGGCAGTCAATAGGAATTGGAATGAGCGCCGGGCTCGGCGTTCCGCTATTCTAAGCAGAATGCGATTCCCCGTTCGCCGCTCCTCGCGTCTTCTATGCGCTCTTCTTGTTTGCCAGTCGATTGGCGGGTTCGCGGCTAGGCTTGCGCTCGCACAGTCCTCCGCCGTCACGCTCACGCCTGCGCTGGTCGAGGCTGGGTCGCCGGAGCTGATTCGCGTCGATGCACCGCCCGCGGCGCTTGTCGAAGGCGAGTGGCTTGGGCGAAAGCTGCAGTTCTTCCGTGGCCGCGATAACCATGCATGGTTCGCACTTGCCGGGGTCGATGTTGAAGCACCCGTTGGGCCTTCGCAGTTGAAGATCTCAGCGAGAATGCCGCAAGCTGGCACGCGTGACCTCACCCGCACAGTCGCTATCCATCCAGCACATTACCGAACCGGCTCGCTCACTGTCCCGCCGAAGTTTGTCTCACCCGATGCCGAAGCGCTCAAGCAGATCGAGGCCGACTTCCAACTCAAGGCAAAGGTCTTTGCCGCCAGCGCCAATGAACCACTCTGGACTTCGAGCTTTCGCGCTCCGGTTACCGCAACGGCGACTGACAGCTTTGGTACACGCCGCATGTTCAATGGAAAGCTGGCCAGCGTTCACAAGGGGATGGACTTCCGCGCCGCGATGGGAACACCCGTCCGTGCCGGAAATAGCGGCGTTGTGGTGCTGGCTCGTCCGCTCTATTACGAAGGCAATTGCGTAATCGTCGACCACGGCCTTGGGCTGTTCACGCTCTCCATGCATTTCAGCCGCATTGATGTGAAGGAGGGGCAACACGTAGCTGCCGGCGACCAACTAGGCCTGAGTGGCGCCACCGGTCGAGTTACGGGGCCGCATCTGCATTGGGCCGTGCGCTGGCAGGGCGCCTATCTCGACCCTGCCAAGCTGCTCCGGTTGGACTTGAGCGCAGTCCGTTAAGGGGAAACAACTTCCTCTTCGCGGGCTTGGCCTGGGGATGCTGGGGCTGTCTCGGCGGCGGCTTTTTCTTCCCGCAGCGCCTTGAAAGCCCGATAGACGAACCAGCCCAGGTACCAGCCGTCGATGAACTTGTAGGGAGTTTCACCAGTTGTGTAGTGGCCGCACGGCAGCACGCGTGGCTCGAAGTTCAGGCCGTAATGCTTGAACGCCTCCACCACCTGGAGCGAGTACTCCCTGGGAAACGTCAGATCGTAGTCGGCGTAGACAAGCAGCACTCTCTTGGCGAATCCGTCGGGCTGCATTCCCGCAAATTTATCGTAATAACTGCACGGGCTCACAGCCGACCACAGTGCGCGCACGCGGTCCTGGGTCAGGCCGGCCTCTTCCAGCGCTTGCTTCACATGGCGTGTGCTCTGGCCCGCCCACGTTACGTCGCCGAAGGCTGTTGACGCATGATTGAACGCGTTCACGCGGATGCGCTTGTCGAAGGTGCTCGCCAAGAACGCATAGCAGGAACCAAGGCTGGTTCCCAGCACGCCGAAGTGCTCGTAACCCTGCTCTTCCAGCCAGTCCAGACAGCAGCGGATGTCCACCACCGCCTGTCTGCAGGCCGCCAGCGTGCGGCCGATGTTTGCGCTGACCGAGTAGTCGGACCGCTCCAGCTCCGCCGGGCGGCGAATGTCATGGTAGGGCATCGACAAGCGCAGTGCTGAAACGCCCATGCGGTTGAAGATGGTGCATAGCGAGTTGTGGCTGAATCCATCGGAGTTCCATTGAGGCAGCACGACTATGGCTTGCTTGGGCCGCTTGGGGTCCTTGTGCGCCGGCGCGGGATACCAGCGGGCGTTCACCAGGTCGTTTTCGGCGTAGGGCGAGCGCTCCGGAGATGTAAAGCGCAGAAACTGGGCTGGCGGGATTTTTCCCTCCGCTGCCCGTTGCTTGATGGCCGCGTCCTGGGCCAGGGTCTCCGGACGCACATTGGTTGGGTAAAGTTGCGGGTGGCGCGCTTCAAGGCGGAAGTCAGTAGGTCTTTCGTATCCGAAGAACTTGTCGCCGTTGCGGATGAGCAGCTCGTTGATGCGCACCATGGCTGCTTCCGCGGCAGCGGGGTCGTGCAGCACTTCCGGGCCGGGAATGGCTGCGCTGAAGCCGTGGGACTCCAGAAACGGCTCAACCCACTCAAAGCCCCACTCCAGCGGACGCACAACGCGGTTTTCGTCGCGCGTCGTCAGCCGCGTCTCCCACTCGTACATCCATTTCGCATATTTTTGCTTGAACATGGTTTCAGTTCAAGTTTACCAGCGTGGGAGGCGGACAAAGCCTTCGATGGGCTAGAGCCGTGGTGTGCGTCACAAATTCGATAGTTCCTCTAGGCGGTCTTTGTGGCCTGTGGTCCTTTCAATGACCACCACAGGCTGAGCGCGGTCATGGCCGCGATAATCCCCAGCGACGTTACGCAATAGATGCAATAGACCTCGAGCACATACTTTTCGATATAGGTCAGGTAGAGTGAGAATCCCAGAGCGCCAAGAGTCAGCACAGGCAGCCAGCGGCGTCGCTTGGCAAGCGCCAGACCGGCCATGGCCAGATAGCCGGCAATTCCGATTGCGGCGACAGGGATGTGGAGGATTTCGGCAAACGGACTATGATTCACAATGCCGCAGTCCCATTTTTCGTTGATGTCGCAGGGCTCGGTCGCGGTCGAATAGTGAACCTGCAGCGCCAAGGCGGAAACCACCACGCCTGCCAGGGCCAAGAGTGCAATCACATAGCGCATCGTGAATTCGATGCTACCAGAGCGATTTCTGCCGGACCAACGCGATACCTGCGCGGGATACGATAGACGTATGGAGCAGTTGATCGGTGGCGGCAAGCGCGTCGCTTTCTTTGGCGGCAGTTTTGACCCACCTCATCTCGGACATCTGGCAGTGGCGCGGGCTGCCCGTGAAGCCTTGGCGCTGGATTCAGTTCTGTTCGCCCCGGTTGGCGCTCAGCCTTTGAAGCCAGAGGGGTCGACGGCCAGCTTTGAAGACCGCCTGGCGATGACGCGCCTGGCGATTGCCGGGGAGCCCGGGTTTGCCGTTTCACTGGTCGACGCGCCTAAACCCTCGGCAGCGCCTAACTATACCATCGACACGCTTTTCGAGCTGCGCGCTGAGCTCTCGACAGATGGACTATTGTTTTGCCTCATGGGAGCGGACTCGTTCTTTGGGATGCGCCGCTGGCACCGGGGGGCCGAGATTCCTTTTGTCGCGCCGTTGATTGTGACCTCCCGTCCCGGCCAGCCGCTGAATGATCTGCGCGCTGCGTTGCCGCCGGGATTGACCATGAAACCGGCCCCTCCATCTGTGAAAACCGAGGCTGCTTCTACTGGCCTCGGCATCGATGTCCGGTATTACCTGCTCCAAAACCCTGCCGGGGACACTGCCCTGCTCTACCTCCTGCCGGAGCTTCACATTGAAATCAGCGCTTCCCAAATTCGAGAGCAGATTCACAGCACCTCCGATTCGTCCATCGCGAATCCCCAACTTCTTTCCGGTTCGGTTTTGGATTACATTCGTTCGCATAGGCTTTATCGATAGTCTTTGCGGCGGCCTTCCGCCTGATTTCCGACAGGCTCCGGAACCTAAGTTGTTTGTTTTGGCAGGCGTTTTGGGTCATTATTGACGTAACATCATTGTTTTCATATGTATGGCAGGAAAGCGGGAAAGGGGTGGGTAGTGACGCCGGACACCGTTCTGCGGGCGCTGCCGTGTTTGCGGTATTTGTGGTGCTGAGGAGGCCATTGAGTCTATTGTGCGCGTTTCCGCGAATTAACCTGCAAACTCCGGGAAGATATTGGGGATTAGTTTTGTCAGCGGGTTTCTTCATGCGATTGCCCTGAATGCGAGGCCTGGGGCACCACGCCATCCCGCCAACTTCAATTGAAGTAACTGTGGCCGTTTGTGTACCGCAGGTAGGCAAGATGACCTTTCGGAAGCTGAAAACTCGAGCAAATTCGGACGGCATAGTCGCGGCGTGGTCAAAAATGTGGACGGAGGACTCGCCGCAGCCACAAATTGCTGGAACAGTGATCTCATGGCTTCCAAATCAAGTGAAAAGAACAGCAGGAACAAAGCAAATGCCATTTTTGGGAATTTTGCAAGAAGCTCATCTATATGAAATTTCAATGCCCTTTTTCTTGACAGGGCTGGACTCAAGTTCCGACTTCGCCGAGTTCAGAGCGGTTCGTCATGGCTGCTTCAGCATCCGCCTGTTTACCCCTTCCGACTCACACCCTGTCCCGGCCTCAAAGCTACTCGGAGGCCACTGCTGCAGCGACCGCGGCGCCTGCGACTTCGTTCTAACCGGCCCTTGCATCGCAGATGCGGAAGTTCTGTCGTAATCGGGGATCACATGATCGCCAATAGGGTTGTGATAAACATCCGCACGGCGCGCCTCCCCGCACTGTCGAAGCGAGACCGAGGACCGATCCCTCTCCATGAGAGTGACAATGGTTCAGCAGAGGACATAGGTCAGCCTATCGGGCACTTCGCCGCGAACGCCAGAATGTGGTGACTACTTCCCCTCAGGGTTGTTCCTCGACTGGACGCCAGACCTTCACCTGCTGGTCGATCTCCGCCCTCTGTGCGGGGCTAAGCCGTGCTGCCGTAGTGGTGCGAAGTTCCGCCGTTTTCTCCTTTGTTTGGCCGGTGAGATGGGGCGCGGCGACACTCAACCAGAAATACACCTTCGCCGGCTCAGCCTTGAGCAGCATGGCGTAATTGAATTGCGCGGCTACGTCGCCCTGTTGAGCCGATCTGCCGAGCCACTTTCTGGCTATATCATTGTCAGGCTTCAGACCTTCTTCGCCCTGGAAGTAGTCCATCCCCAGCTGGAATTGCGCATCTGCCGAGCCTGCCTCGGCAGCCTGGCGTTCGAGATCGAAGGACCGAGCCTCGTCCTTGGGGACGCCTTGACCATTGTGGTAGAGGAAAGCCAGATTCAGCATGGCATCGGAATTATTCTGCTTCGCCGCCTTTTCGTACCAGGCGAGAGCTTGCCCAAAGTCTAGCGGAACTCCTTTGCCGTGAACGTAGCAGAGTCCGAGCGAAAACTGCGCGGGTGCGAATCCCTGCTTGGCCGCTTTGCGATACCATTGTGCAGCCGTCGTAGGATCTGCCGGGACGCCGGTGCCTAACTCGTACAGGACTCCCAGGCTGTGCTGCGCCGGCGCGAATCCCTGGTCGGCAGCTTTGCGGTACCACGCTGCGGCCTGGGCCGCGTCCTCGGTTACATGGGCGCCAAGCTCGTATTGCGCTCCGACCCGAAACTGCGCGTCGGGGTTGCCGGCTCCCGCCTTTGCCATAAGCGCCGGATCAATTCCGCTCGGCTGGGCCAGACTTTGGCCACTGCAAATGGTTGGGAACACGATCGCTAAAGCCAGTGCCGTCCTCAATTTCCAGCGGCTGTTCATAAATTCCTCCCGATGCACAGAGCAAGGTATCAGAAGACACCCCCGGTGATCATTGACCCAGGTCATTCCCACCGACTGCAAAGCAGTGAACGGTGCCCCTGACGGGAGTGCAGGCCCGTAACCTCAAGTCACGAGCCTGTTGATTCATCGCTGAGGCACGCATCGAGAGCAGCCTGACTCGCTGCGTCGAGTTACGACCAGGAGATGAACCCGCGTCCGTTGCGCCAAAACTGTTCCGTGCCCCGTTCTTGCGATTTTTTTCTATCGCAAGGGCGGGAAACCTCAACCCTAAACCAGCCTTGTTCATGAGGAGCGAAGTCGGGTTCCGAAAACTTGACCGTCCACTCAGACCCAACATGAGGTAGATCACGCTGGGGAAGGGTGGGCGACTCTATGCCAGAACCACAAACGCACTGCCGTTCTCACCTGCGAGGGGTGCTGAAGGAGGCAGCGTCTTCAGGGGCAGTCCGCGGCGATTTTATTGCGGGGCTGGTTTCCCGGAGTCTTTTTTATCGACTTGCGATGCGTCCGTGTCGTCGGGGGGCTTGGAGAGATGGAGCTTGCTCATCTCTTTGGCTCCAACCGAGGGATCTTCAGGCGTCACCTTGATCATCGTTGCCATCGTTCCAGCGGTCCATTTGTAGTAATAGGTTTTGCCCGCCTCCGCCTCAAACCGTGCCCGCTCGTTCTCTTTCTTTCTCGCATCGTTCAGGGCCGCCCCGGCGGACATGATGACGCTTCCGTAGTACATCTTGGGCAATCCGGCGATGACCACAGTCCCAGCCGGTACTTCCAGGAATTCGTATTCGCCGTTCAGCAGTTTGCCAAGATGAGTGTCGTTGACGAAGATCTCGTCGTGTGAGGCGGAGCCGGTAAATCTCGATACGCGGTAGATACAGACGATGGCTTTGCCGCTGGACGGCGCGGGCAGCACAGCGGGAGTCTTGGAATCCTGTGCCGCAGAGATGGGCCCCGTAAAGAGAAACGCCATCGCACTGGATGCGAGCAGAAGGCTTGCGAGTGAGTTGCAAGCTCCCCTGAGGCAACGCGCTGCGACGCCGCCGAAAGCAGTGTTACGCATGGGAGCGTTCCTTCCCTTCATTCGAAATCTGGAGCAACTCTATAGCAGGTTGCGGCTGCCAGTGCCGTGACGGCTACCACAGCCGTCACGGGACGAGCGAGGGATCAGACGCGCAGATGGTTCTTGGCGATCGGCAATCTTCGCATCGCTGGAGACGATTCGCCCAAGCCTTCGTGGCCGTAGCGGTCGAGTAACCCGACAGTTGCCTTTTCGTTAACACCCTGGAATGTACGCTATGGTGACATTTGGGCGCACAAGAAATGCCCTGCCGCTTCAAGCTACAGCAGGGCTTCCTCATGATTCATGAGGAACATCTGAATAACATATTCCACATCGGAACATGTACATCGAGAAAACCAGCAACAAAGGGGCCGAGAGGGTCCGCCAGGGGATGGGTGGTGGAATCCCGGCAGTGTCTCCTAGGTGGCGCGTTGCCCTAACAAGCCATCGGCTCCAAGGTGTGATCCCCGGAGCCGATAACCCAACGCAGACTGTGGAAGGAGAAGCGCGAATGAAACGAACAGCAGGAATCTCGCCGCCGGTCTTTATCAGTCTGGAAGTTGAGAAAGTGTACCACAAGCGCCGGGGTCGTGGATGTAACAGGGGCAGGATCGCAGAGTGTCGCCAGCAGGCTAAGGCCCCATAACAGCCCCATCGAGGTTAGCCGGGCCCTTACTGGGTTTCGGAGCGAGAAGCGACTCACGATAGCCGAGCAATCCAGCAAGCTGCATACGCTGGCTGGATTGCAGTTGTAATGCCCGGCATCATTCTCGTCGTGTCCGTACCCGGGAGGGGCGGCGCAGGGCTCGGTTGTGCCTGAGTTGCTGGCGCTCACAGACTGGCGGATTTGTCCTCCAGAGGCCGGACGTGGACGTCCGCCGCCAACTGCGGTGGTGGCGGCAATGGCGGAGGAGGTGGTGGCCGGTATTACGGTATCCAACAAGACCGTCAGGATGGCAAGAGCTTGCGCCGGACCGGCAAAGGGCATCGAGTCTCGACGGCCACCATCAAGCGCGTCCTTGGAAAGCATCCAGTGCAAGTCCAGGTCCAGATCCTCGATAAAACAGCCTGAACCTGGCCCTTTCGGCCTGTGACAAAAGGGCTCCGAAAACTCACCAGATAACCCCAACAATATAGATGGCAGGATCTCAACGATTCGGCCGTGTCAAAAGGTGTGGATTTCGTCACGCTGAGAATGACCACAGAACCTAAAACCTGAAAACAAATCCCGCTCCCGCCGTGAATCCGGGCTCGCAGTGCGCCCTACCGAACGCTCGGGCTTTCCGGGGACAAATTCTTGAGCAAGTCTTCAAAAGTCAGTAACTTCGGTGCGAAGTCCACCGTGACGCTCACTGGCCAGGCCGCTTGCTATGCGGCTGGAGGCCTCGCGCGATGAACCCAAGGCCTCCAACGAGTAGCACAAGCATGACAATGGAGCTTCTTGCAAAATCCCCCGGCCCCGGTGAGCGCGTCGGCATTCGAGGCATTTTGATGCTCTGAGAACTCGTTTTGGCGGTGTGGCCGCTGTTTTTTCGATGCCGGGGACGCTTTCAA
>Ga0182030_10010805_pt1 | contig 18496 bp, 20 predicted proteins | sample 812S3MmetaG_FD_121299 | JGI IMG/M metagenome (GOLD analysis project Ga0182030, IMG submission 121299) | Permafrost microbial communities from Stordalen Mire, Sweden - 812S3M metaG (Illumina Assembly) | ecosystem: Environmental > Terrestrial > Soil > Wetlands > Permafrost | place: Sweden...
GCGTACGACAAGCCATTGTCATCGTTGGACTTCGTTTCTAACTGCGCACTGGACTTGACTCCGTGCGAGGCGTTGCCCATCGCGATGCTCAGTCCCGATCGCTCGAACATGGCGACGTCGTTGGCGGCGTCACCGATCGTGGCGATGGAACTGGTCTCAATTGAGAAATGCTGGGCCAGGAACTCTACGACCGAACCCTTGGTGGCGCCATGGTTCGTCACGTCGAGGTAGTAGGTCTGTGACGTGGTTCCCGAGATGTCGAAGTCGCGAATGGCGCTTTGACCTTTCGTGATCTCCATCGGGTCGTCACTGACACCCACAATCTTGACGACGTTGTCACGCACGTCGTCGAAGTTCGCGACTTTCACCGGGTGAAACTGAACGACCTCAGACTCGCGCGCGACGTGGGGACCGTGCAGGTCACGAACAAACCACTCATTTCCTTGATACACCCACACGAAGAGGCCGCTCGTGGAGAGGGCGTCGATGATGGGACTGACGAGATCTGCGTCAATAGCCAGTTCGTGGATGGGACTCAAATCTCGATCTACCAGGAGCCCGCCATTGAACGCGCCGAGCGGCGCCGTGAGATTCAGGGGTTCGACAAACATGGCAAAGCCGCACGGCGGTCGAGCACTGGTCAGGGTGAAGATAACGTTGCTCTCTTCGAGAGCTCGCACCGCGCGGATGGTTTCGCCGGTCAGTTCCTTCTGCGACGTGACGAGCGTACCGTCGATGTCACAGAGGAGGAGGCGTATGGCGGTGTCGCTCACTCGGGCAACGTCCAGCGGTCCGGCTTGACGACATTGGCGACGGACTCTGGCCCCCAACTACCCTTCGCGTAGGTCTCGATGGGGGAGGGTCGCTCGAGCAACGGCGCGGCGACTTCCCACAGCCGCTCGATGCCGTCGGATCGCGTGAAGAGAGCCTGGTTGCCCAACATGACTTCCAGCAGCAGGCGCTCGTAGGCCTCGAGGTTGTTGCTCTCCTGGAACGAGTCGCGATAGAAGAAGCTCATCTTGGCCTGTCCGAGGGACATCTCGGGTCCGGGCTCTTTGGCGAGGAAGTAGGCGCGTATGGATCCGGGGTCTTTGAAGTCGATGATCAGCTTGTTGGCGTCGGGGTGGTGTCCGTTCTTCTGGTCCGGGAAGATCTCCATCACCGGCTCGCGCAGTCCAATCGTGATGAGCTGGCGACTCTCCGCCAGGCACTTGCCGGTACGCAGATAGAACGGCACGCCCATCCAGCGCGGATTGTCGACCCACACGCGCAGCGCGATGAACGTCTCGGTTGTGGAGTCGGTGGCGACGCCGGGCTCATCCAGGTATCCCTCGTACTGACCTCGCAGCACGGTGACGGGGTCGAGGACTCGCAGCGACTCAAAGACCTTGTTGATCTCATTGCGCAGCGGCTTGGCGGTGAGCGACGTCGGCTGTTCCATCGCCAGGATGCCGAGCACCTGGAAGAGGTGGGTGACCACCATGTCGCGAAAGGCTCCGGTGCCCTCGTAAAAGGCGCCGCGCCCTTCGATGGAGAGCGTCTCGGGCACGTCGATCTGGACGTAGCGGACGTGCGTACGGCGCCAGAGCGGTTCGAAGAGTTCGTTCGCGAAGCGCAGGGCCAAGATGTTGTCGATCGACTCCTTACCGAGGAAGTGGTCGATGCGAAAGACCTGGGACTCATCGAAGTACTCGTCGATCTCGGCGTTCAGTTTCTTGGCCGAGTCGAGGTCGGTACCGAAGGGCTTCTCACAGACGATACGGGCGTTCTTATTGAGACCCTGAGTGCCCAGCATGCTGATGACATCGTGCATGGCGTCTGGCGGGATCGCCAAGTGAAAGAGGCGCCGCACCGCGCCACCGATTGCCGCCTCCGCTTCGGCAATTACCGACGGCAATCCCTCGGGACCGTCGTCGGGGTCGATCGCGTAGGTCAGGTTGGAGGAGAACTCGGCCCACTCCTTGTACGTGGGCACGTCGGAGGCGAACTCCTTGACGGCGTCGTAGGCGTAGGAGCGGAAGTCGTCGTGGGTCATCTTGGAGCTGGGACGCCCACATCCGACGATGCGGTAGCGCTCCGGCAAGAGACCGGCGACGGCCAGGTGAAAGAGGCCCGGCAAGATCTTGCGTCGCGCGAGGTCACCGGTGATGCCAAAAATGACGATGACGTGGTTGTCGGGCCGCGGTCGAGCGTTGACCGTGGTCGAAGCGTGATCGGGGGAAGTTGTCACTGTCTTTCCTTCATTTGTTTGAACCGAAGTCGTCGACATCAGCCGAGCGCCGCCCGGTCGGCCATCACCAGTGAGGTACCCGCCATGACTCGCCCGGCGGGAATTGAGTGGTCACCGGCGAGCAACTTCGCGAGCGCCTCGCGTTTGTCCTTGCCGCTGATGAGCCAGAGAATTTGGTCGGCGCGCTCTAGGGCGGGATAGGTGAGTGTCATGCGCAAGGTGTCTTGGTAGGGACCGCTCAGGGCAACTAGTTGATCCGTGAGCTCCAGCACCGGATCACCCGGGACGAGTGAAGCGCAGTGCCCATCAGGCCCGACACCGAGGTGTATGAGGTCGAAGCACTCGGGCAGAAGAGAGGCGTAGTTCCAACAGGCGACTTCCAAATCATCGGACTCGACGTCCATGGCCTCGATCGGCGCGTTTGTTCCTTTGAGGGCGCGACGAAGGCTCTTGAGGTTTCGTTCGTCATTGTCCTCGCGCACGACGCGCTCATCGACTTGATAGATCCGGGTGGCGGCCCAGTCGACGTCGTCGTGGACGAGGGTCTCGAACATGGCCCAGGGACTCTTGCCACCGCTGACGGCGAAGGCAAAGGTCGCCCCCCGTGCTTGGATCGCCCGCGCCCGTTCGGCGACGTAGGCGGCGGCTGCCGTAGCCAGCGCCGTCGGGTCGTCGAAGGTCCGCAGTTCGTGCTGCACTACGAGGACCTCTCGACGTGACCTCCGAAGCCCGCGCGCATGGCCGAAAGCACCTTCGCCGTGAACTCGCCTTCGCCGCGGGACTCAAAGCGCTGCCAGAGGGCGGCCGCGATGACGGGCGCCGGAACTGACTCGTTGATGGCGGCTTCGACCGTCCAGCGTCCCTCGCCCGAGTCCGAGACGTGACCGCTGTACTGGTCAAGGTCGGGGGAGGCGGTAAGGGCGTCGGCCGTCAGGTCGACGAGCCAGGAACTGATGACCGAGCCGTGGCGCCAGACTTCGGCGACGTCATCCAACTTGAAGTCGTACTGGTAGTACTGGGGGTCCTGGACCGGCGACGTCTCGGCGTCCGCGGTGGCCGTCGTCTTGCCGACGTTGGCGTGCTTCAAGATGCTGAGACCCTCGGCAATGGAGGCCATCATGCCGTACTCGATGCCGTTGTGCACCATCTTGACGAAGTGGCCGGCCCCGTTCGGCCCACAGCGCAGGTACCCCTGGGCGGCGGTGTCACCCGTCGGGCGTCCCGGCGTTGCTTCACTGCCGTCAGCGCCCGGCGCGATCGTATTGAAGATCGGGTCGAGGTGTGTGATGACGTCGTCTTCGCCGCCAATCATGAGGCTGTAGCCACGCTCCAGTCCCCACACCCCACCGCTTGTCCCGCAGTCCACGTAGTGCAGCCCGCGCGTAGAGAGATCTTTCGCGCGGTTGATGTCGTCTTGGTAGAAGGAGTTACCGCCGTCGATCACAATGTCGCCCGGCTCGAGAAGGGCCGCGACCTGCTCCAGGATCTCTCCGGTAATGGCGGCCGGAAGCATCAGCCAGACGGCCCGGGGCGCGGTGAGTTTGCTGACAAAGTCCTCCAGCGACGAGGCGCCCGTGATTTCACTACCTTCGAGGGCAGTGACGGCCGTGGTGTTGACGTCATAGACAACGGCGCTGTGCCCGTCACGAACCAGTCGACGCACCAGGTTGGCGCCCATGCGACCAAGTCCGACCATTCCTAGTTGCATTGGGTTCTCGGTCGTCATGACTGTCCATTCTCTTTGTGGCTTCGATAGTACGAAATCAGGGCGTTGGTCGAAGAGTCGTGCGTGAGCGGATCGGTGCTCGCGAGCTCGGGAATGATCTTGACGGCGAGTTGCTTGCCCAACTCGACGCCCCATTGGTCAAAGGAGTCGATGTCCCAGATGGCGCCCTGCACGAAGACCGAGTGTTCATAGAGCGCGACGAGCATTCCGAGCACGCGGGGCGAGAGCTCGGGGGCGAGGAGCACATTGGAGGGACGATTACCTTCCATCACTCGGTGGGGGATCACCCGTTCGTCGGCCCCTTCAGCGCGCAACTCCTCAGCCGTCTTGCCAAAGGCCAACGCCTGAGCCTGGGCGAAGACGTTCGACATCAAGATGTCGTGATGGTTATCGAGGGGATTCAAGCTTTTCGCAAATCCAATGAAGTCAACCGGCACGATCGTGGTTCCCTGGTGGATCAGTTGATAAAAACTGTGCTGACCGTTGGTGCCCGGTTCTCCCCAATAGATGGGCCCCGTCTCGAAGGTCACGTGCTCGCCGCCCAGGGTGACGTGTTTGCCGTTGGACTCCATGGTGAGTTGTTGGAGGTACGCGGGGAGCCGGTGTAAGTACTGGTCGTAGGGCATGACGCCGACGGTCGGAAATCCGAGGAGATCGTGATTCCATATAGCGATGAGTCCGAGCAGCATCGGCAGGTTCTTCTCGATGGGGGTGTGCAGGAAGTGCTGGTCGATCGCGTGGGATCCGGCCAGCAACTCGTAGAAGTTTTCGGGGCCAATAGCGATCATGGTGGACAGGCCAATTGCACTCTCCATGGAGTAGCGACCGCCGACCCAGTCCCAAAACTCGAACATGTTGGCTACATCGATGCCAAAGGCGGCAACCTTCTCGGCGTTGGTGGAGACGGCCACGAAGTGTTTCGCGACGGCCGACTCCTCGCCGAGACGCTCGACCAACCACGAACGCGCCGAGGTGGCGTTCGTCAAGGTTTCGAGGGTGCCGAAGGTCTTTGACGAGATAATGAAGAGGGTCTCCTCGGCGTCGAGGTCGCGCACCGCCTCCACAAAGTCCGTGGCGTCGACGTTGGAAACAAAACGAAACGTGATCTCACGCTGTGAAAAGTGCCGCAGCGCCTCATAGGCCATCACCGGTCCGAGGTCGGATCCGCCGATGCCGATGTTCACCACGTTGCGAATTGCCTTGTTGGTGTGGCCACGCCACTCGCCGCTTCGTATTTTTTGGGAGAAATCGGCCATTCTGTCCAGTACCTGGTGGACTTCCGCGACGACGTCGACACCATCGACCACGAGCGTGGCGTCGCGGGGGAGTCGCAGCGCGACGTGCAGGACGGCCCGGTCTTCTGACACGTTGATGTGCTCGCCCGCGAACATGGCGTCGCGATGCTCCTCCACGTGTGAATCTCGGGCTAATTGCACGAGAAGACTCAGGGTCTCGTCCGTGAGACGGTTCTTTGAGTAGTCGAAATAGAGGTTCTCCGCCTGCACGACGAGCCGCGAACCGCGCTCGGTGTCAGCGTCGAAGAGTTCGCGCAGGTGACGGGGCTTGATCTCGGCCGCGTGGGACACAAGGGTGTTCCAGGAGGGGCGCTCGGGCAGGGAAGGGGTCGTCAACGGGTCGTGCACTTCCGTTCAACTTATCGCTTTGGGCGGCGCGTGAGAACAGGAACCGTGCAAAGCGTGCTCGTGCGCGCGTGATTTTTGTACGTCGCCCAGGTGACGACGACAACTTATGCGGCTTGGAGTTCGCGTTCGTCGAGGAAGGCCCACCACGCATCGCCCACGAGGCGGGCGGCGCTACGCACGTCATCGAGGTCGGGTGAGAGGGAGTTCAGAGCGTCGAAGGTCCACTCGGCATGGTTACCCTCAATGGACCCGTGCTCGTCCCAGAACAGCAGGGCCTCGAGTGGCGCCTCGTAGTGCTTCGCGAGGCCCGCGCCCTTGGAGTCGGCGACGGATGCGCCCTGGCTCTCATAGGCCAAGAGACCAGCCAGGGCGGAGACGGTCCCGCGACGGGCCACGCCGTCGTAGGCGTCGATGATCCCCTGCATGGCGGGCGAAGGTGCTGCGTCGGTGGCGTCGAACGAGGCGGCGAACAGCTCGAACAGTTCGAGGTGACTAGGTGGCGATACCTCGTCGCGCAAGTTGGCTTCGACGAGGTCACGGGCCTCGCCCGGCTCCAGCTGGTCTCGAAGACGCGTGAGGAACTCAGGCATCATCGTCTCGAAGTGTCGATACTGCTCCGCGTAGCGCGTGAGCTCGTCACGGGTGAGTTCTCCCGCTTCCCAACGTCGGTAAAAGGGGTGATCTAAGAGTTGGCGATCACGTAAAGCGTCGAAGAAGCTTTGTTGGAGGTCAGTGGTCATGTCGCGAATGTAGCACCGTGGAACTCAACGATTCATAAGAAGTTGAGTAACCAAACCCACGACGACATCAACGATGTCGCCCGACTAGCACCAGGAAGGCGACAGGTAGACTGCAACGTGGCCGCATCGACTCCTCCCCCTCGTCGAACACCCCGCGGACGGCCTTCCGCGGCGGGCGCTCGTGGCGACTCAGGCGCGAAACGACCCGCTCGCGCCCCCAAAAAAGCCCCGGGAGAGACTCGATCCTCTTCCTATCGCGACGACCGCGCTGCCAAACCGGAACGGCGAAGCGCTACCGGGCGCAACGTCTCGGGACGTAGTTCCGAAAGCCGTAGCGCCACGGGGCGCGACCAGTCACGCTCTTCTACCACTGGACGATTCGAGCGTTCCGCCACTCGAGGCGAGGCCCGGCCTTCGACCGGCGCGAAGCGCGCTCCTCGCGCCAGCGATGCGCCCAGGGGTCCGCGCGACGGCGACACTCGACCATCGACCGGCGAGAAACGGGCTCCTCGCACCGGCTACGCACCGCGAGGACCACGCGACGGCGACGCGCGTGATTCCCGTGATTCACGAGATTCACGATCGGCTCGTCCGTATCGCAAGGGCTCAGAGGGGTCGTCGCGAGGCGGCGGCCCGCGAGCCGGATCAGATCGATCTTCACGGTCTCGGGACCGCGCACCCGCACCGCTGACGCCGGAGCAGCGTCAACGTGAAAAAGCGGGCGAACAAGCTCGCCGCAAGGGCTGGGGGAGTGTCGCACGTAAAGGTGCTGTCAACATCACCAGCACTGGCCAAGAGTTGGGTGACGCGACGAGCAAGACGAGAACGCCCGAACCTGCGCCCGCGTGGGAGCGTGTGGAGCGCCCGGTGCGCCCCGTCACCCCGGCGAAAACGAAAACCCGCGCGCCCTACGCGTTGCCCGGCGACGTCGCGGCCGACGTGCGAAAAGCCTTCATCGGAACGGCCTACATGCGCGAGAAGATGGTGAACACTCTCACGCGAGCCGCCGAAGCCTACGACCGCAAGCGCTATGAAGAGGCGCTGAGGCTCGGGCGCATCGTGGCCGATGCCACACCGGGAGTGGCCGCAGTGCGCGAGCTCACCGGGCTCGCCGCCTATCGCGCAGAGCGCTGGTCGATGTCCAAGATTCACTTGCGCGCGTACTTCGTTATCAGCGAAGATCCCGAACACCTGCCACTCGTGATGGACGCCGATCGGGCCAATCATCGCTACCGCGCAGTAGAAAAGACCTTCGAGGAGCTGCTCGACCACGAGCCCTCGGCAGAAGTGTTGGCCGAGGGTCGCATCGTTATGGCGTCCACCTGGGCCGACCAACGGCGCTACGACGAGGCGATTGAACTCCTCACGAAGGCCGGCGCGGCGAAGCAGTTGCGCAATCCTTCCTATCGTCACGTGCGACTGTGGTACGCGCTCGGCGACGTCTATGACCGCGCGGGGGACACGACGGCTGCTCGCGAGATGTTCTCGCGAATCGTCATCGCCGAGCCTGAGGCCTACGACGCCGTAGACCGTCTCGCGGAACTTGGCGCGATGGTGCCGCGCAAAAATCGCAAGCGTCGAACGACTCCGGTCTCGAAGAAAAAGGTCGACTAACCCTGCCCTTTCGATCAGTGTTCGCGATACTTTCGTTTTCTGTCAGGAATGAGACCCAGTAAGATTCGGCGATGGACATAGCTTCCCTCTTAGGTGACGACGCGTCGTTACTGCTGGATCACCAGGCCACGGCCTTTTCGAAGGATTTGCTCACCACCCCGGGGCCGACGTTTCTTGACGACGTCTTCACCTTCAGTGACCGCAACCCGAACGTTCTGCGCAACCTCGGTCTGCTCTACAACCAGGGGCGACTCGGAGGAACGGGCTACCTGTCCATCCTGCCGGTGGATCAAGGCATCGAGCACTCCGCCGCGGCGAGCTTTGCGCCCTACCCCGAGTACTTCGACCCCGCACGACTGTGTGATCTTGCCATTGAGGGTCAGTGCAACGCCATCGCCACGACCCTTGGAAATCTTGGCATTGTCAGTCGTAAGTACATCCACAAGATGCCCTTCATCGTGAAGCTGAACCACAACGACCTGCTCCGCTACCCAAACACCTACGACCAGCAGTTCTTCGGCTCGGTGCAACAGGCGGCTGACCTCGGAGCGGTCGGCGTCGGGGCGACCGTGTACTTCGGTTCCGAAGGGTCCGTTCATCAGATTGAGGAGGTCCGCAAGGCCTTCGCCGAGGCCCACCGGCTCGGTCTCTTTACCGTTCTGTGGTGCTACCTGCGTAACGAGGCCTTCGTCACCGGGGGAGTCGACTACGAGGTGAGCGCCGACCTAACGGGACAGGGTAACTACCTTGGCGTCACGATCGAAGCGGACATCATCAAGCAGAAGCAACCCGTCAACAACGGTGGGTATAACGCGGTGAAGTTTGGCAAGACCGACCCCCGGGTCTACTCAGAGCTCACGACCGACAATCCGATCGACCTCACGCGTTGGCAGGTGGTGAACTGCTACGCCGGTCGGATCGGCCTCATTAACTCCGGTGGTGAGTCCAAGGGCGACAATGACCTCGCTGGTGCAGTGCGTACCGCAGTCATCAACAAGCGCGCGGGGGGTCAAGGATTGATCGTCGGTCGCAAGGCGTTCCAGCGTCCGATCGACGAGGGTGCGGCGCTCATGCACGCGGTTCAAGACGTCTACTTGGATTCCTCGATCACGGTCGCGTAGCAATACGCTCAGTCCGTGAGTGACAACGACGCGGGATGGTTGACGTGGCCAAACGCCATTACGTTGGTTCGTCTCGCATTGTTACCCGTCTTCTTCTGGCTACTTTTCGGTACTGGGCATCGCGCGATCGCGGCGTGGCTGCTGGCTGTGTTGGGAGCCACGGACTGGATTGACGGTTTCGTTGCGCGACGCTGGCACCAAGTCTCCAATATCGGCAAGATTCTTGATCCGACCGCCGACCGCATTCTGGTGATCGCGGGTCTTCTCGGCGTCGCCGCGGCCGGAGGCGTTCCGTGGTGGTTCGCAGCCGCGACTCTGACCCGCGAACTGGTGGTGTCGCTCCTGACCGTCGGTCTCGCCGCCCTCGGCGCGGCACGTATCAATGTCTTGTGGTGGGGAAAAGTCTCAACGTTCGCCCTGATGACAAGCTTTCCGTTGTTCTTGTTGACATCCAACGACCATCACGCGCCACTCTCCACGTGGCAACATGACGCGCGTATAGCGTGCTGGATAATTGGCATACTCGGACTCTCGTTGTCGTGGACCGTGCTCTTTGGCTATATCCGTCCGGCACTCGCGGCGCTTCGCACCGGACGCCAAGCGCGCCGGATTGTGTAAGTTGGCTCGCATGCAGATACCTAAGGATCTTCGTTACTCCGGCGACCACGAGTGGGCGAAAGTTGACGACGCCAAAGTTCGCGTCGGTATCACGGACTACGCTCAAGACGCGCTCGGCGACGTGGTGTTCGTGGACCTACCAAAGATAGGAACGGACGTGAGTGTGGGCGGCGTCGTGGGAGAAGTCGAGTCGACGAAGTCGGTATCGGAGATCTATGCGCCGGTTGGTGGAACTATCTCTGCGGTAAACGAGTCACTCAAAAAATCTCCGGAACTTGTTAACTCTGATCCCTACGGAGAAGGCTGGATCTACGAAATTACGACGCCGTCGACGAGTGACTACGACGCACTTCTCGACGCCGCCGCGTACGAGGCGCTCACCACGAATTAGCTCAGGCGGCCAAATTCAAAGTTCACTAGTGTGAGACTCGTGAACTGCCGTCGCTGCGGAGAGATACTCAACGCCAATGCCAACTTCTGTTGGTCCTGTGGCGCCCCGCAGCACGACGCCACTTCACCTGAGACGGTCGCCGTTCCCGTCGTGAGTACCCCTGATGCCATGCACCCCGACGCGAATAGGGGACCACAAGGTGAGCACCGTGACGAACTAGTGATCGCCGCGGGACCCCAGGCGGGTACGCGAATTGAACTCGACGGCGACGTGACGGCGGTGGGACGACACGAAGCGAGTGATCTTTTGTTGGACGACGTCTCAGTCTCGCGACACCACGCAGTGTTCACTCGCACGGCGAGCGGGCGTATCACGCTACGTGACCTCAACTCGCTGAACGGGACGTATGTCAACGGAAAACGCGTGGAAGAAACGACACTGCACTCGGCCGACGAGGTGCAAATTGGTAAATTTAAGTTGGTTTTTTGGGAGGCAACACGATGAAAGCCACTCCTGGCGTGATGCGCATTGGGGAAGTACACGCGGAGCTTCGAAAGGTGTTTCCCACCGTGGAGCTGTCGAAGATTCGTTACTACGAAGACAAAGGTCTGGTGCAGCCCAGTCGCAGTCGCAAGGGCTATCGCCTGTACTCTGAGCGCGACGTCGAATGCCTTCGCGAAGCGATTCGATTGGCCCAAGAGGAGTTTGTGCCACTTCGCGTGGTGCGTCTTCGCCTGATGGAGCAGGGGTTGCTCGATCCGCCGACCGCGAACACGAATGGCCGACACGTCGCGCGTGACGCTACGGCCAGCGCCATCAGCGCCCCGGCGCCGATACCCACGTCCACGCCGCGACCGGCGCTCAGCGTTGTCGAGTCCTCGTCTGACTTGATCGACGAATCCCCTGAGCCTGACGACGATTCGAGCGCGCGGGTGAAGGAGTATTTCTCTACGGGAGAACTTCTGGCCACCACAGGTCTCTCGCCCGAAGAGTTCAACCAGATTTACGCCCTCGGTCTCGTGTCGGCCCTGTTGGTGAATGGCGTAACCGCTTTCAGCGCGCTCGACGTGCGGGTGGCGGCTCACTCACGTGCTCTCTTGTCGCGTGGAGTGGACGTGCGGTTACTCGGATCTCTGCGACGAGTCGCCGAACGTGAGATTGGCGTGATTGACGACTTGACCTCTCCGCTGCGTCAAGTGGGCAACGAATACTCACCGGAGCAAGTGCGCCAGATCACCGCCGACGTGGCGCGAGAAGTCGGGGCGCTGCGCAATGTTCTCGTGGAGCGTGAACTTAACGAGTATCTCAACAGCTAGCCACACCAAAATCGGACCAGCGGGTCTAGGCTGGCCCCATGATCGAAGTGGTACTTCGCGCCGTTCGTGTTGACGTGGGAAGTTCGACGCCACTCCTGCTGCTGGAGGAAGTGGGCGGTGAGCGAGTCCTGCCGATCTTTATTGGCGCCCCCGAGGCGGCGGCTATCGCGTACGCGCTCCAAGGCGTCGAGTCGCCACGCCCGATGTCCCACGACCTGCTCGGTCACGTCATCAGTGCCTTGGGTGCGCAAGTGTTTTCTGTCGAGATCACCGAGCTCGTCGATAACACCTTCTTCGCCAACCTCCGACTTGTGCGCAGCGGCGACGAGATTGTGGTGAGTTCGCGACCGAGTGACGCGGTGGCGCTGGCGCTACGCGTCGGTTCGCCCATTCTCGTGAGTGACGACCTCATGGCCGCCGAGGGAAAAGTCATGCAGTTGGCCTACGACGAGGACGACGAAGAGTACGTCGAGCTCGACACCCCGAACGAGGCCGATCTCGTGGCGCAACTGCGTGAGTTTCTGGACCAGGTGCGCCCCGAGGACTTTGGCGCGTGAATCGAGCCCTCAAGTCGTTAGCCATCTTCGCCGCATTTGTTGTGATCTACACCTTGAGTCGCCACGTCATTCACTCGACCACCACCACGACCACCACCACCACGACAACGGCGGCGCACTCGACCACGACGACGACCTCGACCACCCCACCCGCGAGCGACGCGTGCGAGGGGCAGAACTTTAGCGGTCTCTACAACACGGGAGAAGGTGCGGCCGGCACGGTGTACGCGACGGTTACCTTGACGAACACCGGTACGACCTCATGCACGCTGCACGGTTGGCCGATCCTCACTCTGCAAGACAAACTCGGCGCGGTGCTCACGAGTGCACTGGTTGACGTCCCCTCGGCCGGAAACAGTTTTCAGTTTTTGGCGGGTTCCGCGACGGGTCTCACCAGCAAAGCCAACGACGCGCCCACGACGCTGACCCTCGCAAAGAACGCCACCGCGACCTTCGCCCTGGCGTACTCGGACGTGCCGGTGGGCACCGCGGCGTGCGAAAATGCGATATCGGTCTTTGTCCAGTTCGCCAAGAATGGAACTCCCGTCTCCCTGACTCCCTCTGAACCGGTACAGCCGTGTAGCAACGGGGAGATCTGGCTCAGCCCGTTCTACTAGGGCGTTAGTCGTAGAGCCGAACGAGAACGCGACCTCGGGTCGCGCCGCCACGAATGTCCTCGAGGGCGCCGCCGAGATCGTCCAGAGGTATCTCACGGTCAACAAACTTTGAAAAGTCGACCAGGTGTGCGATTGCGCCGAGCGCTTGCCACACGCGTTCTCGCGTTGCCGGGGTTGCTTCTACGGCGTCGATGCCGATTAATGCGACGGCCCTCGTGATAAAGGGATAGACGGTCGTGGAGAGTTCGGGACTCGCCACCAGTCCGCTCGCGGCAACTGCTCCTCCGTACCGGAGAGAGCGCAGAATCGAGGCGAGTGTCGGCCCGCCGACGCAGTCGATCGCCCCGGCCCAGAGCTCACTGCCTAGGACGCGATCGGCCCTATCACTGACGTCGTCTCGTCCAATCACACGGGTCGCGCCGCGGGCCTCGAGCCAAGCGGCCTCCTCGAGGGAACCGGTGGAGGCGACCGGTCGATACCCCTTGAGCGCGAGGTAGGTCAGGGCCTGTGATCCCACGCCGCCGGTCGCACCGGTGACGAGAACTTCCGATTCAGGGCTGAGTCCGTGGTCTTCGAGAGCGAGCACGCTAGCCATGGCGGTATAGCCCGCGGTGCCAATGGTCATCGCATCGCGAGTGGAAAGGGTCGCCGGGAGCTTTGTGAGGTAGCGAGATGGCGCGTACACGTACTGAGCGAAGCCGCCGTCGCGTGCGACGCCGAGCGCGCCACCGACAACAATCACTCGGTCGCCGGGGGAGTAGGCCTCGTCCAGTGACGCCCGGACCGTTCCCGCAGCGTCGACCCCTCCGATCAACGTGTCGACACGACGCACTCGCGAGGGTGAGGTCGCCACCATCGCGTCTTTGAAGTTGACGCTCGAGAAGTCGACCTTGACCAAGATGTCGGTCTCGTCGCGAGGCGCCAATTGGGCATCGCGAACCCCGAGAGTCAACTCTCCTGAAGCGTCACTAACGACAAAGGCTCGCACGGGATAACACTAGACAGAGTCTCGAGGACCGGTAAATCCAATACGATGCCGAAGTGACTCGCATCGTGGTGAACGACCATTTGACCTGGGTGAAGCTGCCCAAGAAGAAGCGAAAGACCATCGTGCTGTTGCACGGGGGGCTCAGCCAGAGCTCGAGTTTGCTGCGTGCCGTGGGTCCGTCGCTCTCCACTCGATTTGAACTGGCCGCGTTTGACCGTCGCGGTCACGGAAAGACCGCGGACAGCGATGAGCCCTTCAGTTACGACACGATGGCCGATGAGACGATCGCTTTCATCGAACTGCTGGAACGGCGCGTCTATCTGCTCGGGCACAGTGACGGCGCCAACGTGGCCCTCCTTGTGGCGATGCGTCGACCGGATCTTCTGCGCCGAGTTGTACTCGTCGGTGCCAACTTTCACCACGACGGACTCGTGCCGATGAGTGACTTCACGCCCGAGAGCGAGGGGTTCGCCGAGTTTGCCGTCGAGTTCGCGCGCGACTCTCCCGACGGCGTGGAACACGCCGCCGCCGTGGTGGAGAAGTCATTGGCCCTCGTGAAGAGTCAGCCGAACCTGACCGTGGACGAGTTGCGCACGATCGCCACGCCGATTCTCGTGATGTCCGGCGACGACGACGTCGCGCGGCTCGATCACACGGTGGCCCTGTACGAGGCGCTGCCCGAGGCCCAACTGGCCATCATCCCGGGTGCCTCCCACGGCGTACTGAAGGAGCAGACCAAGTTGTGTCTCTCGATCATCGTGCGCTTTTTCCTCGGACCGATTCCTCCAGAAACGAAGCTGCCCCTGCGCCGCGCGCGTCGCGACGCAACGTCCTGACAATGATCGGGGCCTTCATTGGGCCCCATCGGTAGACTCAACACAATGTTGGCGGTTTCGTTCCGCGCGCGTGAGCGCTTCATGGCGTGGTGGACGTCGCTCAGGGCCCTCACTGGGGACGGTCTCTTGTACCTCCTGGCCGCGGCCTTCGCCCTCGCGCTCGGGGAAACGTCGAGCCAGCCCGCTCAATGGCAGTGGGGATATCTCGCGGTCGGTCCCTACGTCTTTGCCGCCCTGGTCGCGTTCCTTCTCGCGCGACGGGTCGTGCGTCGCGAACACGCGGCACGATTGGTACTGCTCGTTGTGGTCATGATCGGGGCGATCGGCGTGCCTCTCGGGCTGGAGGCGCACTGGCGTCACGCCCAGCCAGAGGCTGGAGTGATTACTCGCGCCGGACAGTTCATTAGCAAGGGCGAAGACCCCTATCGCGCCTACGACCATGACGGGCATTTGGTGAACGCCATTCCCGGGGCTCCGGCCTTCGAGTCCTTTTTCCCGTACTTTCCTCTCATGGGAGTGTTCGGCCTTCCCTCCGCGGAATCGCACAAGGGTGAGGGGCTAACCGATCCGCGCATCATCATGACGCTCATGAGCATCATTGTGAGCGGCTGGGCACTCTTTCTCCTTCGCGTGACGCGAAAACAGAAGATCCGTGTCGCTCAACTACTGGTCGCGCTGCCGACGGGCGCGCTATTTTTCTCAACCGGCGGCGATGACATGCCAATTCTCGCGTTACTTCTCCTCGCGGTCGCGGCGTTGCAACGTCGACAATCGAATCTCGCCGGTATCAGTCTCGGTCTCGCGGCCGCCATGAAACTCACGGCGTGGCCCATGGCGGCGGGAGCGTTGCTCGTCGCGCGTGACCGCGAAGGTCGTTCGACGTGGAAGAAGGTCCTGGCCTGGGTCGCGGCGATAGTGATCGTGACGACGGTTCCCTTCGCGGTTCGCCAGCCGCTCGCCTTTATGTCGAACGTCTTCGCCTTTCCGCTTGGGCTGGCCGGCGTCAAGTCACCCGCAGCGAGCGCGCTTCCCGGGCACATACTCACCACCTGGCTGCCGGTGCTCGGTCACGTGCTGGCGCCAGTGTCCTTCTTGATTGGTGGTTACTTCGCCACGAAATATATACGTCGTCACTGGCCGCTCACCTTGTCCAAGATGCTGGGACTCCTCGCGATCGTCTTCCTAGGGTTGATCTGCGTGGCGTCCGCGACCCGAGTGGGATACGTAATCTATCCGTTGAACCTGTGGCTGTGGTCGTCGGTCACGAAAGATGCTTCGGTGCCGGCGGAGGAACTGGTCGCGGCCGCTTAAACGGTGTCGGAGTTTTGGTAGATCGTGAAGGTCCAATCGACGCGCGATGCGGTGGACTTGTTGACGGTCACGCCGAGCTCCCAATAGAAGCCGTCGCTGCCCGCCTTTTGGAACAGTGATTGGGGATCTCCGTTGCTCGCCCCCTTGGAGAAGAGGCTCCACCCGCGGGCTTCCAACTGGGTGTCGAAGAACTTGATCAAGGCGCCAGAGCTGGCCCCGGTCGTGGCCATTGGCTCGTAACAGTCGTATTCGCCCGCGCCCAGATCCGGGGTGTTGGCGCCGGGGCGGGGAACGGTCTCCTCGGGCACGATGAAGGCGCTGTCGATGTTGCGCGGAACCTCTTCACTCTGCAGGCAGTACTGCAGAGCCGCTCCAGGCTTGGCGTCGAGCGGCAACCCACCGACCACGGTTGGGATGGTCGTTGGCACCGTCACCACGCCCTTGTTGGTCGCGAAGTCGACGAGCATAAATACGCCGAGCATGACAACTGCGAGGCCGAGAATCAGACCCGCCGGCCAGAGACTGGTCGTGGTTGTTAAAGGCGGTCGCGGCGCGGGGGGCACCTCGGGAACATCACTCACTCACCCCATCCTAAGTGGTCGATCGGGCCCCTTCCTTCGCCCAGGTGCCAGTTGGCGGCGCTCGCGAGCGCCGCAAGGACAAAAGACTTCGCGTCGCGGGTGGCGTCGGGAACACTACGTCCGAGCGCGAGCCCGGCGGCGATCGCGGAGGACATCGAGCATCCCGTGCCGTGATCGTTGGTCGTGTTGACCCGGGGACCATCGAGAACCGTCAGATCGTCTCGACTGAGGAGGATGTCGGGGGAGCGTTCTGGGTGGGTCGCATCGCGCAGGTGACCGCCCTTCACGAGAACGTACAAGGGACCAGTAGCCAGGATCGTTCGTGCGAGGTCGCTGACGTGGTCGAGGGTGGTGACGTCACGAACGTCGACGTTGCACAGGACGGCCGCTTCGCTGAGATTGGGTGTCACGATCTCAGCGAAAGGGAAGAGCGCTTCGCGATACGCCTCGATGCCGCCTTCGCTCATGAGGACGTCACCGCTCGTGGCGACCAGCACCGGATCGACGACTAGATGGGGAAGAAGTCCCTGACTCGCCAGGGCGCCGACTCGTCTGACGGTGGCGGCACCGGCCAGCATGCCCGTCTTGACCGCGCGGATCTCAAAGTCGCCAGTGACAGCGCGCACCTGAGACTCGACGAAGTCAGGATCGATCTCATTGATGGCGCTGACGCCGCGAGTGTTTTGTGCGGTGAGAGCCGTGATGGCCGTAGTCGCAAAGACGCCAAAAGCGTTGAAGGTGCGGATGTCGGCCTGGATTCCCGCCCCACCACCCGAGTCCGAGCCCGCGATGGAGAGGGCGACGACGGGCTGCACGGTCTAACCCTAATGAGAGAAGGTGACCGGTACGATAGATCCGTGGGAGACCTCTTCAGCGTCGGGTCATTTACCTCGACCTCGCGACTCGTCGTCGGCACGGGTGGTTTTCGCTCACTCGACGTCCTCGAGGCGTCCCTACGGGCATCCGAATCGACCATCGCGACGGTCGCCCTTCGCCGAGTGGACCCGAACGTCGAGGGTTCAATTTACGATCTGTTGGCCGGGCTCAATGTGACGCTCCTGCCCAACACCGCCGGCTGCTACAGCGCAGACGAGGCCATCAAAGTTGCCGAACTGGCGCGTGATGCCTTCGACACTCCTCTCATCAAACTGGAAGTCATCGGCGACGACCTCACGCTCCTACCCGACACGACTGAGACCTTGGTCGCGGCCGAGGAGTTGGTGCGACGAGGTTTTGAGGTGTGGGCGTATACCTCGGACGATTTGATCGTGGCCCAGCGTTTGGAGCAGGTGGGATGCGTCGCGGTGATGCCTCTCGGTTCGCCAATTGGTTCGGGTCTGGGCATCCGTAATCCTCACGCCATCTCTCTCATCACCGAGCGCGTCAACGTGCCAATTCTCCTCGACGCGGGCGTGGGTACCGCCTCGGACGCCGCCTTAGCGATGGAGTTGGGCTGTGATGGCGTGCTCGTCGCGTCGGCAATGAACCGCGCGCTGGAACCAGCGTTAATGGCCGAAGCTCTGCGCGACGCGGTGCGCGCCGGATACCTGGCGCGACGCGCAGGCCGCATTCCTACGCGTTTGCACGCCGAAGCGTCCTCGCCGGCGCTCGGGCGGCCAGATTTATTTGCGGTGTAGAGATGCGCGTAACTACACTGATGTAGTCCCTCGGGATAGTCTGGATAAACCTCGGTCGGGAGGCTGTACGTATGACGGAGAACTCAACTTTCGGATTTAGCGGACCGACGGTCTGTCGCCTTAGCGGGGTGACGTATCGCCAGTTGGACTATTGGGCACGCACGGGTCTCGTGACGCCGTCAATTACCCCCGCCACGGGTAGTGGCTCCAAACGCTCCTACTCCTACGGTGACGTGCTCGAGGTGAAAGTCATCAAGTCTCTGCTGACCTCGGGCGTCTCACTCAACCGCGCGCGTCAAGCGGTCGAGTGCCTTCGCAGGTCCTTGGGGAGCGACCTCGCGGCGAGCAGTCTCGTACTCTCCGATGCCGGATCGGTGCTCGCTCAAAATGACGGTGAACTCGTTGACCTCCTTCGTGGTGGTCAAGGCGTCTTCAATATTATTCCTCTCGCCAACGTGGTCGCCGAACTGCGCACCATGATTGGCGAATCAGACCTTGCAAAGTCGGAGAAGGGGGCCGCCACGGCGTGACCTCTCCGTTAAGGAGCGACGACTCGCGTCGTCGCCATCC
>Ga0182030_10010806_pt1 | contig 18494 bp, 17 predicted proteins | sample 812S3MmetaG_FD_121299 | JGI IMG/M metagenome (GOLD analysis project Ga0182030, IMG submission 121299) | Permafrost microbial communities from Stordalen Mire, Sweden - 812S3M metaG (Illumina Assembly) | ecosystem: Environmental > Terrestrial > Soil > Wetlands > Permafrost | place: Sweden...
ACGTCCAGGGCCTCAGCTTCTCCCGACGCCGCCCCCTCGATCACCGACCTGATCGCATCCAGATCGGGGACGAGGCGCTTTTCGGTGTCCCACAGCAAGCGATCCACCCCGGACGCATAGCGTTCGGTCAGGTGCCTGCGCGAGGCCGTGACCATGTCAGGTGATGGAGCGGGCGGTTCCATGCATCCAATTTAAGACGTTGGACTGGGCTCGTCTACGGAGCGGTCAGGCCGGCGTCAGGTGGCGTGGTCCTGGATAAATTTGAGGCTGCCCTCGAAGATGGTCTGCGCGTCGTTATCAAGCGTTGCGACGTGATAGCTGTCAGCGCACGGGCGCACCGTGACCTGGCCCTCGGGCATACCGGCCAGGAGCGCGCGCATGCTGGCGGGTCCGACCACGTGGTCCACGGTGCTGCGGTAGACCAGGACCGGCTGGGTGATGTCGCCGAGGTGCCCGACCGTGGTCCCCCACAGTTCGGGCAGCGTGGCGGCCGCCCGGATCGGCACCCGGTCATAGCTGACTTCGAACGCGCCCGCCTTCTTGATGTCGCTCGCGATGCCGGGCAGTGACCGCAGCACGTGCTTGAGCACCGGGGCGAGCAGGAACAGCTTGGTGTCCGGGGCCAGGGACGGGTTGACCAGCACGAGGCCGCGCACCTTGCTGCCGTGCACTTCGGCCAGGCGCAGCGCAAGGCAGCCGCCCATGGAAAGGCCGAAGACGAAGGTCTGCTCGCACCGCTTCGCCAGCGCGCCGAACGCGAGGTCCACCTCCGTGTACCAGTCCTGTCCGCCGGTACGCGCCAGGTCCTGCCACCTGGTGCCGTGCCCGGGCAGCCTGGGCAGGCTGACGGACAGGCCCTGGTCCGCCAGGTACTCGGCCCACGATCGCAGCGTCTGCGGGCTGCCGGTGAAGCCGTGGCACAACAGCACGCCGACCGGGCCGCCAGCGGCCTCGAACGGCTCCGCGCCGGGCAGCAGCACGCCTGGAAGCACAGGTGACATGCTGGCATCGTCGCATGAGGTGCTGGCTTTTTCGCCTCCGGCCCCCCGCCCACCTCCCCGGCCCCCTCCACTTGCGCCCCGTTGGCTCGGGCGCGCGGCATCCCCTCCTCATTGGCCGCGGGACGTGGGACGATATGAGGGTGTTCTACTGGGTGACGAAGATGACGCTCGGGATGGCGTTGAAGATCGTGTTCCGGCCGCGCGCGTGGGGGGTCAAGAACGTTCCCAGGCGGGGCCCGGTCATTCTCGCGAGCAACCACCTGTCGTTCTCCGATCACTTCTTCGGGCCGCTGCCGGTGCCGCGGAAAGTGATCTTCCTGGCCAAGTCGGAGTACTTTACCGGGCGTGGGTTGAAGGGGCTGATCAGCAAGGCCTTCTTCACCGGCGTCGGCCAGATTCCGGTGGACCGGGCTGGGGGAGCGGCGGGCGAGCAGGCGATCAGGACCGGCCTGCACGTCCTGGCGGCCGGGCACGTGCTCGGCATCTACCCCGAAGGCACCCGAAGCCCGGATGGCCGCCTGTACCGGGGCAAGACCGGGGTCGCCCGGCTGGCCATCGAGTCCGGCGCTCCGGTGGTCCCGTGCGCCATGATCAACACCTTCGAGTTCATGCCGCCTGGCACGCTCCGGCCGAACATGCGGTTCCGGCCGGGGGTACGGTTCGGCGAGCCGCTCGACTTCTCCCGTTACCGCGGCCGGGAGGCCGACGGCCCGCTGCTGCGGACCATTACCGACGAGATCATGCAGGCGATCGCCAAGCTCTCCGGCCAGGAATATGTCGACATCGACGCCCGCCGGGCCAAAGCCGCGCTCGCCGCCGGGCCTGAGGCCGGCCGCCCGGAGACCGGTCACGGGGGAATAAACCCGGCTTGATGGCGTCTCCGGGGAGTCGCGGGCAGTAGTTTTTATCCCCGCTCGTGCCGCAGCTTCCCGGACAGGGGCTCGGTCCCACTAAGGTGGTGGCCATGCGAGTGGGAGTCCTCACCGGCGGCGGCGACTGCCCCGGCTTGAATGCTGTTATCCGCGCTGTGGTCCGCAAGGGCGTGCAGGAGTACGGCTTCGAATTCGTCGGGTTCCGGGACGGGTGGCGCGGGCCGCTCGAAGGCGACACGGTGCCCCTGGACGTCCAGGCGGTGCGCGGCATCTTGCCGCGCGGCGGCACGATCCTCGGGTCGTCCCGCACCAACCCGCTGAAGAGCGGGGGAGCCGGCGGCCGCAGCGGCATCGACCGGATCAAGGACAACCTGGCGGGCCTGGGCGTGGATGCCCTGATCGTGATCGGCGGCGAGGACACCCTCGGCGCGGCGACCCGGCTAGGTGAGCAGGGGGTTCCCGTCGTCGGCGTGCCGAAGACGATTGACAACGACCTCGGCGCCACTGATTACACCTTTGGCTTCGACACGGCCGTGAACAGCGCCATGGAGGCGATCGACAGGCTGCACACGACGGCGGAGAGCCACCACCGGGCCCTGATCGTCGAAGTGATGGGCAGGCACGCGGGCTGGATCGCGCTGCACGCGGGCATGGCCGGCGGCGCGAACGTAATCCTCATCCCGGAACGGCCGTTCGACATCGAGAAGGTCTGCGCCTACGTGCAGCACCGGTTCCAGACCAGGTTCGCGCCGATTGTGGTCGTCGCCGAAGGGGCCCACCCGGTGAGCGAGGATCTGACGACCGCCAACGAGCAGCTTGACTCCTTCGGCCATGTGCGGCTCGGCGGAGTGGGCCAGCTGCTGGCCGAGGAGATCGAGAAGCGGACCGGCAAGGAGGCCCGCTGCACCGTGCTCGGCCATGTTCAGCGCGGCGGCACCCCGACGGCGTTCGACCGGGTTCTCGCCACCAGGTTCGGCGTGCACGCCGTTCAGGCGGTGCACGACGAGGCGTTCGGCGTCATGGTGGCCCTGCGCGGCACCGATATCGTCCGCGTCCCGCTCGCCGAGGCCACCAGCCAGCTCAAGCTGGTTCCTCCGCAGCGCTACGCCGAAGCCGAAGTCTTCTTCGGCTGACCTGCGGGTGGCGGTGCCCGGTGTTTCCGGGCGGGTCACCACTGTCCGTTCGGCCCAAAGAATGTGAGTTGAGGATTGCGAGGCGGCCGACTTCTGTCTATACTCGGTTACGAGTACTTGCGAACGAATCCTCGGTTACGATGACTTGGCTGCGAGGTGCGGCGGGATGGCCAAGCGGCGGAAGGTCGGCAACCTGCTGGCTTTGTCGTTGCTTAACTTGCTGATGCAACGGCCGATGTACCCGTATGAGATGGCGTCGACGCTCCGGCAGCGAGGCAAGGACGATGCCATCAAGATCAACTGGGGCTCGCTCTACACCATCGTGCAGAACCTGGAGAAGTACGGCTTCATCGAAACCGTGGAGGTCGTCAGGGAGGGCAGGCAGCCGGAGCGGACCACCTACCAGATCACCGAGGCGGGGCGGGCCGAGCTGATGGGCTGGCTGCGCGAGCTGCTCAGCGTCCCGGAGCGGGAGTACACCGGGTTCGAGGCGGCGCTCGGCGAAAGCGCCATCCTGCCGCCCGACGAGCTGGCCAGCCTGCTGCGGCAGCGGCTGGACACGCTGGACGCGGTCAACGCCCAGCAGCAGGCCGAGCTCGAGACCGTCGAGACCCGGATACCCAGGCTCTTCCTGATCGAGTCGGAGTATTACCTGGCCCTGCGCCGGGCCGAGGCGGACTGGGTGCGCGCGCTGCTGATGGAGTTCACCGACGGTACGTTCCCCGGCCTGGACGGCTGGCGCCAGTTTCACCGGACCGGACAGCTGCCGGATGAGGTTCGCGTGCTCTTGGAAGACGAAGGAGGGGATGCCACGGCCAGCTAATCAAAACGACCCCGACCTGGTGCGGTAACACCAGTGGCCGGGGCCGTCAACCTCATATTGATCCCGCGAGCAGGCGGAACCCGAGGTCCCAGTAGTAAGAATAGCCGGGTTCTCCTCGCGGGGCTGGATCGAAGTGATCCGCAACTTAGAGGAGTCAGCAGTGAGTTCGACCGACTGTGCCATCGAGGCACGTCAGCTAGTCAAGACCTACGCCACCCGCGGCCGCAAGCACGGCATCCGGGCGCTGGACGGGCTGGACATCAGCGTTCCGCGCGGCATGATCTACGGCCTGCTCGGCCCGAACGGAGCAGGCAAGACCACCACCGTCAAGATCCTCACCTCCCTCGCCCGGCCCGACTCGGGGACCGCCCGCGTCGAGGGCATCGACGTGCTGGCCCAGCCGGGCCACCTGCGGCAGGTGATCGGCGTCGTGGCCCAGCGTTCCGGCGCCGACCCGACCGCCACCGGCCGGGAGAACCTGATGCTGCAGGGCCGGCTGTACGGGCTGCGGGGCCATGCCGTGGGAGCGCGCGTGGACGACCTGCTCGCCCACTTCGGGCTCACCGAAGCGGGCGGCCGGCTGGTCAAGACATACTCCGGTGGCATGCAGCGCCGCCTGGACGTCGCGCTCGGGCTGATCCACCGCCCCGCCGTGCTGTTCCTGGACGAGCCAACGACCGGTCTGGACCCGGAGTCCAGGACCGCCATGTGGCTCGAGATCGCGCGCCTGGCCGCCCAGGACGGGGTGACCGTGCTGCTGACCACGCACTACCTGGAGGAAGCGGACCGGCTGGCGGGCCGGTTCGCGATCGTGGACCGCGGCCGGGTCGTCATCTCGGGAACGCCGGACGAGCTCAAGGGCGAGCTGCACGGCGACGCCGTGCACGTGGAACTCCCCGCTGACACCGACGCGAGCCTGGTCCGGGACGTGCTGGCGGGCCTGCCTGCGGTGCGGGACGTGCTGATCGCGGGACGTGACGTGTCCGCGCGCAGCGACGACGGTGCGGCGGCCGTCCCGGTTGTGCTGGCCGAACTGCAGCGGGCCGGAATTCACGCCGCCTCGGTGGCGGTGGCCCGGCCGTCGCTGGACGACGTGTACCTGCGGCACACCGGGCGCCGGTACAGCGAGGCTGCGACCCCGGACGGCAACGTGGCAGACGACGAGCGCGAACTAGCGGAGGCGAGCAAGTAATGGCAACCGGACATATCACGACAGATTCGCTCGATTCCACACCTCCGGACCAAGCGGATTTCCCCGCGCCGCGGCACGTGGCCGGGCGGATGTCGCTCGGTACGGCGCTCCTGCACACCGGGTACCTGACCGGCAGGAAACTGCACGCCCTGGTCAGGCAGCCATGGGTGCTGGCGTTCAGCGTCGTCCAGCCGGTGATCTGGCTGTTCTTGTTCGGGCAGCTGTTCCGGAAGGTCATCGACATCCCGGGCTTCGCCTACCACGGCACCTACCTGGACTACCTGGTGCCCGGCGTGATCGCGATGAACGCCATGTCCAGCAACATGTGGGCGGGCATGACGATGATCGAGGAGATCGATCGTGGCACGCTGAACCGGTTCCTGGTCTCGCCGGCCAGCCGGATCGCGATCATGAACGCCACCGTGGCCGAGCAGGCGGTCAGCACCACCGTGCAATCGCTGATCATCGTGGCCCTCGGCCTGGCGGGCGGGGCCCGCTATCACAGCGGGGTCGCCGGCGTTGCGGTCATGGTCGCGGCGTCGATCGTCGTCGGCGTGGTGTTCGGCGCCCTTTCCAATGCGGTCGGCATGACGCTGCGCTCCCGTGAGGCGATCATCGGCGTATACACGTTCTTCATGCTTCCGCTGATGTTCCTGTCCTCGGCGTTCGTGCCGACCCAGCTCATGCCAGGCTGGATGCAGGCCATCGCGTCGCGCAATCCGCTCAACTGGGTGGTTCAGATCGGCCGTTCGGCGGTCTCGGCCGCACCCGACTGGGCCGCGATCGGCGTGCGCTGCGGCGGCCTGCTGGTGCTGGCGGTGGCGTGCGTGGCCGTATCGGTGCTGACGTTCCGCTCGTACTCCAAGCACGCCTAACGGCCTGGGCCGTCCCGCAAGGCTCAGCAGCCTTGCGGGACGCGGGCCGCCGGCGTCAGCACCTCGCCGACCGCCTCGACCATCCGCGTCATCTCGTAGGCGACCAGGTCCGTCCTCCGACGCCGGCCCGATAAGCTGGCTGCAATTTTAGGCGGATATATGCGAAATATCCGGCAGATAGTGATCTAGCCGGACGCGGTCTCGAGCGCGGCTGCGGGATCCTCGAGCGGCGGCGGCAGCGGCGCATCGCTGCTCCGGATGGCGCGGATATCACGAGGGATGAGAGCCAGTGCGGATGCGACGATGATCGCCGCTGCCGCCGCGTACTGTGCCCGGGAGACGCCGATTGCGGCACCGAGCGGGCCGGCGATCAGAGCTCCGGCAGGCATCGCTATGACCGTGCCAAGAATGTCATAAGACGAGACCCGGGCCAGCTTGTCCGACGGGATGTTCCGCGCCATCGTCACGGTCCACTGCACCATCATGATCTCGACCAGCACGCCGAGACCGAACGACGCGACGCACACCGCAACCAGGGGCAGGACCATCGCCAGCGAGAGCGGGGAGATGGCGACCGCACCCCCCGTGAGCACGACGAACAGCATGGGCCGGCGAGGTGTGAGACGCAGCGATACGATACCGCCGGCGATCAGGCCGAACGCGTCCGCCGCGGTAATCGCGCCCCAGGCCGCCGGGCCGCCGAGGTGCCGCTCCGCCACTACCGGGCCGAGCACGGAGAAAGCCCCGTACCAGGCCATCATCACGACACCGAACTGAGCGACGATCACCCATAGCCAGGTGTGCGAACGGAACTCCGACCAGCCCTCGCGCAGTTCGGCGAGCATGCTCGGCGCCGGCGCCGGCGCCTGGGCGGGCTCCCTCGCTGCCCCGCCAGAGTGGGGTTCTGCTCTCGTATCAGGCCGCGAACCTGCGATGGACAGCAGCAGCGGAACCGTAGACACCATGCCGACGCCGCACAGCACCAGCGCCCAGCCTGCCCCGGCCGCCGCGACCAGCAGGCCGGCCACGGCCGCGCCTGACATCTGCCCGGTGTTCATCGCCAGCCGGCTGATGGCGCTTGCTTCCTGCAGCATGCTGCGAGGGACCAGGCGGGGGAGCAGGGCCTGGGAGGCTGGGTAGAAAATGGCGGCCCCGGTCCCGGTGATGGCCTCCAACCCGATCATGGCCCACAAAGGCGAATGGCCGCTCAGCACGAGGACGCCGAAGGTTCCCTCGCCCAGCGCCATCAGCAGGTTGGCCGTCACGATGACCCGCTGGGGCCGGAACCTGTCGGCCGCGACGCCGCCGATGAGCGCGAACACCAGCGCCGGGGCGATCTGAGCGGCGAGTACGTAGGACAGGTCGGCAGGGGAGTTGGTGGCCCTCAGCACCGCGAACGAAACGCCGACCATGGAAAACCCCACCGAGGCGGGCGCGATCAGCCGGTCGCCGAGCAGGAGGCGGAAGTCCCGGATCGCGAGCACGGGAAACCGGCGGCTCAGCCCACCGCGTGACATCGGCTCGGTCCTTTCCAGTCGGGCGTCCAGCCGGACTGGCCAGCACCCCGGCTCTGCGACGCTAACCGCCAGGCCGCGGCAGGGGCAAATTGTTTTCCCAGCTAAGAGGCTATGCGGCCAGGCGGTTCAATCGAGCTGGTCGATCCGGGTCCACACGCCAGGAGGATTGTCCTCACGGGGCATCCACAGCATCGGCTGCCTGCCCTCGTACTTGAACTGGAAGCCGGGATCGCCCGGAAAGCGATCCCTCCGGTCGGGCCAGACGACCTGCAGGTACGGTGGCCTGACGTAGCCGTAATACCGGTCTGATACCGCGAACATGCTGGTCATCCGCCAGCTCGCGTGCACCGGGCGGACGGCGAGCGAACACGGGCAGATGCCGTCGAGCTGATCGCCTGCCTCGATCACCGCGCCGTTCGCGATGCGATCGCCGATCGAGTTCAGGATGACCGTCATGTGCTCGACGGGAAGGCCGTACATGGTCAGCTCCGGGCCCTGGTGACTGAGCCAGAGACCGACGGTGTACGCCCAGGGCGGCGCGATCTCGTCGCCGAGCACGGCGGAGACTGACCAGCCGACGGTGGCGATATCGTCGGCGATGGCGGCCATGCAGGCCTCTGGATCGAAGCTGGTGCTGTTGTCCGCCGCCGCGCACTCCGCGCACCGGCACCGTTCTTGCGGGGGGTGGGCACGGTGCCTCCGGGAAGGGTTCATGCCCGACACATTACGAGGGGGGTACGACATTTTCGGGCCCCCGATCGGGGGCCGCTGACCCGCGGCAGACCCGCGGTTCAGGGCAGGCGGGCCCGGAAAGCCGCGGTCTTGACCCGGTTCTGGCACGAGGTGGAGCAGTACCGGCGGGTGCCGTTGCGGGAGGTGTCCACATAGACCCGGTCGCACCGGGGAGCCGTGCAGACGCCGAGCCGGTCGTACAGCTCGCCGCCGACCACCACCGCCAGGCCGGTGCCGCAGCCCGCCGCCCAGCCGTTCGGCAGCGAGTTGTCCGCGGCGTGGAAGTGCAGATGCCAGGACTGACCGTCGTGCCGTTCCAGCTCGGGCCGCGCTCCGGTGCGGATGAGCAGCGTGTTGACCCGGCCTGCCGCCTCGTCCACGGCACCGGCGCTGACGGCCTCGAAGACGCCGCGCAGTTCGGCCGCGACGAAGCAGAGCTCCGCGGCTTCCTCCCAGCTGGCCGCCCGGCCGCCGGCTGCTGTCAGGACGGTGGCGACGGCCTCGGTGCGTTCGTCAGCCTCGGGCGGAAGGTAGCGGCGACCCCGGCCCTCGCCGGGGGTCAGCAGGTTCACCAGCTCCACGGCCACCCTGATCACGAGATCTGTGTGACTGTTGAAGTTCACTTGACCAGTTACACCCCAGCCGTTAGGTTAGTGACCATCAAAGAGAGCTTAGCCAGTAACGGACCGCGAACCAAGCTTCACCCGCTACCCGGTCCGGTCACCAGCGGGCGGAATACCAAGGAGGCAGGCCGTGCCGGAACTTGACCGCGACACCGCGCAAGACTGGATCGAGCGCTGGGACCGCCAGCAGGAGGAGAGCCTGCCCGACCGCGAAGACAGGTTCACCGCGCTGATCGACGCGGTCGAGGAGGGGACCGGGCGGCCGGACCCGCTCGTGCTCGACATCGGCTGCGGCCCCGGCTCGATCGGCGTCCGGCTGCTGGCCCGGCTGCCGCGCGCCACCGTGATCGGCATTGACGCCGATCCGGTTTCGCTGACGCTGGGCCAGGCGGCTTACCGCGACGTGCCCGGACTGCGCTTCACCGACCTGGACCTGCGCGTTCCTGGCTGGTCCACGCGACTCGGCCTGAGCAGGCCCGCCGATGCCGCGGTGAGCACCACCGCGCTGCACTGGCTGCCCGAACAAGATCTACGCGCCATGTACGCCGAACTCGCCACCGTGCTCCGCCCCGGCGCCCTGCTGCTCGACGGCGACCACTTCACCCTCGACGCGAAGGAGTCTCCGACCCTGGCCCGTCTCGACCTGGCGCTGCGGCAGCGCGAGGACCTGCGGCGCTTTCCCGGCGGGCACACCGAAAGCTGGTCCGGCTGGTGGGAGTCGGTCGCCGCCGACCCGGCGCTGGCGGAGCACGTCGTGGAACGCAAGCGCCGTCACGTTGACGCCGGCCACCACGGCACCGAGTCGAACCAGCTCGCCACCCACGTCGAGGCGCTCAAGGCCGCGGGTTTCGCCGAAGTCGGGACCCTCTGGCAGTGCGGCGACAACCGCCTCCTGTGCGGTGTCCTGCCGGGCGAGTAGCGATGGTACGGGCCGGTCAGTGACGCCGGGCGTAGGCGACGTTGATGACCGCGATCACGATCCAGATCAGGACTATCAGTACCGCCGCGCCGCCGTTCACCTGCCCGGCGGCGCCCGGACGGAGCACCGTCGCGGTAGCGCCTATGGCCAGCCCCATTGACCCCAGGGCCAGCGCGACCGCCCCGAATCCGATCCGCCCCGGCACCGGCTCCCGGCGCGGCCGCGGCCGCGCCGGCCGACCTGGCGGCGGACCCGGATACGGCGCCTGGCCATACAGCCGTGCGTCGATTCGCTTGTCGATTTCCTCGCCGATGCGCTCGACCAGCCCCTCGGCTACGGCCGTGTCGTAGCCGGAGCCTAGATCACGATGCGCGGCCGCGGAGGCCTGGACTTCTTCTCTGATGCTCACGCTGTGTCTCCCGCTCGCTCTCGGGGCGCCGTCAGACGCCACGCTATCGGCGGGCGGTGCGGGAAACACTGGGGCTAGCACCCGCTTGCCACCTCCGGGGAGCCCCCGGGAGACAAGCCGGATCGCGCGGGAAGGACTGCTTATGTGCCGTTCCGGGGATCGAATGGCGGCTGGCACACTAGGGGGATGTCGCAGTCCCCCGACCCGGGAGGCCCGGACGAGCCGTGCGTTCTGCTCAAGCTGGGCGAGATCGTGCTCAAAGGTCGGAACAGGCAGCAGTTCGAGCGCATTCTGCAGGCCAACATCCACAACGCGGTGCGGGGCACCGGCATACCGGTTGACCTGCGCCAGCGCGAAGGGGTCATCCTGCTGCGCGTCGCCGACGGCGAACAGCGCGGCGAGCCCGGCTGGACGCGGGCCGCGGGACAGATCGCTGAGCGGGTGCGGGACGTGCCCGGCATCGCCCGGGTTTGCCAGCCGCTGCGGGTGGCCAAGACGCCCGCGGCGGTCACCGCTGCCGCGGTCGCGCTGACCAAGGGCCGCACCGGCACTTTCGCGATCCGGGCGCGCCGCCGGGACAAGCGCTTCGCGCTGACCTCGGGGCAGCTGGGCGTGCTGATCGGCCGGGAGATACAGGAGGCCCACGGGCTGGGCGTCAACCTGTCCCGTCCCGACACGGAGGTTTTCATCGAGGTGGACACCGACGAGGTGTTCGTGTTCACCGAGGGAGTCACCGCAGTGGGCGGGCTGCCGGTGGGGATGAGCGGCCGGGGCGTGGTGCTCATGTCGGGTGGCATCGACTCCCCGGTGGCTGCCTACCGGATGATGCGTCGCGGCCTCCGCTGCTTTTTCCTGCACTTCTCGGGCATGCCGCTGACCGGGCCCGAATCAATCTACAAGGCCTATGCGCTGGTCCGCGGGCTTGACCGGTTCCAGGGCGGGTCCCGGCTGTTCGTGGTGCCGTTCGGCAAGGCGCAGCAGGCCCTGGCCTCCTCCGGCGCGGACCGGCTGCTGATCGTCGCGCAGCGGCGGCTGATGCTCAAGACCGGCGAGGTCCTCGCCCGGCGGCTCAGCGCCACCGCGCTGATCACCGGCGACTCACTCGGCCAGGTGAGCAGCCAGACCCTCGCCAACATCACCGCGCTCGACGACGCCACCAAACTCCCGATCCTGCGCCCGCTGATCGGCTGGGATAAGGCCGAGATCATGGCCGAGGCCCGCCGCATCCGCACCCTGGCCATCTCCGAACTCCCCGACCAGGACTGCTGCACGCTGCTCACCCCGCGCCGGGTGGAAACCCGCGCCCGCATTGACGACCTGCACCGCCTGGAAGGCCGCCTCGACGTCGCAGACCTAGCCGACACCCTGGCCGCAAATGCCCAGGAATACCGCCAGGAAAACCTGTAAACCTTTTATCCCGAACGATCGGTGGTGCGTGCTCCCGCTCACCTCCTGCCCGCCCGGGAAGCCGACCACCAGCACCACTAGCCCGTCAAGCACCAATTGCCCACAACTTGGCCGCCGCCGCCGTCGTCCGGTCCGCCCAGTCCAACGACCGCGATGGACCATTGGTGTTGTTCCCGCAACATCGATGGAACATCGTTGTCGTTCGGGCACGCGTGCACCAGTACCACGGGCCTCACGAGCCTCTTACCTCCCGGCCTTAGGTGAGGGCGGGCGCGCGGGGGACGGCTGGGGCGGGGGTGAGGGTGCGGCCGACTAGGGGGGACAGGTGGGCGGCCACGCTGGCCAGCTCACGGAGGTCGGATTCGACCAGGGCCTGCGGGCCGTCGCACAGTGCGGTCTCCGGGCTCGGGTGGACGTCCACGATGATGCCATCCGCGCCGACCGCGATCGCGGCCCTGGACAACGGCACGACCAGATCGCGGCGGCCGCCCGAATGCGACGGGTCCACGATGACCGGCAGGTGCGACAGCCGCTGGGTCACCGGCACCGCGCTGATGTCCAGAGTGTTCCTCGTGGCCGTCTCGAAGGTGCGGATGCCGCGCTCGCAGAGCACGATGTCGAGGTTGCCGCGCTGGGCGATGTACTCGGCGGCCATCAGCCACTCCTCGATGGTGGCGTTCATGCCGCGCTTGAGCATGACCGGCTTGCCGACCCCGCCGACCGCCTGCAGCAACGGGAAATTCTGCATGTTGCGGGTGCCGACCTGAAGCATGTCCGCGTAGCTGGCGACCAGGTCCACGTCAGCCGGGTCGACCACCTCGGTCACGATCGGCAGGCCGGTCTCGGCCCGCACCTCGGCGAGGATCTTCAGCCCGGCCTCGCCCAGTCCCTGGAACGCATACGGTGAGCTGCGCGGCTTGTACGCGCCGCCGCGCAGCAGCGATGCGCCCGCGGCCTTCGCCATCAGGGCGGACGCCAGCGTCTGCTCGGCCGTCTCGACGGCACACGGCCCGGCGATGACCGTCAGCGTGTCCGGGCCGATCGGCACTCCGGCCACCCTGATCACCGAACGTTCCCGGTGGTGCTCCCGGCTGACCAGCTTATAGGGAGCGGAGATCCGCACCACGTCGCTGACTCCCGGCATGCCGCGCAGGTTCAGCGTGTCCAGGTGATCGACGTCACCGACCAGGCCGACAATCGTCCGGGACATGCCCCGGCTCACGAACGCGTCGCCGCCCGCCGCACGTACCCGGTCGACGACGCCGTCGACTTCGGTTTCTCCGGCCTCCGCCGTCATCACCACGACCATGTTGTCCGCCTCCACTCGTTGTCACGCATAAAGAAAAGCCCCGGAGCCAGCTGGCCCGGGGCTTTCGTGAGGTCGCTTCTGTCAGCGCAAAGTCTGGCAGGCGACCGTCCCGAACCCGGGCCGGCGGCCAAACCAAAACCAGAACTGCTCGCGCATGATCGAGATCCTAGCGCATGCCGTCAAGGCACAGCTGCCCCGCCCGCAAGCCCCCGGCCCGCCAGCACCGCCCGCAAGTGCCCGCCCGCCAGCACCGGCCAGGGGACCGGGGACCCGCGTCAGTAGCCGACGTCGAGGGTGATGGTGCTGCCCCGTGGCGCCTGGCCGGTCGGGCTGTAGTCGAACACCTTGTCAAACGGCCCGTAGGTATTCACCGTGACCTGGAATCCGGCGGCCTGCAGGACCTGGGTCGCCTGAGCCACCGACATCCCGTCCGGGCTCGGCACATTTACTTGCTGGGGACCGGTGGACACGTTGACGGTGATGGTCTCGCCCTGGGTGAAGGTCGCGCCGGCGGCGGGCTGCTGCCCGGTGACGGTGCCGGCCGCCTGCTGGCTGGTGTTGTCCGGCTGCTGCTGCAGCGTCACGCCCTGCTGGCCGGCCCACTGCTCCGCCGTCTGGACGTTTTCCCCGACGAAGCTGGGCAGCGGCGGACCGGCAGCGACCAGGATGGTGACCGGCTTGATCTGCGGCCAGGAGGTGCCCGCGGCCGGATTGGTGCCGAGCACAGCCCCGAGCGGGGCGCTCGAGCCGACCTTCTGGGTGGTGGGGACCAGGTGCGCGCGCTGCAGCGCGGCCTGGGCCGCGGCCAGCGTGTCACCACTCACCGCGGGCACCGTGGAGGTGAAGGGCCCGGCCGAGACCACGATCGCGATGGCAGCGCCCTTCGACACCCGCCCGGCCGGGCGGGTGCCGACCACCGTGCCCTTCGGCACGGCGTTGCTGTGCACCTGGGTGCTCTTCTTGACGGCGAAGCCGTCCGCGGTCAGCGCGTCGGTGGCCTGGGCGACCGAGTCGCCGGCCACCGCCGGAACCTGCGCGTACCGTCCGGCGGCGAGCCACCAGCCGCCGAGCCCGAGCCCCGCGCCGAGCACGAGGACCAGCGCGATGACCAGGAGCCGCGGGCTGAACAGCCACCGCTGCAGGAACGGCTCGCGGCCGCCGCGGTACCGGCCGCCGTCCTCGCGGTGGACGACGAGCGTATGGGAGCTCACGTCATCGCGCGGGACCACGGCAAACCGGCCGCTGCCGTGCTGACCGATGCCGTACTGGCCGCTAGCGAACCCCGAGCCGAACTGGGCCGCGGCGAGCGGGCCGGTTCCGTTTCCGTTCGCGGGCGGTAGCGCCCCGGTACGCGCCCACCACCCGTTGGTGGCGGCGGGCGTGTCCAGGTCGAGCCACGGCGCCTCGCCGAGACCCTGCACGCCGGCTCCCAGCACGCCGGCTCCGAGCACGAGCGGGCCGGTACCGGGCCCGCCGGGTCCGGGCCCGCCGGGTCCGGGCCCGCCGGGCCCGAGTGCACTGGGCTCGTGCTGTTCCGCCCGGACCCGGCGGACCGCGCGCAGGAACTCGACCGCATCGGCGGGGCGCTGCGCCGGATCCCGGCTGGTAGCCGCGAGCACGAGCTGATCGACGGCCGCCGGCAGACCAGGCACCAGCGCCGAGGGCGCGGGAACGTCGTTGTTGACGTGCTGGTAGGCCACGGACAGCGGCGTGTCGCCAGTGAACGGCACGCGGCCGGTGAGCATCTCGAAGAACATCACGCCCGCTGAGTAGACGTCCCCGCGCGGGCCGGTGCTGTCCCCGGTCACCTGCTCGGGCGGCACATAGGCCACCGTACCGATGAGCAGGCCGGTCCGGGTGTGCCCGGCCGCGGTGAGCGCCCGGGCCAGGCCGAAGTCCGCCACCTTGACCCGGCCGTCCGCGGTCAGCAGGACGTTCTCCGGCTTAACGTCGCGGTGCACGATGCCGGCGGCATGCGCGGACGCGAGCCCGTCGAGCACGCCGGACATGATCTCAAGCGCCACCGCCGGGGCCAGCCGCCCGTTGTCGCGGAGCAGTTCCTTGAGCGTCCGCCCGGGTACGTACTCCATCGCCAGGTAAAGGAATGGGCCGTCGGCGCCCTGGTCATAGACCGCGACCACGTTCTGGTGCGACAGGCGCGCCACCGACTTAGCCTCGCCGATGAACCTGCGCACGAAATCGTCGTCTCTGGCCAGCTCAACGTGCATGACCTTGAGCGCCACCTGACGGTCCAGCCTGGTGTCCATGGCCCGGTAGACAGTGGCCATCCCGCCGTGCGCAATGCGCGCGGTCACGGCGTAACGCCCGTCGAGCAGGCGCCCGGCAAGGGGGTCGGCCAGCGTATCGTCCATCGCGACCGATTTTACGGTTGTTTTGCCTATCTAGCGCGGTTAATCGTGGTGCCCGCTGGCCACAGCTGCATCACGGGCTTTCCTGGGCGAGCACCCCGGCCCGTTCGGCCAAATTGAAGGGCCGCCAGCGGGAACAGGTGAGCGGTCCTCAGCCCGGCCGGGTCCCTGCGGATAACGTGTTGGGTTGTGGCAGCTAGCGGACGCGTCGTCGTGGCCGGTGCGGGCCTGGCCGGGCTGCGCACGGTGGAGGAACTGCGGGCCGGCGGCGCGGCCGGCCCGATTACCCTGATCGGCGCGGAGGCGCGCCCGCCGTATGACCGTCCGCCGCTGTCGAAAAAGGTACTCAGCGACGCCGGGCTTGATCCGTCGCTGAAGGCCGACTTCGCCGCGCTTGAGGTGGACTTCCGCCCGGGTGAAGCGGCCGTGCGGCTGGCCGGGACGACCCTGGTGACCAGCCGGGACGAGTACCCGTTCGACCATCTGGTGCTGGCGACCGGAGCATTGCCGGTGACGCTGCCGGGACCGGGGCGGCAGCGGGTCCTGCGCAGCTACGATGACGCGCTGGCGCTGCGGGATCTGCTCCGGCCCGGCCTGCGGCTGGCCATCGTGGGGGCCGGCTGGATCGGCGCGGAACTGGCCACCGCGGCCGCCGCGCGAGGCGGCCAGGTCACGGTGGTAGAGGCGGGACCCGCGCCGCTCGCGTCCGCGGTGGGGGCTCCGGTAGGGGCGCAGACCGCGGCCTGGTACGCCGGCGCCGGCGTCGACCTGCGGGTCGGCGTCAGCGTCGCGGCCGTGCAGCCGGGCGGGCTCGCGCTGGCCGGCGGCGAGTGGATCGCCGCGGACGAGATCGTCACCGCGGTCGGGGTGCGCCCGGCGACCAGCTGGCTGGAGGGTTCGGACGTCCGGCTGGCCAATGGCGTGGCCGTGGACGCCCACCTGCGCGCGTCGCAGCCCGGCGTCTACGCGGTGGGGGACTGCGCCGCCTTCGAGTCGCGGCGGTTCGGCCGGCCGCTGCGGTTCGAGCACTGGGATGTGGCCCTGCACGCCCCCGAGGTGGTCGCGGCCAACGTGCTCGGTGGCGTTGCCGTCTACGACCCGGTGCCGTACTTCTGGTCCGAGCAGTTCGGTCGCATGGTGCAGTACGCCGGATACCACGGTGACGCCGACCGGCTGGTCTGGCGCGGCGATCCCGCCGGGCCCCGCTGGGCGGCGTGCTGGCTGGCTGGCGGGCGGCTGGTCGCCGTGTTGACCGTGGATCGCCCCCGGGATCTGCTCCAAGGCCGCCGGCTGATCGAGTCCCGCGATCCCGTGGACATCACCCGCCTCAGCGACCCCGGCATCCCCTTTAAAGCAGCCATCGCGACCTAGCCGCCAGGATCTGGGGCCACCTGGGCAAAATGCAATCGATAGCTGTTGGCTTTGCCGGTAACCCTGGTGTTTGGGAGCAGCCAGGACGTGGGAACATTTGGTCTCGTGGCCCAGATTGACCCCGCGACCGACGCTCTCGTCGGCGAATGGCTGAAACTCCCCGACGTCGCCGGCCAGCTCGGCGTCCCCATCGGGCGGGTGAAGCAGTTGCTCCGCGACCGCAAGCTCCTCGCCGTGAAGCGTCCGGAAGGGACGCTCGCGGTACCGGCCGCCTTCCTTGACGGCAATCAGGTCGTCAAGGGCCTGTGCGGAACCCTGACCCTGCTCTTCGACTGCGGCTTCGACGAGCCGGACGCGCTTCGCTGGCTGTTCACGGCGGACGAGACGCTGCCCGGCACGCCGATCGACGCGATCGCCAGGCACAAGGCGACCGAGGTCAACCGGCGGGCGCAGGCCCTGGCCTTTTAGCGACCCGGCGGGCACAGCCCTGGCCTTTTAGCGACCCGGCGGGCGCAGCCCTGGCCTTTAGCGACGCTGCGCTGGTCGCTAACCGCTAGGCTGGCGGCATGCCGCCGAGCCCGCCGCGTCCGCGCCCTGCCGCGAGAGCGGACGCCAAACGTGCCGTCGGCCAGCCGCACTCACCGCTGATCCGTGAGCTGCTCGCCTCCGGCCGTCAGGCGTTCTCCTTTGAGTTCATGCCGCCCAAGACCGAGGCTGAGGAACAGCAGCTGTGGCGCGCGATCCGGCAGCTCGAGCCGCTGCGGCCTACATTCGTCTCGGTCACCTACGGGGCCGGCGGGTCGACCAGGGACCGGACGGTCCGGGTGACGGGCCGGATCGCCTCCGAAACCACGCTGACCCCGGTCGGGCACCTCACCGCGGTGAACCACTCGGTGGCCGAGCTCAGGCAGGTGGTCGGCTCCTACGCGGCGGTCGGCGTACGCAACGTGCTCGCCCTGCGAGGCGATCCGCCCGGCGACCCGAACGCGGCCTGGATCCCGCACCCGGACGGGCTCAGCTTCGCCGCCGACCTGGTCCGCCTGATCAGGTCGGCCGGTGACTTCTGCGTCGGGGTGGCCGCGTTCCCTGAGAAACACCCCGGTGCACCCGACGCCGAGACGGACGCACGCTACTTCCTGGCCAAGTGCCGGGCGGGCGCGGACTTCGCGATCACCAACATGTTCTTCTACCCGGAGGACTACCTGCGGCTGCGGGACCGGGTCGCGGCCCAGGGCGGAGATGTGCCGATCATCCCTGGCATCATGCCCGTCACCAGCCTGCGGGTGATCGAGCGGGCGATCGAGCTGGGCGGCTGCCGGGTGCCTACGCAGCTATGGGAGCGGCTACAGGCGGTGGCGGACGACCGGGCGGCGGTGCGCGAGATAGGCGTGGAATACGCCGCGGGAATGTGCCAGCGGCTGCTCTCAGAAGGCGTGCCCGGCCTGCATTTCTACACCCTCAACTGGTCCCGGGCGACCAGGGAGATCTATCAGCGGCTCGGTCTGGGGGACAGCGGCCTGGGGGAGCGGGGCCCGGGGGAGCGGGGCCATCCAGAGCGCCGGGGAGAGCGATTGCGCAGCGGAAGCTCGGCGCCCATCACCGCGTAAGGCGGTTCAGCGCTGGGGAAGAACTGGAAGTCGGTCAGCAGGTCGACGAAGCCTGTTCCCCGGTAGAGCCGCCTGGCTGGCGAGTCGGCGTCCCTGGTCGACAGCACCGCGGTGCGTTCTGCCCGGCCCGAGGTGAGCCTGAGCAGGACGTCGGCGCCGGTGCCGTGGCCCTGATGCGCGGGGGCCACGTGCAGTTCGGCGACTTCGAACGAGTCGTCCATCCAGCCCGAGGCGACCCTGGCGCCTCGCGAGGATGTCAGCGCGTTCCTGACCGTGTTATGCCACCACTGGCCGGGCGCCCCGTGGAAGCCGTAGCCGAAGCCGACCGGCTCGCC
>Ga0182030_10010807_pt1 | contig 18493 bp, 19 predicted proteins | sample 812S3MmetaG_FD_121299 | JGI IMG/M metagenome (GOLD analysis project Ga0182030, IMG submission 121299) | Permafrost microbial communities from Stordalen Mire, Sweden - 812S3M metaG (Illumina Assembly) | ecosystem: Environmental > Terrestrial > Soil > Wetlands > Permafrost | place: Sweden...
CCCCCAATTCCCCTTCTCATACCCCTTAATAAACCTCTCATACAACCTAGCCAATCGACCCGTAGCCTCCGCCTTAAAAAAATCAGAGCGCGAAGGATCAAGTCTCATATTCACGAGACTAGCCATTGCGCTCACGTACCAGTATTCTTGGAGTCCGCGACCGGTGCGCATCCCGCGCTCTTCGAGAATGGTGAGTGCGGACTGCAGGAGGGTGGGGACGGTGGTGGTGAGGGGGGTGAGGAAGAGGTGCGCTATGGGGGAGGAGGTTAGTGGGGGCTGGTTGGGGGAGAGTGGAGCGTACCAGATTCGAGGGTGCAGAGGAATGTGTTATGACAGATTGAAAGGGCTGCGCGGGAGACGTCTTCGCGGAGGAATGGCAGTGCGAAATTATTGGTTGCGAGGAGTTGGGAATGGATGTCGAGGATTGCTTGTGCATTCTCGAAACAAATCAGGCGTGAATAACGCGCGTGGGAGGAATCGGATTTTCGTGCGAAGGGTGTGTGGATTAGGATGAGGAATTGTCGGAGTTGCAGGGCGAGAAGGGAGGACGCGAGGGTTGATTGAGGGGATGTCCATCTTGGGATGGAATTGAGTGCTAAGGTAATTTGGTGTTCGTATTGGAGGACTTCGCTGTGTTGCATTTGATGGGACGGATCGTTGATGAGTGAGCACAATGAGACGCGCAGTGACAAGCTCTTCGAGGCATTGTGTAAGTATGATGTTGACGTATATTCGCTCTCCGCTTTTGGGACCGGAAGCTGTGAGGAGTCTGGGGCAAACTCCTGATCGTGAATATTGAGAGGTATGTTGCAGTCAATAGGAATTGCAGAGAGTGATGATGGCGCTCCCCGATTGATAGCGGCTTGGAGCTCGAGTTCTGCGGTGACAGCCCAAAGTCTTCGCCTCATTTCTCCATCAAAAGGAGAGCATTTACCTTGTAGCAAGCTCGGATCTCGATGCATGCCAGCTGACCTGAAGTATGCCAATAGATTCTCTGCTTCCACATATGCTTCTTTGACCTTCAGAAGATTGGTCGATGCTGCTATGATGCGCAGACACATGACTTGATACATTTCCATGAATCTGTGTTTCGAACTTTGCTGCTTCAGCCAAGCATTGCAAGCATGGATCCATGATACAGCCTCCTTCCGCGCTGAAGATCCGTCTCCGTCGAAGCTCATTTCATTTTTTGGGGACATGCATCGGACAGTCGCCATGAGCATGAGTAGGACGGCAACAAAGCCGGGCCTAGTATTCCGAGGAGCTCTCCAGAAGAGCTCGTATTCAATTATGAAGGAAGGACCATGGAGAATGTGATATGCTGTCTCAAAGGTGCTGAGGTAGGTTTGGAGAAACTGATCTGTTTCAGAACGCTCCGGTACCATTTCGAGCAGATCAGGAATCCTTTCGGGTGCCTTGATTTGGTGCGCTTTCCACTGAGTCTCTAAAATTACCGCTTCTTTTTGAAGCTTTCTCAATGCTGAACACGGATGAATCTCTTTCATGAATGCACGAACATCTGGAAACTATTTTCAGTTAGCTGACTTGGACTAAATTCCAATGGGGAAGCACATACATGGGCTAACAGGCTTGTAATATTAGATGCACCGTATAATTGCGTCCTGAATCCTTTTCCCTTGAAGAAGTTGGTCTCCGACTTTCTCGCTCTACGCTCATCCCTCAGGGATCTTGAAATAGTCGCATCCGCACGTGGCGATTCATTTTGTGCCACCAATTTTTCTAATTCTGCCAGACGAGTTTCCAGCTTCCTTATAATATCTTCTTGATTTAATGATGGCGAAGTAGAGGGTGGAACGATTGGATGATGCAGCCCACTCAAGTTCCAAGATTCGTCAACCCGTGAGGGCACATTCACGGATATCCTTTGTCTCTTCTCCGCAGCGGCACCGAGCTCAAACAGGCCATTACGGTCATCTTGATGACCGTTTTGTTCATTGTCGGTGGATGGGCCAGCCTGGTAAGTGCAAGAACTTGCAATTCCGCCTTTCTGACATCGTCCACAGACCGGAAAGGCGCGATCACACTTCAGCTTTCGTCGGCGGCAGTCGAGACATGAGAGCACATCCCTTTTCCGCTTTCGATCATCGCTACCGGATTTTGCCGGGCTCGAGTCAACTTCAGAAGTTGTATGCGGAGCCATGATGTATAGAGATGATCATTGTATGAGCGACGACAAATTTTGGTAAGATTAAGTTCACGTGAAGGATCGACATCACGTGGTGCGAAAGACAGTCATCTCGACGCTGAATCCTTCTTGTACTTCAAGAAATAAATGCCAATAAATGGAAGTTAAGGCTTAAGGTAACATATAATAGAGTACATTAGAGGCACTGTGCAAAATCTGGAGTGTTAACATCGATTGACACCAGGATAGCTGCGCCCCGCAATGGAAATCTAGCCTATTCAGGTAGAATAAAATAAGAGGATCAACAAACTTTAGAAGAAATGGATTAAGTTTGATCCAAAATTTTATTTCAATTCTTGCCAGTACTGTTGGTAGATATCGATTTCCTCCATCCTGCTCTACAATCATATCAAATTCCGAGAATTTGTCACATAAGAGTTTATCTTTCCTTCCATCTTTTCCAAGCGATGATCTCAACACTGCGATCGCCTATGCATAGGGTAAAGGATTAAACCTTTTCTCACTTTATAGAGCAACGATGTCGGAGATTCTCATTGGGTGCTAAGATTTGTGAGATTTGTTATTGCGCAACCTAGTTAGCTTGTTAAAGAATCGTGTAATAGTCTTAGATAGAACCAGCTCCTCTAAGACAATTGAAGGGCGCTCAAAGGGTCATATGATAAGTGATGGGCTTATAAGGCTCCATAAGGAATCTCCATGGTGCTTTATCCTCCATGGAACAGACTAGGCCAAACTGGGTTATGCCTTAGGAACTTAGTAGGGGAAGTCGTGTGGATTTTGAAATTGGCCCTAAAAGATCATTTACACAAACATCTAAAACGTAGTGCTAGCCCCTGAGATGATTTGCACCTCGTGTCATAACTGGCATACCATGTTAATTGGGCTATAATACCAGGTGGTATAACCCAATTTACTACTTTTACCTATCTGAGACCTAGAAGTATAAATTTCATAGTATATCTTCAAATATGATACGCTTCATCTTAAGAAAATGCTATGAGTTATATACTAAAGTCAAAGTCCTAGAGATAGATATTTTTTTTTTTCGTTTATTTCCTAAGATTTTGATAATACAATACTATCTCTTCTACTATTATTTATAATCCTATAAGAATATAACTAAATAACCTTCACAAGGCAATTTGAGATCTAGAAATATAATCCAAAAGGTCTTATATCAGAGCAAGTCTTATAACTCAATTAATAAGGTACCTAGAAATCACAGTTCGCTAAACAGTCGAGGATATGCCATCTAATGAAGCTTACTTGCATGATTTATCTGAAAACGCGCTCACCAGAACTTATTACAGAGTTATCAAAGCCATGACTGCTTAATCGAAAAATGGCATTTTGCAACCTAACTTCAATATAATAACTACTTGCAAGAGTTTCTTCATTCAGCCACACCCTTAAGTACCGTAGCATAATTCATATGTTCCACAAGATTATTACGAGAGCCATAGGAAACCCAACCTGGACGTGAAATCTCACATCACCCATCCCAACCCTCACTTTCTCAGCGGTGCGGAACTCAGCGCATACTCTTTCTGTACCATAATCGTTGTCATCCTCGGGCTTTTTGCGCCGCTCTCCAAATCCGTCATTTTAGGCACCAACACATCTCGGTCGTCCTGAGAAACAGAACCTCTGTAACAAGCTACGAGGTCTTTCTGGTCATTACCGTCGCTGATACTGCTCGAATGCATGGGGTCATGGATACGAGAGAAGCCGGAGAGTGGCATGGAGTTATTGGTGCCAGTGCGTGTTGAGCTGTATTTGGTAGGGCCGTATGAGCTGAACAGAGAGCGAAGGGATCGGATATTGAAGTCTTTGAAGAAATGCTTGAACAGGGGGCGGAGGGAAGGAAGGCATGACGCAATGAGATATATGCCAGGTTCCACAATGCACCAGGTCATATCGTCGACGGAGTACCAAGTGATATCTTTGTAGACGTCTATTCTAATGAAGGAGACTAGACGTAGAATAGCGGTGACGATCCCGCTAGGGAAGTTATGTTAGAAACTTGTATGTGCGTAAAATTTAGAGAATTTACTTACATGCTACCGGTGAGAAAAGTAATAGTGAGCCCGATCTTCTGGTTCATGGAGGTATTCAGTTTCCAGATGACTGGCATAGGCAGGATCAAGATAGCAAGGTCCAGGCAGATGTTAGGTATACTAACCCAGATGAGGACTTGGGTTTCGTCGATACAGTGACCACCGGGAATAGTTTTGTCCCAGTTGTATGCGATAGGTGTACATATTAACAAGCCCAGGATCCAGTTTGCAACCCAATTCAAAATAATCACTCCGCAGACTCCGTATGCAGCATAGCGATATCGATTAGTTGTGAAGATTCGGAGATACAGGCAAACTATAGAGAGCTTAGGGAGCGATACAGACGGCGAGTACATCCACACAACGGCGAATTGTAGTTTAAGCCACACGACGACTTTTTCCGTAGGAACTGCGGCCACGTGCCGTCCATCGCCTGCGTATTTAATCAAAACTGTAATCACAATTAACGACTATCTAGATCAATAGGGTACTTGCAAGTATGTCAGGGACTTACGAAAAGCGTTTATAGGGTTACTGAAAACACATAGAAAGGCCGGGAGCATCAGAAATGTGTCTAGGCCATGGGCTGTCTTGTTCTTCAATTTGGAATAGAAGTATAGTCCGACGAACATAATTTCGAGAATGGCAAAGACGATGGCGACGCGCATCAGCTGACCACTCCGATCTGCTGCAAGATACTCTGGCGTGTACACCGTGGTAGGGTCCATTATTTTGGTGCTCTTTTGGACGGCAGAATGCGTGAGAGGTTTGAATAGAGACTTCACAGTGTTCACAACGTGGAAGCTTGGTACAGTAATTTAATACTCCGAGAAAATGGTGGCTGACTGCCAAGGTCTCGTTTGGAGGGTTGATCACTATGTGCTGTGCCAGAGCAATTTTTCATGGGTTATAGTTCGGCTCACGCTTTAGGAGTTAAAACCATGCTACTCGCAGCGCATCGATAGACCCCTTCACGATGAAAGAGTTCTGTTTCGCTTAAATACAGGGGGTTTCATTTCATCATGGATTTGGGTAAAAACACGTACCAGACATTCAGGATTGTCGGCCAATATTGTAGTTACACAGAACTAGGACACTGAGCAGGGATTTTATCGAGAAGTGTGGCAGTAGGGGTTCAACCAACGAGAAGCTGAAGGATCTGCGGTAGCATTGGCTGAGTGTTTAGGCAACGTGCTTCGTCTCCGAGGATTTGGTGTTCGCTTTATGTTGGTAAAAATCACATTTTATTCGCTGAAAAATATAGAAGGTCTAAGAACGATGCGATGCAGTTAGTATTGCAAGGCGCTGTGTTACAATTAGTGCGAGTCCCTCATGTAACATAATCAAACCCCGGCATGCTGCAATGCACTACGGAGTACAGGGTTGCAGCTAAAGCGGATCAAATACCCCGCTGGCACAGCTGCATGGGATTTCAAAAGTCCTGGGTAAGCTGGACACAGTTCGGAGGCCCTCCGTACGCTGAGAAGGTTGGGATGGCACTAACCGAAGATTCTTCAACATCCTGGAATTCTGAACTCGGCAGGTCACACCAGTTGTACTAGGTATAAATACCGCTGCAAATGTAAATGTAAATGTAAATGCAAGCACTTGACACACTCTGCTGATTTGATGGCTCGTGGAGATCATATATCCATGTTGAAATGAAATTTTAGTAACATCCACCTGGTGCACCATTAACTAGCCTTCCAGGATTCAGCGCACCTTTCTCCACTACATGAAACATATGGTAAGATATATAGGGCCTTGCACAAAAAATGCAACTTATTTGTCCAATAGAACACACGCTTCATAACCTTCCAACTGCTCCTTGGAAAATGGGCATGGAGTCTTGGACGGGATAGATTGAGTTACTGTATTGGTAGTTCTTTCATTCCATTGTTTCTGCGCGTTCAAGGAGGTGCAGGAAGACTACACCTTTCAACAATACGACATGCGAGGAGATCTTTTCCGAATTGCTCAGTTCTGTCCTCAGAAGATGGATTTGGCTATCGCACCCTACAGCTTGCACATTGTACAGGAGGGAGGCTGGGGAGCATTATTCTACAAAATGTTGGACTAGAATCTAAATGTAGCCCCATAGACCTTGGAACCACAAATGAACATGCTCCCTTTTGAAAGTGAGAATATTAATAGTGTTGATAGTTTAATCACAGCTTTGCTTGATCATCCTTGTCTCTACCTAACATCTTCCTGAACACCTCCGGCTTTGCTACCATGTCGAAATCCCAGGTCAAACTGTCGATGAACCCATTAGAATCCGCTGCAAACACAATTTTATGCCAGCCTTGGCTGATGTACGGAAATCCATAGTCAACACAGAGTTCCTGTTCCCGATTTGCTGGCCAGTAGAAAGTGTCGCCATCATACGGTGAGAGGGAGTATCTCGTTGATTTCATGCCCTGGACTATCATGAGCAAGCCTTCTTCTTGAGCTTTTATTCGCAGGCAATAGTTCCCCAAATTATTTAAATACTCTCCCTCGTAGGCGCTGAGAAGATGACGAGGTTGTAATGTTGTTTTCCTTTTTTCTAGTTGAGCAGCTAGCTTTGTATAGGAATCGAGTTGATTTTGCCTAACGAGTTTCGAAAGACCTACGAAATTCGTGGGAGGATTTTCGTCTAAGATGACCGAGAGTATGAGACGACCAGAAAAGTCCGTTGGGTCTGAAAGAGGCAAAGAATTTGTCAGAACCACAATAGCTGTTTCTGAGGATGGGATCAGAAACATTGATCCAATGCCTCCGGGCAGAAGACCCGTATGGTGGAACACTTCCAGGCCCGGCTTAGATTGGCCTGGAAAAGGTGTATTTTTTGAACCTAGATAGGCGTTGTTGATGCTCGCAACACCAATATTTCCAGGAAGTTCGGTTTTGTAGAGACCTAAACAGTAGGCCTGGTGGTCGGACTGTGATTTATTAAGCTCAATATGGGGCGAGAAAATAGTTCGGAGATGTTTGAATGGTAGACCAGGAGTCGATGTGAGGCCTGACAGTCTTTGGTGATTATAGGCCGAAAGCAGTGATTTGTACATGAGAAGGAGATCCTTGATAGTGCTTTTCCCAGCCGCACCACCAGCCATTCCTGTATCATCTGAGAGGTTTGGGAACGGGATTCTACAAGCAGTTCCGTCATTATAAACGGCATGTGCAAAAGCAATGTTGTCGTTGCTGGGTTCTCCTATTGTAGTACGCTGCATGTTCAACGGGTCTAAGATTTTCTCCTTGACGAACGTGCCAAAGGTCTTCCCAGCAACTTTCTCTATGACAGCGGTTGCAAGCGCATAATTCCAGTTTGTATAAAGGAAGGCTTTGCGAAATGGTTTGACAGCCTGAATTTCGCAGCTCATGCGCGTCATCTCACTCTTTGGTAGCAGAAACTCTCCATTGCGCTGGCCCCAGAATGCGTTGGCCAGGCTGAGCCCCGTACGATTCGACAGTACATCGATAACTGTTGCTTCCCGCCCAATAGTATCTTTTCGAAGCTTAAACTCAGGCAGAATCTCGTAGATCCGAGTGTCCCATTGAATTTGTCCTTCCTCAACAAGTAACGCCATGGCAGCGACCGTGAGGGGTTTCGTCAGTGATGCAATATAGTACATCGTTTCATCGTTGGGAAGGCCGATTTTTGCAATATCGCGCCGACCGCGGTGATCAGTGTAAATTACCTCGCCATGATGGAGCACGCCGATGGACAGGCCAGGAGAGCCGCTGATACCGAGGAGCTCCGAGATCGTTGGTCCCAGATTACGAATCTTCTCTACAAGGCGGGTGCTCCAGGCATGCGCCATTTTTGGTAAAAATAAATTGTGAAGTTTAAGAAAATTGAAGAATACGAAGTAGTTATAGAGAGCAGCCGTTCAAGGATTGCGCATTTCATTGAAGAGTAGCGCCTCTCAAACACCTCAGTCATTGCAATCGTTAATTGGCTGGCCGCTTTTGGGGGCAGCGTCGCCACAACGTTACTTCAGTGGATAAGAGCCCTAAGCTGTAGGGAGCTCCGTAAATTTAGAGCCTACCGTGAGCATTGGAGGGTATGTCTTCCAATCAGGTGAAATTTGACAGTAACGAGAACGCTGAGACTTTCCCAGGCAGAAATTAACATGCATTAAGCACTGCGCTAGATAGAGGTTGCGTATGCAAGTGCAACTACAAAGTAAAGGGATACAGTGAGCGACGCCCGGGGTAGCTAGCCTGAGTCATGCTGCGTCAGCATGCAAGAGGATTGTTGTAACAGCACCTCCGCCCTAATCATGCAGCTATTCAACATATTGGATAAGTTATGGCGACTCGTAGATACGGCAAGACCAACCGGCAAAATGCTACGTCTTTCCCATTTCTTCTACAAACTGGGGGAGAAGAAAAAAAGCTCCCACGCTTCTGTTCAGCATTCGCTGGTCTCTCCGATTTTCAAACTTGCGCTGCAGAGGTTGAGCGAAGACGATGTTTACCCCCACTGAGGATCGGGCGACTTTGCACAAGTGGGTTTTCACCGGATTTGTGTTGTTTGTTACCTATGTAGGTACTTCATGATACAAAATCATTCCTTCATAGCTGACGGGTACCGCCAGTTCATCGCATCGGCCATTTACAACCTCTATTTCAGCCCGTTGGCGAAATACCCAGGCCCCTTTCTAGCAAAGATCTCTGCGTGGCCTAATTTCTACTATTCGACCACGGGCTATCGACATATTTGGATTTGGCAATGCCATGAGATTTACGGTAAGATATAAATAGCGCTTTCAATACGCGGTTCAGTTGAGGCTGATCTTTGATCCAGGTAATGCAGTTCGCTTCAAGCCAGATGGAGTTCTCTTCAATTCTCCAAGTGCGTATCGCACTATATATCATACAAAAGCCAATGTTAAGAGAGGGAAATTCTACGAAATCTGGCCACGCAATCCCCAGAATAACAATACCTTGAGCGAGGTGGACAAAATGGTTCACGCACGCAAAAGGCGAGTCCTAAACTCAGCTTTCTCAGAAAACGCCATACGATCCGCCACAGCATTCGTCATAAAACATGTTGACCGCTGGAACGAGCTTCTCGTGGAAGGGAATAACGGCAAAGAATGGACAGAGCCCCAGAACATGTCAGATTTGACAGACTACCTGGTTTTTGATATTATGGGTGACTTGTGCTTCGGAAAGTCTTTTGAGCTCAAAGAACCGGGTAAAAATCCTTTTAAACACATGCCACATACCATCGCAGACTTTATGCAGTTTATGTACCCGGTAAGCCCATACACCGAAAAGGCGATTCTTCTTGTGCTGATAAAATAGATCTCCCAATCTCCCATTTTAAAATTTTGGGTTTGGTTGAAACCCAGGGGTCTTGACGGTATTTTTGAGGCCGGATTACCGAAGAATGTCAAGAAATACTATGACTTCGTGGAGACAAATGTTACACAAAGAAGGAAAGAGGAAGAGATTTTACAAAAATCGGGTGCTGAAGAGAGTCAGGGCAGGAAAGACATGTTCCACTACCTTTTCAACGCAACAGATGATGCAGGCAATGCAGGTTATTCGACTGACGAGCTGAATGCAGAGGCAAATCTGCTTATTATCGCGGGGTCGGATACTACTGCAACCACTTTGGTTGGCTTTTGGTTTTACCTCGCCAGATATCCCAGGGTATACAACAAACTCGTGGAGGAGATCCGTACAGCATTCAAGTCCGCGGATGACATCCAAATTGGCAAAACATTGTCATCTTGTAAATATCTACACGCCTGTATTGACGAGGCTCTTCGTGTCGCACCAGCCGGAGTTGCAGAATTGGCTCGAGAAGTGTTACCCGGTGGACTTGATATTGAAGGAAACCACATTCCCGAAGGTGTTCATGTAGGAGTCACTTCATGGTCAATTATGCATAGCCAGGAGTGTTTTGGGGACCCCTGGGTCTTCCGACCTGAACGATGGATCGCGGACCCCAGAACTGGCGTGACCACAGAAGATGTCGCTCGTGCCCGCACTGCTTTTAACCCATTCACTATCGGCCAAGCAAATTGCGTAGGACAGAAGCTTGCTATGGAGGAGCTTCTTATCACGATGGCGAAGACTTTATATCGTATGGACGTTCGCCTTGTTCCCGGAAATACTCTGGGTGGAGGTGATCCGGAGCTTGGATGGGGGTTAAGAGACAAAGATCAAATCAAGCTCAAGGACGCGTACATATCTATAAGAACTGGGCCCATGGTGCAGTTCCGCAAACGCGTCACGTAGTCACTTTAACAATTTGGACTTAGGAACAATCATCCTTTTGCATTCTAATTTTCTTACGAAATTACACGAATGAGACTTCTGCCCAAAGTACTCCTATTGTATAGTCTCTCTTTTCAATCGATACTGGAAGTGAGCAAACCTCAACGGTTATTTCCAGAGCGAGGATAGAATTGAAAGACCGGAGCCAGGGCAATGCTGAGCAATCACCCTCATTTCTAGTGTGGCGCGACTCAATGTAGCAACCGCATGGAGGCATAATTCCTGCACTCATCGAACATGTACAGTAATCCAGGATTGCTTGGATACATTACCGAGTCCGAAGCACACCAAGTCACATACAAATACGCAGGGTTGACCGCAAGTTAACCACCGCTCTAACTTTCCTTCGCTATATTTGGATCATCCCCACGCTCTAATAATACCAATTTCTATTCGATCTACATCGTTGTGGCGTCCTAGCGTCTTTCCCCAACTTGCGGGGATGGAACGGAACCTATCCGCAGTATGCAAGTCATTGGAGGATAGTGATAGTGCAGAGTGCTTTGACACAACGGAAGCCTGCCCCCCAAAATGACCGATCAGGCGAATCGACACTCGACATTTCATTTACCGATCCAGGGTATATTCCGCAAACGGTGTTGCGGTGAGAATAGCCTAAGTTGTTTCCCGGGAAAGAAGGGGGGAAAAGAGGGGAAGCCTATGGCCTCCACGGACAAGAGCATATTTTCTGTACCGCAGTTTTCAGATAACGCGGATCATATACAAGAATAATTCAAGTGGGTGGATCCCAAGGTGCGATCGCAATCACCCGCTGTGCATGAGAGGCTCAGCCGGATCAGCACCATCCACACTACGCCCAAAGCACAAGATTGGTAGCTCTCGGGTAAATTCTAACATTAGCAGGTACCACAATGCGATTACAACCAACCGCTGTGCATAAGAGGCCCAGCCGTACCACCAGCCCGTATTGTGCCCAAGCTGCAAGATCAACAGTTCTCGTGCAAATTCTGAAGTGAGCTCACCCCCAACTGCTGTGCATGAGAGGCTCAGTCGTATCATCAACACAATTTAATATGCAAATTACAGTTTGTGCTACACACACATCGATACCAAGTATAACTGTTAGTTGGTACCGATATTTGGTGACGATATTTCTCGGCGTCCCTGTCTTTTCTGCTCGACTGCTGGTTAGAACTCTTAGAATTATCAACTGCGTTACACCCTAATGATGGCCCATTTAGATCTTGAGACCGAAAGTCACACAAGAAGCCACACAGGCAATTCATTCTACCATCTTTTCTAATGGCGGATGTCATATCAAAAGAACCGCTGACAGTCCATCTCGAAACTTCGAACCTGCCCATCGAGGCGGGTAAAAAACTCGAGAATGGAGCAACAGTCCAAACATCATCTGAGTACCTCGATCACAGGGAGGATTTCTCGGGAAATGAGTACATTACAGGATGGAGGCTACATCTCATTACCCTAGCGTAGGCCTCTACTACTACTCATATTGTTATTGGGGATGACCAACATTCCAAATTGCAGGTTATGCATGGGTATTTTCTCAGCTCAAATGGAATCGTCGATTGTCAGCACATCCATTGTCGCGATCACCAACGAGTTGGGAGGCTTTGATAAGAGCTCGTGGGTGTTCACCGGCTTTATGCTGACGTATGCTGGTACGTGTGTCATCAGATTTCTGCGGAAAGTCTAATCTTATCTTGTCTTGTAGGCCTCATAATGATTTGGGCAAAGCTCAGTGATATTTTTGGAAGAAAACCCCTCATTCTATTCGCGATCACCTCTTTTATTGCTGCGTCGGGTGGCTGCGGCGGAAGCCAAACACTGTACGAATTGTGAGCCGATCGGAGTACTTCAGTTTCGCATAACTACTGATAGCAAACTAGGATTGGATTACGCTGTTTTCAAGGGATGGGAGCATCTGGCATTTATTCCATAGGATCTATTATTTTCTTCGAAATCGTACCACCAAGGAAATTTCCTCATTATACCGCTCTGGTATCGATGGTTATCACTTGTTCGGTTGTATTTGGACCATTGCTGGGCGGCTTAATCAATACACATACAACGTGGAGGTGGGTCTTTTATCTAAAGTGAGTGACCAAGAATACTTTCAACTCTGTAATTCAACATAAAAGTCAGCTAACAACCGTTTAGTCTACCGGTCGGGTGCATATCACTAGTTTTGTTAATTATCCTGCTGCCATCAACAATGCCCAACCAGAAACACACAAACGGAACACTTACAAATGTTAAAGCTTTACCCAGAGTCGACATAATCGGTGCTACCCTCCTGCTTGGAATCTGTATTTTCGTTGTTACGCCCTTGCAGTTTGCTGTGACTGGAGATTCTTTTGGCTCAACTATTAATATAGTTTTATTCATTTTCGCAGGGGTATTTTTAATTGCTTTCATGTTCTGGGAGAGGTTCGTAACGACGAAGAGAGAGCTTCCAGAGGCCGTTTTTCCTTGGCGCTTTTTCCTAGATCGTCGTATTATGGGAATGATCCTGTGAGTGCTACACTTATAGCGAAAGCCTGAAGTCTTGTTAACAATACCGCAGGAATGTCTTCTTCGCTGGAGGCGTTCTCACCGTTTGCACTATTCAGCTTCCGCAGCGCTTCCAGACCGTCAATGATAACACCGCTTTCAAGGCAGCAACTCAATTGATACCATTTGGCATTTTCATACCTACTGCTGGGGCCATTTCTTCTATGTTGATTAGCAAGACTAGGATAGCCCCGATATATTTCGCAGTGGCTGCTATTTTCTTTCAAACTGCTGGCACAGTCGGGCTTTCTAGGGCCAATAATTCTCACCGTATCCATCCTTCACAATATGGGTTTCAAATTCTGGCCGGAATTGGTGTTGGTCTGATAAATGCTCCGTTAATCTGTATGATTCCTTTTGTTGTACAGAAAAGAGATCTAGGTATGTTTCTGTTTCACATACACGTCATAATGCATCGCTGACTTTCATTAGCTGTCGGAACAGCAGTGCTGGCGCAATTTCGCATTCTAGGAGGAATTATGGGTCTTTCAATTGTTATAAGTATAATGAACAGAACTGTAAGATCTGAATTGTTACAAGTCCTGCCTCCTTTGGAAGTAGAAGCGATCCTCGCGTCGACCGGGATCATCGAGAACCTTCCAGTGCAACTTCAAGATAAAGTCCGATCAATATTTGGGAGAGGCTATAACCTACAAATGAGCGTCATGATTGGATTTGCGGTAGCTCAATTGCCAGCTACTGCTTTAATGTGGACCAGAGATCCTGTCATGGTTGCAAAGTAAAGCGTTAAATCATATATAGCGAGAATTACTGTACATAAAGCGCATTTGAAATTCCTCTCCGCATAGCTTTTACAGTTTCAACAACTGCTTCTTTGGCACCCAAGCCAGGGATCTCGTGATCCCCGTCGTGTATGAATACCGAGGCCATGCTCTGAACACACAATTTCTTTAGCACCTGACTTCCCTGATTCAGCTCGTCCTTTGCACCCCAGATATGCACGGTTGGGATTTGAATCAATTCTTTGTCGACCTCAGGATCGAGAAACCTGATCTCTCCCCGCAAATCAAATGCAGTGGGATCGGGCACAGCAATACTCGATATAAAAATGGCGCATTTAAAAGGTGGGTCGCCCTGACGTACGGGACTCATCCCTTCACGGACAATGTGCATAGCTGCAAGACCAGCTCCCTGAGAGAAACCAAGAATTCCATCAAAGGGGCCGTGAGATGAGAGATAGCTGCGCAGCATGTTGAGCGCATCCTGGACGCTCTTCGGTGAGTTAGGGTCGAAGTAGGAATAGTAGGAGCCGGTAGGATCAAAGAGAGAAGATAAGCCTGCATAATATTGGTGCCGTCAGTATGCGTAGCACGTAATACTAAAAGAAAACCGGTTGCAATCAATTTAGTTCCCTGCAACCCAGTCTACGGATCGTACTCCCTGCACTACGACCGTTGCAACAACAACTCGATTACCGATAGGGCCGCTTACCGGGAGCTATAGGCCAAGGGATGGTCCCTTCCACAAATTCGTATGTATGCTGGTCTCCAAGCTCATATCGAAGTGCAGCTATAAATGGCAGACGTCAGTTTTGAAGTTTGGCTCGCTTGCTGGGCCGCAGGCATCCATGGAAGGAATCACGAAAGTGGTGTACCGGTCTGAGTCTCGAAAACCTGTTTCTACTTAGGGGCTTTTCTACGTGGAATGGGTGGCATCGAGGATAGGCGAGCCCCTCTTGAGAAGAATGGGAATGGGGACGTTACTTGACTGTTCGTCCCAATACCATGCAAGCAAAGGAAACGCATCTTGGTAGTATTCAAATTAAGGTAGCCGACAGTACTCGAGGGGGAGAATAGAAGTATGAATCGAAATTTGCCCAAAGTAAATTTCCCAGAGGGCGTCCAGTCATGCACAATTTATAGATCAAGAACCTTTTGCTCCTTCCAAATCGAAATTCCTTCCGAGCCAGTTTTCTACAGTATCGACCAGGAATTATAGTAGGTACTTCTGTCTGTACTAGGGTGACTGCATGAGACAGACTATATTATGTTGGTGCCTCAAGGGTGCCCAGCGGCAAGTTGTAGTATCTTTCTGATTTTCCCCTCCGTGAAAATTTAGCCCCTCAATCACACAGGCGATGCATCTCTCGGCAGATTTTGCAGGGGCCACCGTCTTATCGGCCTCATCAGTTGCAGGTCTCAAACGGTCATGGTAGTGCTTGCAATCTATTATGTTGAGTCTGAGGAGTAAATTTAAGTTGGTGAGTTGTCTAAGTAGCTTTATCCGACCCTTGATTTAGCCCTAATCCGGAAATCACTTCTAAATATCCCAATGTGGCATGTTACAAATAACCTAGGTCTGCGAGGCGAAGTTGATCAAATTCTAGAGCGCCAGTGCTGAAGCATAAATAGGCTAGTTTCGACTGGTAAGTTTGTTAAGTCAACTAAGGAGATTGGTACGATACTTCGATACCTATCTAATGTTTACTTATCGACTACAGCTTTCCCTCCTCAATCAATCATTCATCTGCCGCAGTGTCCGTCATAAATGGGTTCTATCTTACCAGAAACAAAGTTCAAAGTTTTAGGTCAGGGCAGCCAACATCATTCCCACGGAAGTCCTAGCAATGGTTTTAACAGCAACGGTGACGCCCAATTCACCAAGCAAGATATCCTGGAGCCAATCGCCATTGTGGGAGTATCTTTGAAGTTTCCAGAAGATGCTATTTCTGAAGATTCGTACTGGCAAATGATGTTAGAGAAGCGTTGCGTTTCGAAAGTCTTCCCTAAAGAGCGCATAAACATCGATAGCTTTCACAATCCAGACCCTAATAAGTCAAACACTGTAAATGATCACTTTCGCTTCTTTGAGAAAGAGATAGCTCACATTAATGGCAGTTCTCAATGCGAAGTGCTCATTTCATTGAGGAGGACACGCGGGGATTTGATGCTCCCTTTTTCTCGATGACACCGCAAGAAGCGGCGAGCTTAGATCCACAACAGCGAGGTATTCTGGAGATGACATATAAGGCATTAGAAAACGGTACAACTCTCCACGTCCTACAACTTCAAAGGTTTTTACTAATTTGATGCAGCCGGAATGCCTATCGAAAATGTCAGAGGCTCCAAAACCTCAGTGCACGTTGGCTGCTTTACAACTGATTTTCTGTCTCTGATTTGGAGGGATGAAAATCAGATAGGTAAATATAATGCTACAGGTGGGGGTGCAAGCTTCTTGGCGAACCGAATTAGTTGGTTCTATGGGCTTGAAGGACCAAGTATGCAAGTCGACACCGCATGTTCAAGTGGGCTTGTCGCCCTTGATCTGGCTTGTACCGGATTGTGGTCTGGAGAGTCCAAAATGGTATGCAAATTCCCTATTGCAAGATTTCCATTAAACTAAGTATCATAGGGCATTGTTGCGTGTTCAAATTTGATTTTCTCACCAGAGCTAAATATTGCATTCTCTAATATGGGCTTCCTCTCCCCCGATGGCCGATGTTATAGCTTTGATGATAGAAGTAATGGGTATGGGCGAGGGGAAGGATTTGCAGTTCTCGTTCTTAAACCTCTTTCTCACGCTGTCCAGGATGGGGATACTATTCGAGCTTTAATTCGGTCAACTGGTACGAACCAGGATGGTCATACCACTGGAGGACTCACACAACCAAGCAAGGAATCACAGTCGCGCTTGATTGACGAAACATATCGCAAAGCTGGCCTTGAAAAGAGACTAACAAGGTTTTTTGAAGCTCATGGTGGGCAGCAATTGAATGAAAACCCTTGATATCTCTTGCTGACTTTATCAGGCACTGGAACCCCAATTGGAGATCCCATAGAAGCAATGGCAATAGGAGAAAGCTTTCGTCACCACCGATCACATGATGATCCTCTCTTTGTGTAGGTTTGAAATTTTGACACGACCTGTAATTTTCACTTCTAATGTGATAAGTGCTAATTTATTCGATAGGGGCGCGGTGAAATCAAACATTGGGCATCTCGAAGGCGCAAGCGGGTTAGCAGGTATCATAAAGGCCATACAAATACTCGAAAAGGGACTTATACCTCCAAATGCTAATTTTAAACGCTTGAATCCTCGTATTGATGCCGAGTTTTTCAATCTTCAGGCAAGTTTTCATCCTTACATGAAATAACTGCATGCAAATTAACAAAATCAGTTTCCCCAGAGTAGTACGCCATGGCCCAGCCACGGAATTAGAAGAGCTTCCATTAATTCATTTGGAATGGGAGGAACTAATTCTCACGTGGTACTTGACGATGTGTACCACTACCTCCGGACTCACAATATTGCAGCAAATCATTGCACAGTCGCTTCGCCTCCTGCGGCAGAGGCTCCGAGCCAAACAAATGGCATAAAGGTCATTGATGGGACATCTGTACCTGATTCTGCAGTTGTGAATCAAGATGCTCTAAAATTGTTCGTTTGGTCGGCTGCCGATGAGAAATCTTTGATCCGCCTCATTAACTCATTCACTTCCCATTTTACCAACCATGCGGAGAACCTGGGCCCAGATTATCTAGAGGACTTGGCATTCACACTCAATCATCGACGAAGCGTTCTCTCTTGGAAGTCATATGTCGTTGCAGACTCCGTTAATCAACTGACGAAACTCGAGGATGGTGCCTCGAAGCCACTATTATCACCCACATCCAAACCAAAACTTGCTTTCGTTTTTACTGGACAAGGAGCGCAATGGTTTGGGATGGGCCGTGAACTTTTGATATACCCCATTTTTAGAGATAGCGTCTTGAAGTCACAGGATTATTTGCTCGAGTTGTTTTGTCCATGGTTACTTGAAGGTAAGACACTCTAATTTTAGTATTTATATGACAGTTGACTGATAAAACGAGTAGCTGAGCTGGTAAAGACTAAGGAAGAGTCACGAGTTAATGAGCCGGAGTTTAGTCAACCCCTTTGTACTGCTGTTCAAATAGCTCTGGTTGATCTGTTGAGGTCGTTTGGAGTCGTCCCGTCTGTTGTTGTCGGTCATTCGTCAGGAGAAATTGCTTCTGCGTGAGTTCATCTTTACAAAGGAATTTCTTTTAGCATACCTTATAAATGGATCCAAGTAACAACTATCTAGTTACTCGATTGGAGCGATTTCAGCTCGCGCCGCTATGAAACTTTCCTACTACCGTGGCATTTTGGCATCCAAATTGAAGGTCTCTTCTTTTCCCAAACGTTGCATGGCATCGGTTGGACTGTCCCAGGAACAAATGACGGCGGAGCTCGGGAAAATGCAACAAGAGTCTCTAGGCATGGACCCCTATCAAATCACAATAAGCTGCATCAACAGCCCCAAAAATGTTACTATTTCGGGCCCTGAAAGCCAAGTAGACCGTATTGTTGCACGCCTTGCAAGCCAGAAGGTCTTTGCTCGAAAGCTACAAGTCGGCGTCGGATATCACTCACCTCAGATGAATGATGTGTCTTCAGAGTACTTCCTCTTAATCAAGTCAATTGAACATGGAAA
>Ga0182030_10010809_pt1 | contig 18492 bp, 16 predicted proteins | sample 812S3MmetaG_FD_121299 | JGI IMG/M metagenome (GOLD analysis project Ga0182030, IMG submission 121299) | Permafrost microbial communities from Stordalen Mire, Sweden - 812S3M metaG (Illumina Assembly) | ecosystem: Environmental > Terrestrial > Soil > Wetlands > Permafrost | place: Sweden...
GATCACGCAGAGCACGCAGCGCGAAGAACAGGGCACGGTGTTGGGGCTGACTCAATCCCTGACCTCGGTGGGCCAAATCGCGGGTCCGCCGTTTGCCGGATTCTTGATCCAACATGGCGTTCTCACTGGATGGGGCGCGACCGCTTCCCTGATTGCCGCCGTTGGATTCGCTTTAGCTTTAAAAACCCATAAGCCACAGCCAGCCGCGGCTTCCACCCGGACTTGAGCCTGCTCCCGTGCGCGGCGCCCGATCGGTATAGGATCGGCATATTGCGGGCAAATCGACACTTAGTACTCTACACTGCCATTCCTCCGTGGTCGATCCTAGAACTCTGAGGAAGATGTGTGAATCGCCTTACGATATTTGCCTGTGAGTCGCAGCCGATCGTGGTAGAGGGGCTGATGCGGATTCTCGACCCGTGCGAGGACCTTGAATACGTCGGGACGGCATGGAACATCAACGACGCGATTGAGTCGCTCCGCCGCTCGCCGGCGGATGTTGTCCTGGTGGACCAATCGGTCGGACTCAAAGTCGTCTTTCAGTTCATCACCGACATCAAGACCACTTCACCGCGATCGCTGCCGGTACTGTGGGTCAACGATCTGGCCGAGATCGATTGTTTTCGCGCGCTGCAACTGGGCGCTCGCGGGATTCTGAAGAAAACCGTTGCCATCGAATCGGTTCTCGAGTGCTTACGTTCCGTGGCCGCCGGGAATGTGTGGATCGAGACGTCACTCTCAGATCATGTCATGGGATCGATCGACCGGCGTTCCTCGCCGCGATTGACTCCGCGCGAGAAAGAAATCGTCCATCACGTGTGCGCCGGATTGAAGAATAAGCAGATCGGCTCGGCGCTTTCGATTACGCCGGGGACCGTGAAAGTCCACCTGATGCATATCTTCGAAAAGACCGGCGTGAAGGATCGGTTCGAACTGGCGGTGCATGGCCGCCGCATGCTGGGCGCCGATCATGCGAGCGAAATGTCGCGCGCGGAAGCACCGGTCGAGGAAGAGCCCGAGCCTGACGCGGCGCAGAACGTGGCTTGATTCTCGTTCAGATTCCAGACGGTCATCGGATTTCCTCCCCATCCGAGCACCGGCAAAGCTTTCATTCCAAAAACAATCGACTAGAGTTGGTCCTTTTGACCGCCGGGTCCTAAAGTGACGGGCCAAGGCTGGCGAATAACTACATGGACTGTTGTGTGCGCCTTCCCTTTTGTTGTGGGACCGCCGTGACGCCTTGAAGCATGACGCCCTCGCAAACCATTTCCGCGTTACGGCCGCCTGCCCGCAGCATTGAATCGGTTCTGGCGAGCCGATGGGCGCGCCTGGCGATTCCATCTCTTTCCGACCTGTTTTTCCTGTCGGTTCTCATCTGGCTATTTATGAGTTCCGGGGCAGCGGGATGGCAGGGACTGCTCGTCGATGGCGACGTCGGCTGGCACCTGCGGACCGGTGAGTATATCCTGGCTCACCACTCGGTTCCGCACCACGATCTTTATTCATTCTCAAAGCCCGGCGCGCCCTGGTACGCCTGGGAGTGGCTGAGCGACGTGATCGATGGAGGGCTCGACCGGCTCGCGGGATTGAAAGGCGTTGTGCTCGCGTCGGGCGTCATCCTTGCGCTGTTTGCCACCACGCTGATCCGGCGAATGATGTGGCGGAATGTTCATCTGTTTGTCGCTCTTGTCGTCTCTCTCTTGGGCGTTGGCGCGGCGTCGATTCATTTCCTGGCGCGACCGCATATTTATACGCTCCTTCTGCTCTCATTTTCGATGTGGATTCTCGAAGCCGACCGCGCGGGAGATCGTCCCGCGCGTATCTGGTGGCTGGTGCCGATCACGATGGTGTGGACTAATCTGCACGGTGGATTCCTGGTGCTGATCGCGGTCCTGGGCCTCACGACTCTTGGCTCGGCGATCGAATGCGCTCTCGATAAGGGTTCGCTGAGTCAGCTCAGTAAAGATTGGACCAGCGTCGAGATGTGGCGGAAGCCGATCCGTTACGCCACGGTGACTGTTCTCTGTGCGTTGTCTTCGCTCGTCAACCCGTACGGATACGGATTGCACGTCCACGTGGTTGAATATCTGCGATCGGACTGGATCCGGAATGTCATTCAGGAATTCCAATCTCCCAGTTTCCGAACCGAAAACATGATGCAGTTCGAGGCCCTGTTATTCCTGGGTCTCGTCGTTGCCGGACGCTTAATTCCGCGCCGGCAGATTGCCGAAGGCCTATGGGTCCTATTCTTTGCGTACCTCTCGTTGAGCAGTGTCCGGCACGTACCCGTCTTCGTGACTGTGACCGTTCCATTAATCGCGGCTGAACTCAGCATTTGGTGGCGGGACTGGACCTCAAGTGCGAGTAAGAAATCGATCCTCGCAATCCTGAACCAAATGGCTGCGGATTCCGCGTCGGGATTCAAACGCTCAAGCGGTTGGCCCGCGCTGGTTGTTCTGATGCTCGCTCTCATGGGCCCACCTATACCCTGGCCTAAGGACTTTCCAAAAGAAATATTCCCTGTCGCGATGGTTCACGCCCACGAGGCCGAGATCCTCGAATCCAGGATCCTTACGACCGATCAGTGGGCGGATTACCTGATCTACACCAACCCGCAGCAGAAGGTTTTCGTCGACGGGCGGAGCGATTTCTACGGTCCCGAAGTCGGCAACGAATACCTGCACTTGATGAACGGTCAGTGGGATTGGCAGCAGATTCTCGCCAAGTACAAGTTCGATCTGGCTTTATTGCCGGTCGAGAGTTCCCTCACGCAGCTCCTCAAACAGCGCCCGGACTGGCGGGTCGTCGAAGACGACGGTAAGCGAGTCCTCTTAGCTCCTAAGGCAACCCCGGTACTCCCTACGCCGAAATCTATTACGGAACCAAGGTTCTAAGGGAACCGAGGGTCAGGGTGGCACTGACTAATGAAAACCACCGACCCCGCCGAAGTAGTAATGGGAGCAACGGATGAAGCCGGAGGGTGGGAAACCGCGAGGGATGGGAGGCCGCAGAGGTTCAATCCCCATGGGAATTTCCCAGCTTCCGATGGAGTGGATGGACCCGATGAGCTGGCGTTTGCCGTCGGGAAAAGCTTTGGCGGAATTTGCACTACAGGCCGGATTTCTGGCGCCGTTGATGCTGGGAACGCCGCGGTTCAAGAAGAAAAAAGTAGTGTCCGTGCCGATGGTGCCGTTGACCAGGAAGCAGGCGGAGGAGGTGCCGGAACGTACCGGCACCTTTCCCGAAACAAGATGACCACTCAAGTGTGGATCGCGATTCTGGCGGGAGCGGCGGCAACGATGGATGATCTTGCCCGCCGTCACATCGCCAACTGGATCCCAGCGGCGGCGCTCGCCGGCGGATTCGGCTGGCAGATCGGCCAGAGCGGATGGCACGGTTTCTTGAGTGCGTTGGGCGGCACGGCCGCCGGTTTCGGAGCGTTTTTGGTTTTTTATCTTTTGGGCGGAATGGGTGGGGGAGACATCAAGCTGATGGCTGGATTCGGCGCGCTGCTGGGTCCTCAACTCATTCTGATCGCGGCTCTATGGACCGCGGGTGTGGGCGGAATTTTTGCATTGTGCGTGATCGCGGCCCGCGCGCTGCGCGGCCAAGTTCAGGGTGCTCGGGAGAAGGCGACAGGCATGACGAGTGAAGAGGCGAGCCGGAAGGAATCCATTCCTTATGCGCCGGCGATCACCTTAGGCGTCTGGCTGGCGTTGGTGCCGAAGGGCTGAACCGTTTCCAGGTAGGGCGAGCGGAGTAGGTAGAGGAGAACAATATGGATCGCAGGTTTTTAACGGTTTTGGGAGTCAGCTTGGTTTTCGCGCTGCTGGTTTCGAGCGTGTTCTACCAGATGACGGCCCGTTCGAACAACGCCAAGAAAGTGGAACCGACCGATCAGCGCGATCTGGTGGTGACCACGCGACCCCTGGGTGTTGGCGTGATGATTAAGCCCGCCGACGTGAAGGTGATCAAGGTCGGCGCGGACGCGTTTCCCAAGGGAGCTTTCGCCAAGGTCGAGGATGTGCTCGATCGCCCGGTGACCTCGAACATTCTGCTCGAAGAGCCCATTCTGGACGGACGGCTCGCCGTGAAGGGCAGCGGACTTGGCCTCGCGCCGACCATACCGGTAGGCATGCGCGCGGTCACGGTGCGCGTCAACGACGTGGCCAACGTAGCGGGATACGTGCTTCCCGGCATGCGCGTGGACGTCCTGGTTACGGGACATCCTCCAGGATCGGACGGAACGGTCACCACCACCTGCCTGCAGAACATGCTAGTGCTTTCGGCGGGCCAGACCATTCAGCCCGACGCACGCGGCCAAGCCATCCAGGCTCCCACGATTACACTTCTCGTGAACCCGGCCGAAGCTGAGACGCTTACGCTCGCCGGCAGCGAAGGCCGAATCCAACTGGTTCTGCGCAATTCGAGCGACGCTTCGATCGAAAAGACGCCCGGGCGCAACGTCTCCGAGCTGTACGGCATGCACAAGGAAGCGCCGGTGGCCGCGAAGCCGCGTCCCAAGCCAGTAGTGGTTGCGGTGCAGGCTCCTCCGCCCCCGCCTCCGCCTCCGGTGCCCGATCAGATCGTGGTGATCCGCGGCACGACGCGGAGCGTTGAGACCCTTCCGAACCGAGCGAATAACTGACAAAAGGCTGGACAACGATCATGACCCGTAATAGTCTGCATCCGACCAAGCGCAACCCGCCCAGCGCGAAGCGCGCTTTTTCCGGGGGCCGCGCGAGCGAGCCGTCCGGAGTACTTCTGCGCCTCGCACTGACCGCTTCGCTGGCTGCCCTGGGCGCAAGCGCCGTGCTTGGCCAGAGCGCGGAAGATTTGAGATTGACGGTCGGGAAAAGCGTCGTTATCGACTATCCGTCCGATATACGGCAAATTTCCACCAGCAATCCGGACATCATCGACGCGAGCCCCGTCACGACGCGCGAAATCCTGATGCATGGAAAGGGACTGGGCTCTGCCACCATGATCGTGTGGAGCAAGACCGGGCAGCGCACGTTCTACAACGTCACCGTGGATCTGAACGTGGAGCCGCTGCGCCGTCTGCTGGCCGAAACATTCCCGAACGAGCAAATCGTACCGCAGACCACACGCGACTCGATCGCGCTTAACGGGCGAGTGTCGAACAAGGAGATCGCCGATCGCGCCGTGGCTCTGTCGACGGTCTTCGCCAAGACGGTGGTCAACAATCTGCAGATCGCCGGCCCTCCGGTGGAGAAGCAAGTCCTGCTGCGCGTGAAGTTCGCGGAGCTTGACCGGCAGAGGGAAATTCAATACGGCGTGAATCTTCTGGCGGCGCCCGGCGGCAACGCAATCGGCGCAGGCACAGGCCAGTTCGGGGCGGTGAACTGGACCGGCACCGGTACGGTTCCCTCCAGCGCAAACGGCGGAACGTCCACGAGCACCGGCTCGAGCAGCACTGGTAGCACGGGCACGTCCACCGGTGGGAGCACCAGCAGCACGATCGCGAACGCGGCCACCTACACCATTGCCCAGGCACTGAATATTTTCGCCTTCGATCCCAAGCTCAACATCGGCGCTTTCATCAAGGCGCTCGAAGGACAGAGCATTCTCCAGGTGCTGGCCGAACCGAACCTGGTCACCACCAACGGCAAGGAAGCTTCGTTCCTGGTCGGCGGTCAATTCCCGGTTCCGATTCTCCAAGGTGGGGCGAACGCGGGCGCGGTCACGGTGCAGTTCAAGGAGTTCGGCGTCAACCTTCGATTTACTCCGATTGTGACCGATCACGGCACAATCAAAATGCACTTGAAGCAAGAGGTCTCGACGCTCGATCCCTCGCACGGCGTCACGCTGAACGGGTTCAATATCCCCGCTCTCTCCACGCGAACCGCGGAAAGCGACGTGGAGCTGGGAGAAGGACAGAGCTTCGTGGTGGCCGGACTGCTGAATAATCAGGAGCAGGACAGCTTCTCCAAGGTTCCAATCCTGGGCAGCCTTCCCATCCTCGGCCAGTTCTTCAGATCACGGGACGAAAACAAGCAACGCACGGATCTGGTGATGATCGTCACACCGGAAATTACCATGCCGCTCAATCCGACCGATCCGAAACCCGAAATCTATTTCCCGGAGAAGTTCCTGGTGCGTTTGAATCCGGGAGATACGGCGGATGGATCGAAGCCGAACAAGAAGAATTGAGATCGCGACCGATGCGTACTCAGGGAGATTAAGGCAGGAATGAGTGGACGGGTCCAGATCGAGCCGCAGATTACGGCGCTGCTGATTGCGCCGAATCGCGACCTCGCGCAACAATTTCTGGGCACACTACCGCAAACCAGGGCGTTCCAAATCCTGGCGGACCTCAAAAGTTATCCTCCCGCGCAAACTCTCGAGATCAGAGCGCGGCAATTGAAACCGGATGTGGTGTTGCTGGATCTGGCGAGCGACCTCACCGCGGCGTGTGAGTTGATCCGCTTCATCGCGGCGATGACCCCGCCGCTGCACGTCGTCGGTCTGCATACCCAGAACGATTCGCAAGCGATTCTGCAATCACTGCGTGCGGGCGCGAGCGAATTTCTTTACGCCCCCTTCGATCTGGCCACACAACGGGAGGCGATCGCGCGGCTGCGCCGGCTGTGTCTGCCCGAGGCGCCGGTGGAATCGGAAGCGGGCCACGCCATCGCTTTTTCCAGCACCAAACCCGGCTCGGGCGCTTCCACGATCGCCACGCAGACGGCCTTTTCTCTGCAACGCAACACCGGCAAGAGAATCCTGCTGGCGGATCTCGATTTGACGGGCGGCACCATCGGGTTTTATTTGAAGCTGACCCACAACTATTCCATGCTCGACGCCCTGCAGCACGCCGAGCACCTGGATATGGCGTTGTGGAATTCGCTCACCGTAAATCACGGCGGGGTGGATATTCTCGCGGCGCCGGCCGCACCTTATGCCGAGGCGCTCGATCCGGGACGCCTGCGGGTCCTGGTGGATCATGCGCGCCAGTTGTACGACTGGGTGATCCTGGATCTCCCCGCGGTATTCAACCGGACCAGCCTGATGGCGATTTCGGAATGCGAACGGGCGTTTCTGGTTTCGACAGCCGAACTGCCCAGCCTGCACTTGACCCGCAAGGCGCTCACCCTGGTTAACCAGTTGGGTTTCCCTCGCGACCGATTCCACGTTTTGGTGAACCGGGTGGACAAGCGCGACGAAATCACCACGGCCGATATGGAAAAACTATTCGGCTGCCCGGTACATGCCCGGCTGCCCAACGATTATTTTTCGCTGCATCGCGTGGTGACACTGGGCCAGCCGCTCGGCAACGACGGCGAACTGGGAAAAGCCATCGAAGGGGTGGCGATGAAATTGTGCGGTGCGCTGGGCGGCGGCGGGAAAGCGCCGCAAGTTTCCCGCGATATGAAGCCGGCGTTTTCGCAGGCGTGAAGGTTTTGACGGATTTCTATGTTCTCTTCGCTCGATAACGGAAACAAAAACACGCAGCAGATTTCCTGGGAGCAGCGCCTGCTCAAAAATGCGGGGCGTCAGAAAACGACGCTCAAACCCGAATACCAGGAACTGAAGTTCACGCTTCACCGGAAGCTGGTGGACAAGATCAATCTGGAAGCGCTGGCCACCATCGACAACCAGAGGGTGCGCGCGGAAGTGCGCCAGGCCGTCATTCAGCTGATCGATGCCGAGCCGACGCTGCTCAGCTCGCTTGAAAAGCAGCAGATCAGCGACGAAGTGCTGGATGAGGTTTTCGGCCTGGGACCACTCGAGCCGCTGCTGCAGGACCCCGGTATTTCCGACATTCTGGTCAACACCTATAAACAGGTTTATATCGAACGCCGCGGTTTGCTTGAGCTGACCAACGTCAGTTTCCGAGACGACCAGCATCTGCTGCGCATCATCGACAAAATCGTGAGCCAGGTGGGACGCCGCATTGACGAATCGACGCCCATGGTGGACGCGCGCTTGAGCGACGGATCGCGTGTGAACGCGATTATCCCTCCGCTGGCCGTCGATGGACCCATTCTCTCCATCCGCCGGTTTTCGACCGACAAACTGATGCCGCCCGACCTGGTGGAACGCAAAGCCATGACGCCGGGCATGATGGAACTGCTCGAAGCCGCGGTCAAGGCGAAGATGAACATCATCATCGCCGGCGGTACCGGCGCCGGAAAGACCACCCTGCTCAACGCGCTGTCGGCATTTATCAACGGCAAAGAGCGCATCGTCACCATTGAAGACGCTGCTGAATTGCAGTTGAAACAGCCTCACGTGGTGCGTCTCGAAACGCGCCCGGCCAACCTTGAAGGCAACGGAGCGGTCCGCCAGCGCGAACTGCTGGTCAATAGTTTGCGTATGCGTCCGGATCGCATCGTGGTCGGCGAAGTCCGCGGCGAGGAAGCGCTCGACATGTTGCAGGCCATGAACACGGGCCACGACGGGTCGCTGACCACGGTCCACGCCAACTCGCCTCGCGACGCGGTTTCGCGTCTCGAAGTCATGGTGTCGCTGGCGAATTCGAACATGCAGCTGACCTCCATCCGCCAGCAGATCGCGAGCGCGGTCCACCTGCTGGTGCAGGCGTCGCGTCTCACGGACGGAACGCGCCGCGTGGTCAGCCTCACGGAAGTCACCGGGATGGAAGGCGACGTGGTCACGCTGCAGGATCTATTCGTGTTCGAAAAACGAGGGCTCGATCCCGACGGTCATGTGGTCGGCCGTTTCGCGGCCACCGGTATCCGGCCGAAATTTTACGAAAAATTGCTGAGCGCCGGCATCCGCCTGCGTCCCGATCTGTTCGACGAAGTGGTGGAGGTCTGAGCCATGAATTTTGTCATCGTAATGTTGGTGATCTGGGCGGTCGCGGTGGGCGCCTGGAGGGTGGTGTCGAAGTACCTCAAGACCGCCGACGTCGACAAGATCAAGGCCCGGTTGGTGGGCGGCAACAAGCAGAAAAAGAAAGCCAAGAACGGTCCAGCCGCGCCACAAGGCGTCATGCAAACCGAAGAGCTGGGCAAAAACAAGCTCGCCCGGCTGCTGGTGGAGAAGTATCAGCTCGGCCCGAAACTGGAGAAGCTTTTGGAACAAGCCGGGCTGCGCTGGCCGCCCGCCCGTTTAGTGCATTTGACTCTGGTGGCCTTCGTGTCGGCCTTGGCGGCCGGCTGGTTACTGCTGCCGTTTCCGAAATGGATCGCCGGTTTGCTCGCGCTCGGGGCCGCGGCGTGCCCGACGCTCTATGTGCTTTCGAAACGCAAAGCGCGCTTGAAGCGATTTGAGGAACTGTTCCCGGAAACACTTGAATTCATGTCGCGTTCCATGCGCGCGGGACACGCCTTTTCGGTCTCGCTCGAAATGATCCATCGCGAATTCCAGGAACCGATCTCGAGTGAATTCCGCCGGACCTTTGAAGAACACAATCTGGGCCTGCCGATGGAAGTTGCGCTGCAGAAACTGGCCGAGCGCGTCCCGTCCCTCGACGTGCACTTTTTTGTCTCCGCGGTGATGCTGCAAAAGCGCACCGGCGGCAACCTGGCGGAAATCCTGGACAAGCTGGCCTACGTCATCCGCGAACGATTCAAATTGCGCGGACGCATCCGCGCCGTCAGCGCGCATGGAAAGATGACCGCGACCGCGTTGAGCTTGATCCCGGTCGCCGTCGCGGTGTTGATGTTCTACACCAATCCGGATTACGTCAAATTCTTCTTCACCGACGACGTGGGGCAGATCATGCTGGGCAGCGCGGTGGGGTTGCAGTTAATCGGCTACGGAATCATGACGAAGATCGTGAACATCGAGGTTTAATCCCATGCCTATCGTCTTTACACTTTTCTTATTCGTCGGACTGGCGCTGGCTGTGGCCGGCATAGGCATGAAGCTCTACGTGCGGCCGAAAGAAGCCATGGAGCGCGTGGTGGGCGGCATTGAGCAGCAGGCCCAGGAGATGCCGAAGCATCCCAGTCTGGTTCTGCACGAGCTGATCAAAAAACTGGGCAACATCGTTCCCCAGTCCCCGAAAGACGTCACCGTGATGCAGCGCCGCCTCATTCGCGCCGGCATGCGCAAAGAGGGCGCGCTCAAGGTGCTTTACGGCGCCAAAGCCGTTTTCGGAATCGCACTGCCGCTGCTGACGGCGACTCTCATTGCCGGATCGACCACCGACGGCAGCAATAAGTTTGTCGCGATTCTGCTCGCGACCGCGATCGGATTCTTCGGGCCGAACGAATATGTGCGCCGCATGGCGCAGCGTCGTCAGAAACAGATCTCGCGCGGTCTCGCGAATGCGCTTGACCTGCTGGTGGTTTGCGTGGAGAGCGGCCTTGGTCTGGATCAGGCGATCCTGCAGGTTTCAAAAGAGCTCGATCACGCGCATCCGGAAATCAGCGAGGAGTTCGGAATGGTCAACCTCGAACTTAAGGCCGGCAAGCGGCGCGTCGAAGCGCTGCGAAATCTGGCGGAGAGAACCGGAGTCGACGATCTGAAAAAGCTGGTGGCCGTGCTGATTCAAGCCGACCGGTTCGGCACCGGTGTGGCGCAGAGTCTGCGCGCACACTCCGATTTTATGCGCGTCCAGGCGCGTCAGGTGGCCGAAGAAAAAGCCGCCAAGCTCGGCGTGAAGCTTATTTTCCCGATCTTCTTTTGCATCCTCCCGTCGCTGTTCGTGATCACGGTGGGGCCGGTGGCGATGAAAATCGTGCGGGAACTGATCCCGATGATGAACAACATCTAGTACTCATCTAAAGGTTAGGGCTAGAAGAGCCGAATTCACTCTTGTCAGGAAAGGAGAAAAAACCATGATGGACGCTTCCACAGTTCGTGTCGTTTGCGCCGTACTGGCGGTTCTGTTTCTCGGGATCATCGTACTGCGTCGCAAGAAGAACGCCGACGAGTAAGGAATTCCTCCGGGGAGCGCGCCCGGCGGGTCTGTAGCGGGCACAGTTCAACGCTCTCGATCTGGCTCGCGCCTCCCTGGATAGGTTTTTCAAGTTTGCAGTGCCTGCGCGGACGCCGTCCGGTGGGATGGGAGAAAGGTCAGGGACGTAAGAGCCTGGCATCGAAAGTTGAGTAAGGAAATTTAAGTTTTTGGGCGATGGGCGCAACGCCGAATCGCGGGAGACATGGAGTTTATGTATGTATCGTAAGCCTTGGGCCTTGACAATCGCGATAGCGGCGCTGATGGCGAGCTCGGTCCTTGCCGGGACCTTCGGCACCATCGTTCCCATCGGAGGGGAAGCGGCCGATCTGGCGCTGGATGAAACCCGCCAGGTTCTCTACATTGCCAACTTTACGGCAAACGCAATTGACGTAATGTCGCTCGCGACCCACCAGATTAAGACTTCCATCAACGTCAACCCGAACCCGAGTTCGATTTCCATGTCGCCCGATGGGCACTGGCTGTTGGTCGCGCATTATGGCAACAACACCGCACCGGCGACCCAGGCCAATGCCCTGACGCTGATCGATCTGACGTCCAACAACGCGAAGCAGGTTTTTTCGCTCGGCAATCCGCCGTTGGGAGTCGCCTTCGGACTCGACGACAAAGCGCTTGTAGTCACTACCACGGGATTTTTCCTTTTCGATCCCACGGTGGGAAGCACGCAATTGCTGCAGACTGTCGCACAGGTGGCGACGAATGCGATTCCTCAGCCGACCGGCAGCTTTCCCGGCAACATCGTGCAGGCCTCGGTCGGCGTTTCGCGCGACGGCTTGACGATCGCGGGCTTCGGAGGCTCCAGCCCTTATCTGCTGTTCCGCTATAGCGTGGGGACCCACACGATTACATCCTCATTCCAGACGTCCTCACCTCCCGGCGGACCTCGCGTGGTGAGTTTAGCCGACGACGGTAGCCTGGTGACCACAGCGTGGTGGGTTTCCGACGCCAATTTCAACACCGTCGCGCAGTGGGGCAATCCTTCCGGACTCCTCAACGTCGGCAGCACGCTGATCGATTCCTCGCGCAATCTGATTTATGCGCAGATTCCTCCGAATGGAACTCCCGCGACGGCGAACACCAACCCGCCGATTCTGGAGATCAACGACTCGGATAACCTGACCGTCGAAGACCAGCTCCTGCTGCCGGAAAATCTTGCCGGCAAGAGCATTTTGAGCTCCGATCACAATACCGCGTATGCGATTTCCGACAGCGGCATTACGATTCTTCCCGTCGGCAGTCTGGCGAGCTATCACCGCTTGACGGCTTCGGTGGAGGATTTAGTGTTCCGCGGGAACTTCTGCGACCGCACCTCCGGGACGCAGACTTTTGTGATCTCCGACCCGGGCGGCGGGAGCACCCCGTTCAGCATTACGCCGAGCGTCGCTGGAATTACAGTAAGCCCCGCAAGCGGCGTTACTCCGGCGATTGTGACCGTTACCGTCGATCCGAATACGTTCGCGGGACAAAAAGGGACCACGACCGCTTCGTTGAACATCACCTCCACCGCGGCGGCGAACCTGCCGAAATCTGTTCGGGTTCTGATCAACTCGCAGGATCCTTCGCAGCGCGGAACCATCGTTGACATTCCGGGCCGGGTGGTGGATGTCGCTGCGGATCCCAAGCGGAACATGTATTACGTTCTGCGCCAGGACAAAAATCAGGTGCTGGTTTTCAATGCGGCCAACAATACGCAAACCGCGACTCTACGCACGTGCACTACGCCGACCAGCATGGCCATTACCTTCGATCAGCAGGACCTCTTGATTGGATGCGACAACTCGCAGATTATGAGCGTCTTCGATCTGGATACGCTCCAACAGCAAATTCCTGTCGCGATGGGCTCGGATTATGTCGAGTCCGTGGCGGTCTCTTCGAACGCGATCTTGATCATGAGACGCGCTGGGGACGGAGCGAACCCGGGTCTCGATTCGATCGATCTCTTGACCCACAGTGCAACTCGGCTTCCCACGCTCGGCGTGTATCAGAACAAGCTGATCCAGGATACGGTGCTCGCGTCTTCGAGCAACGGTTCGCACATCCTCGTCGCTGGAGCGGACGGTTCGGTGATGTTGTACGACGCCAACGCCGGTTCGTTTACAGTTTCGCGGCACGATTTCAACTCGCTGGGCGGCGGGTACGCGTCGTCGAATTTCAACCAATATGCAGTGGGAAATAACATCCTCGACGCATCCGGTGTGCCTGCGGAAACTACGCCCGTTTCGACCGGCGCCTCCTCCGGTTTTGCCTTCGTCAATCAGACCGCTTACGCAACGTCGGCGCCCAATTCATCGAGCCCCGGTGTGATTGAACAAATCGATCTGACGACCGGGAATGCGATTGCGCCGACCGCGATGGTGGAAGCTCCAATCTTAGGCACGAGCCCGAATGCCTCCAGTTCCTCGTCCACCACAACTTGTCCGGTGGGGTCGGTGCTGGTGAGCACCACGACCGCCGCCACTTCGACCACCGCAGCGACGACCACCACCACGTGCCAGAGTCTGTTTGCCCCTTCGGTAATCAGCGCGTGGACCCGAAGTCTTGCTCCGCTGCCGAACCAGACCGCTCTCATTGTTGCGACCACGTCGGGCATCACGGTACTGCCGTGGGCTTACGCTTCGGCGGTCGCCTCTCCGGAGATTTCTTCGGTGACCAGCGCGGCGGACGGAAAGTCGCCCGTGGCTCCCGGCGGGTTGATCACGCTGACCGGAACCAACCTGAGCCCGACCAATCAGGCGACCAGCCAGGTTCCGCTCCCCACGGCGCTCGCGAACAGCTGCCTGACGGTCAACGGCCTGCCCGTGCCGCTGATCTTTGTTTCATCGAGCCAGATTAACGCGCAGATGCCGAGCCAGGACGTGGGCGATGTCACTTTGATCGTTCACACGCCCGCTGGCGTCAGCGACAACTTCAACCTGGTTGTACTGCCGACGGCTCCGGCCATATTCCTCACGGGCCAGGCAGGTCCGACAACGAATATGCCGACCGTGGTGCGGCTCGCGAATAATTTGCTGGTCACGGATTCGAATCCGGTGCACCCGGGCGACGAACTGGTGATTTACCTGACGGGCGCCGGCCAGTCAAATCCGTCGGTTCCGGATGGCCTCGCCGCTCCGTCAACCCCCTTGGCTCTGTCCATCGCGACGCCGACCGTGTCGATTGGGGGCACCACGCTCTCCGTCATCTATGCCGGTCTTGCACCGGGTGAGGTGGGCGTCGACCAAATCAATGCGATTGTGCCTTCGAACGTGCCGCAAGGTCTGAGCGAACCGTTAACGATCAACCAAGGCGGATTTACCGGAACGGTGAACGTCCGGGTGGTCAACTAAAACTCCGGCGCGCGTGCCAAACCGTCGCGGCCGCCGATGAAAAAGAGAAAGAGGATGGCTATGAGATTCACTCGACTGCTGGTGGTGTGCGCCGCGGTGGCAGTATGGCCCGCCGCTCAAGCGCAGAATTGGGAATTCGGCGGCGGCGCCGGTGTGGGATTTTATCCTTCTGAGACCGCATCCGTTTCGGGCGGGTCCTCGGCGTCCACCGGAATTCAAACCAATGTGGCGGGAAGTGCCTGGTTAGGCAATAACATAAGCTCACGCTGGGGCGGAGAATTGCGCTACGATTTCCAGGCCGGCGATCTGTTCGTCAAGCAGGGTGGCACCCAGGCGACGTTCGGAGCAGACACCCAAGCGATCCACTATGACATCCAGTGGTACGGCGCGCCGCCCGAGTCGAAAGTGCGGCCCTTTCTGGCGGCTGGGGCCGGCATCAAAGTCTATCGAGGCACCGGAGCGCAGGTTGTGTATCAACCGCTCGAAAACTATGTCCTGCTAACCAAGGCCCAGGACCTGACCGCTCTCCTCAGCGTCGGGGGCGGAATCAAATGGCAGCTCACTCCACGGCTCGCTCTGCGCCTGGAGGCCCATGACTACATCACGCCGTTCCCCAAGCAAGTGCTTACGGCGAACGGGGGAGTAAAAATCGGCAGCTGGTTCAACGACATCGTGCCCATGGTGGGTCTCAGCTACCTGTTCTAATCCGGTGAGTGTCCGGGTGGGTGCTTAAGGATCTTAAGGACCCGCATTGTTTCAATCGCCACGCGAATCACCCGAACCGCGGCTGGAGTGCCAGAGTGCCTTCCGCCGCGGTTTTCCATTATCCAATAGCCCTTTTCGGCTTCCGATCGAAGGACGCTTAAAGGAACAAGCGTGACTGGCCGATTATCCGAATAGTATGGAATTCGATCCGACACCGCTGAATATGACCACCCTGCTCGTGGTGGCCCTGGCAGTGATGGCGATAGTCTATCTGAGCAAGAAGCGCTACGAGAGCAACATTCCGCTGCTCTTCTATGTCGCGACGATCATGTTGACCGGCATGTCGGATCGTTCGCTCAACGCTTATCTGCTCTATTCCGGTCTCGCCCTCGCACTCCTTGTGCGCTTCGAGTTCATGGGAAAAGGCTTCGCCAAATTCGTCGCTTTTCTCGCGACTTCCTCGATCGGCCTGATCATGTGGGTATTCCTGGTGGAAGTTTTCGGCGACGGACTCGCTCCCTTTTAGGTTTGTTCGAAATCTGCGCCCGGTACTCGCTCCTGCAGGAAGGATCGCAAACCGTCGGCCTCCGGGCGCAACATTTTTTACCGCGAGCTCTTTTTAATGTGAACCTCGGAGATTGTCGAGCTTGCGCGCGGTATCGGGATCCGGATCGATCTCCTGTGCTGCTTCCAATTGTTGGATCGCTTCCTTGGTCCGGCCGATCTTCACCAGAAACTCTGCCAGGATTGTGCGTTTCACTGGATCAGCAGGCTGCAGCCGCACGGTGGTTTCGAATTCCCGGAGCGCATCCGCCTCGCGGCCGGGCATCTGGGAAAAAACGGCTCCCAGTTGAAAGTGCGCGTCTACGAAGTCCGGGTCGGCCCGAATGGCCGCTTCAAAGAAAGGGATGGAGCCCAGATTGTCCATCTCCCGTTCGCGGCAATGCCCGAGATTGTAGTTGGCGGACACCTCCAGCGGATTCACGCGAAGGGCGGCCGCATAGTAGGGGACTGAACCGGCACATCCTTCGATCGTTTCGATTGCCGTTCCCAGATTGCTTTGCGCGAGCGCGTACCGCGGATTCAGCTGGACCGCCGTTTGGAAGTGAGCAATGGCTTCGCCCGGGCGCTCCGTTTTCATCAGGTATTGACCCAGGTTATTCTCCGCGATATCGTTGGCTCCCGTAGACTCGATCGCATGCGCAAATAGTGTCCCGCTATTTTCCCAGTATTCTGTCGCCGCATGCGCCACGACCACGCTCGCCAAGCATGCGATGATTCCGGCGGCAGCGAGCGCTCGCTTCGCCCATCGCGATTCACCGGCAAACTCCGCCGCGCCCCAAGCCACGACGATCGAGAGACCCACCATCGGGACATACATGTAGCGGTCCGCATGTGCTTGCCCTCCCACCTGGACCAGGCCGATCACGGGAACCAAGGTCCCCAGGAACCACAGCCATCCCATGGTGAAGTACGGCCGCCTCCGCCAGGAGTCGATCGCGAGTGCAGTCACGATCAGCAGAGCCGCGCCAGAGCCGGCCACTTTCCAGAGGGGAATCGAGGCATGGAACGGATAGTAACAGGCCAAATCCGCGGGCCAAAATGTCTGCCGCACATAGACCATGTAGGAAACCAGTGCGTTGGCGATTCGCCTGGAGAGCGGCAGGATCTGTGTCAGCGCTCCACTGGATCGCTGAACGGAATAAGTCACCAGGGACACTGCGGCCGAGAGCGCCAGGAGCGGTATTTTCTCCCAGATCATCCTGGCCCAATCGGTTCGGCGCAGAGGCCAAAGGTCGAAGAGCAACAGTGCAAACGGGAACGTGACCAGCATCGGCTTCGACATGAGACCCAGGCCGAAAGCCACGGCGACAGCCAGGTAACGCCACACGTCCGGCCGTTCCGAGTAGCGCGCATATGCGTAGAGCGCGAGAAACCAAAAGAAGGTGCTCAGCACGTCCTTTCGTTCCGCGACCCAGGCAACCGACTCCACGTGCAACGGGTGCAGTGCGAAGACAAACGCGACGAATGCGCTCAAGCCGCGAGCTTTGGTCGCGCGCCGCAACGTAAGGTACAAGAGAATGGCCGAAAGCGCGTGGAAAAAAACATTCACCAGGTGGTGCGCGCCGCTGTCTATTCCGAACAACTGCGCGTCCGCCATGAAGGACAGCAAGGTGACCGGCAGCCAATTGCTGGCCGCCTCGGCCGTAAATGCCCAACGAATGCTTGCCGGGGTCAGACCGGCCTGAACATGCGCGTTCTGGACGTAAACGGGGTCGTCGTAGCTTACATAATCGAAATCGGCGACCTGCGCATAGATAAAAACGATCCCGAGGATCAGGCCGAGCCAGATCGGGAGCTCGAACAATTTATCTCGTCTCGCGGTCGCGGCCGCAAGGGAATCGCGTTCCGTCGAACCTATGGGATCAGCGCTTTCGCCGTGGGTCGGAGACATCGTCGCGCCCGCTCAAGTCTAAGCCGGCTTTTCGGTCGGCAGGCTTGCCTCGTTCCAAGCCCTCCAGCCCCCGTCGAGCGAGATCGCATTGGTGTATCCCATCTTCTTGAGCGAATCCGCCACCAGCGCCGAGCGGAACCCTCCGCCGCAGTACAGCACCAACGTGGCGTTCTTGTCGGGAATCCGGCCCTCGATATCGCGCTCAATAATTCCCCGGCTCAAATGAATCGCGCCCGCGGCATGCCCCGCAGCCCACTCGTTGTCCTCGCGCGTGTCGATCAGGATGTGATTCTGCCCGGCCATCTCGCGATAGCCTTCGATACCTACTTCTTTGATCCTCGATTTGGCGTCATTCACCAGCGCCAGGAAGCCGGCACTGTGTTGCTTATGAGGAATGCTCATATCAAGTCTCCTTAAGATACCGTCCGAAACACCGTCGATCGCGCTTGAGCGGGTGGTTCAGAGGAATGATCAGCCTGAAATTCGAGTGATGCGAGCGCCGGCGCTCGATAGTTTAGACTCGATTTTCTCATAGCCGCGATCGATGTGATACACGCGGTCGATCACCGTTTCACCTTGCGCCGCTAACCCCGCCAGCACCAGCGACGCGCTCGCGCGCAGATCGCTCGCAATCACTTGAGCGCCGGACAAGACGGTGGGTCCCGCGACCATAGCCCGGCGTCCTTCGACGCGAATGTTGGCGCCCATCCGCGCCAGTTCCTGCGTGTGCATGAACCGATTTTCAAAGATCGTTTCGGTGATCAGAGAAATGCCTTCGGCCTGCGTCATCAGCGCCATGAACTGAGCCTGCAGATCGGTGGCGAAACCGGGGTGCTCTTCCGTGGTCACGTCGACGCTTTTCAGCCGTCGTGTAACCCGGACGCGCAGCGACGAAGGCGAGAGCTCCGTGACGTCGGCGCCGGCCTCAAGGAGCTTAGTGATCAGCGCGCGCAAATGATCGGGAGCGCAATCGGTCACCGTCAGATCGCCCCGAGTCAGCGCGCCCGCGATTAAAAACGTCCCGGCCTCGATACGGTCGGGGATAATCGAATGCTCGGCCCCGCCAAGCTTGGCGACTCCCTGAATCCGGA
>Ga0182030_10010810_pt1 | contig 18490 bp, 16 predicted proteins | sample 812S3MmetaG_FD_121299 | JGI IMG/M metagenome (GOLD analysis project Ga0182030, IMG submission 121299) | Permafrost microbial communities from Stordalen Mire, Sweden - 812S3M metaG (Illumina Assembly) | ecosystem: Environmental > Terrestrial > Soil > Wetlands > Permafrost | place: Sweden...
GCCGTGCGCATCCACTTCCAGCATGGTCAGGGCGGCGTTGGCCGTTGGCCGGTCGATGACGCCTGAGCCGCGCACCTGCGCATAGTCGCGCACGCGGCGCAGCAGGCGATTGGCAATGCGTGGTGTGCCGCGCGAGCGCAGCGCAATCTCCGCCGCGCCGTCCTGATCGATGGGTACGCCCATCACCTCGGCGGAGCGCGTGACAATAAACCGCAAATCCTCTTCGGAGTAGAACTCCAGCCGCAACAGGATTCCAAATCGCGATCGCAGCGGCGACGATAGGAGCCCTGGCCGCGTAGTCGCGCCAATGAACGTGAACGGCCGAATCTCCATCACGTGGGTGCGCGCCGCCGGGCCCTGGCCGATGATGATGTCCAGCTTGTAATCCTCGAGCGCGGTGTAGAGTTTTTCTTCCAGCACCGGCTGCATGCGGTGGATCTCATCCAGAAACAGCACCTGCTTCTCGCGCAGGTTGGTGAGGATGGCCGTAAGGTCGCCCTGAATCTGCAAGGCCGGTCCGGAGGTCTGCTGAAAGCCCACGTCGAGTTCATTGGCGATGATGGTGGCCAGTGTTGTCTTGCCCAGGCCCGGAGGCCCAAACAGCAGCACGTGATCCAGCGCCTCGCCGCGCGACTTTGCCGCCTCCAGCGCAATCGCCAACTGCTCCTTGGCCTTGGCCTGGCCGATGAACTCCCCCAGCCAGCGCGGCCGCAGTTTCAGTTCAAAGCCCTGTTCTTCTTCCGCGCGGGTAGCGCTGACGAGCCGTTCCGGAGAGTTGTCGCGCGCGATGGCCATGCTGATAAGAAGTGTAGCGGCGTGGGGTTGGCGGTGCAACCGATCTGCACACGGCAGCGGCTTTTCGCCTGCAGGCGCACAAGCGCGGCTGGCAAAAAAGGCCAATACAAACGGAAAGACGCCACACCCTCGCCTTCAATGTCTCGATCTTGCGTCAAGTGGTGACTGCGTGGAACGCGACACGCCGCTGCCATGCAGGCAGAGCGTTTGGAGCGCTCGATGGCCCATGTGCATTCTTCTGAAAAGTGGTAATCCTCGCCGCACATCAGACCGATCAAGCCGCGGGAACGGCTTCCCAAAATGAATCAACTCACTCTCCTTTCATATTTCCTGGGGAATAAGTTGAAGTCACTACCGGGTAAAGTGAGTACACCAAAGTTGGGGCCGCAGCGATTCTGTAAACGCGGGGATACACCCCCGGCTTTAGTGGAAAGCGACCAAGCCTCATTCTAAACAAGTTAACTTGCCATTTCATTGGCAACAGAGTTGCAGTTACCAAAGTATGGCGAAGCAAGATTCGCAGGATTCAGGGAGCGGGATCGTGGTGCCGATCCATCGGCCCGACCGTCGGGAAAGCCGCGTGTTTTGCGGGCGATCTTGAGCTATATGCCTGATTCAAGAGACTTATTAACCGACTTGATTCCGTAAGAGGGCTTGAGCTCGATTAACGCTTTCCCCGGCTCTTGCAGTTAGACGATGATGGGGCGAGTATTCGTGCTTTGTAGTGACGCTCAGGCTCCGCTGCGCGACGACGCGCCCGAAGTCAACCAGGCATGCCAGGAGGAGTAGTATGTTCACTCGATATTGTTTCAGGGCTGCAGTTGTGCTCTGCGTTGTGTTGCCGTTTGCCGGTTGCAGCAACACGGAAGTGGGCTCAATCCAGATCAGTCCGTCGACGTCGTCCCTTGCCGTCGGGCAGACGGTCCAATTCTCCGCCACCGGGATCGTCCAGCACGGAAGCCATCCTCCGAGCTCTTCCAATGTGACGGCGCAGGCCACCTGGTCATCGAGCACTCCGGCAGTTGCCACCGTGAATTCTTCCGGCATGGCCACCGCGGTCTCCGCAGGCACCGCAACCATTACAGCCGCACTGCCCGGATCGATCAGCACGACGGCGACCATTACCGTTACCGGTGGCGGCGGCACGACCGGTGGTAGCCTGGCGTCGCTTGCCATCATCCCTGGAACGCAGTCGGTGGCCTCGCCAACGCAGACCAGCCAGTTCATCGCCATCGGAACCACTACTTCCGGAGCCACTGAAGACTTGACCGGCACGGTGACCTGGAGCTCAAGCAGCGCCCAGGTGGCCACGATTTCGGCAGGAGGACTTGCAACCGCGGTGAGCAAGGGCACCACTACCATCACCGCCATCGCCACCAACACCGACTCCAGCGTGGTGACCGCAACCGCCACATTCACAGTGACCGGCGGAACTACAGAACCTCTTACGGCGCTTACCATCACGCCGGGCGCCCAGTCTGTTTCCGCCTCTGGCCAAACCGGCCAGTTTATTGCGCTTGGGACCGAGGGAAGCACGGGTCTTCAGGAGAACGTGACCAGTTCGTCGCAGGTCAAGTGGATTTCCAGCCAGCCCTCGATTGCTACTGTCAACTCTTCCGGGCTTGTCACAGGGGTGAGTGTGGGCACCAGCACGATCACGGCGCTGTGGACCAATCCCGATGCCAGTGTTGTGTCGGCAACAGCGACCGCCACGACTACAAACACAGCCGCGCCGGAGCCGCTGCTTTCGCTCACCATTATTCCCAGCAGCATTACCGTCGGCGATTTGCTGGACACCGGAAATTTCCTGGCCATTGGAACATTTTCGACCGCCCCCACCGTCCGAGATCTGACCAACTCGGTACAGTGGCTTTCCTCAGAGCCCAACGCTTTCACCGTCGACAGCAATTCCACGCCGCCAAATCCGGGGGCTCCGGGCGGGCTTGTCACGGCCTACGCGTCTGGAACCGCCGTCATCATTGCTGAAGCAACCGATCCAGTCACAGGGTCTATCCAGACGGCGACCGCAACATTCTCGTGCCCCTATCTCCTCGCGGCTCCGCCCCAACCAAGTTCATGCATTGAGCCGGCGCAGCTTCTGCTGGCCACCGTGACCGTCTATAACGAAGGCCTGAACACCACCAATTGGCTGGTGACAGCTCCTTCGGCCACCGGCACGGCGGATGTAATCCATTGCGGTCCCGGCTGGGCGGGCGTGGGCCCAGGCTCTGGCGCAACCGGCTCGGTCTGCGTAGCGACCTATCCGATAGGCGTGCCCATATTGATTACCGCGCCTGCTCAATCCGGGGTGAATTTCGGCGGATGGTCCTCGAACTGCACACCAAGCAACGCGAGCGGCGTGCCGCTTCCTGGCCCTGTCCTTTGGACCGCAGCTGGGCCGAACTATTGCATCCTGAACCCGACCACCTCCAGCGAAACCGTAGGCGCCATCTTCAACTAAACCAACCTTCACATCCGTACCTAAGAAAGCCGCCCTTCGGGGCGGCTTTCTAGTCATGCATGCAGACTGGATGGTTGCAGGATGAGCCTACGCTGGTTGCGGGGGCCCCAGGTCTCGCCTGTCAAACCTGGGAGACTCCCATTCCAAATGGTCCCGGTACTAGAGCGGCGCATTTACCTCCGGCCAGTAGCGGAAGTTGCGGAAGATCGCCGCGCCACCGCCGGCGGCGAACACTGCCGGCCGCACATCGAGGAAGCCGCCCAGCACGTTGTGATTCATGCCGGCAATTTCAGCAGACTCTTCCGTCTTGCGCCAGCCCTCGCCGGGGAGCTTGTAGTAGAAGTCGATTTCCTGGCGGTCGTTCACCACACGCAGCGTGGCGCGCGTTGCGCCTTTGGCGGAGCGGCTGGGCACATAGCCGTTGGCCAGCCGCGCGCCGATGCCGGATTCATCAAAATAAATCCCGGTCGCATGCAGCGGATCGTAGAACAACAGCAGTCCTGTCCCGCACCCAGGCGTAATTTCGCAATCCACCTCAACGGTGTAGGAATGGCCGCCGACCGGCGTGGTCAGCGCGGATGTATTGGCAAGGGATTTGCCGCGCGCCTTGAGGGTGAGGGCGCCGCTGCCGGTGGAGAAACGCGCGGGGTCGAACTCATGCCAGAAGGCCCATTGCAGGCCGAGTTCAGGCGTCGTGAAATCGTCGGATGGGTCAGGGAAGCCGTGCTGGCTTGTGCCCGCGACCGGCATCGGAATCGCCGCCTCCGCCGTCACGCCTGCCGGCTCGCGAAACCATCCGTCCGCGGTCCACTCGATCGGCAGCAGCAGCGTCTGGCGTCCCAACGTGCGGTAGCCGTTTTCGTAGGCGTGCACCGTCATGTACCACTTGCCGCCCGGCGTATCCACCAGCCGGCCGTGGCCTTGCGAGAGCCAGCGCTCATCGCGGGATTTGGTGCGGACGATCGGGTTGTACGGCGAAAACTCCCACGGACCCTCGGCGTGCCGGCTGCGCGCGCTCACCACGGAGTGGCTGGTGGCAGGGCCGGCCGTGCCGCCCTCGGCTACGTTCAGGTAAAACCAGCCGCCGTGCTGCATCAACTTCGGCGCTTCCAGGCAGGTACACTCCATGCGGGTTGAGGTGGGCATGGGCCACGCATCGAACACCTTGCGCGGCGGCGTCTTTACCGACAATCCATCGGCATTCAGTTCCACCATCATGCCACCATTCATGTAAAGAAACCGCCGGCCGTTTTCTGCGATATGTCCCGGATCGATGGCACTGATGCCGAGATCGATCGGCTCCGACCATGGGCCTTCCGGGTGCCCCGCATGCACCACGCGCAGGCGATTGTCGGCAGGGAAGTAGATGTAGAAGAGCCCCTGATATTCGCAGAGATAGGGCGCATACACATTGCCGTAGTAGCGGCTGAGCGCGGCAGTCACCGGCTTCCAGTTCACCAGGTCGCGGGAGTGCCAGATAAGCAGCCCCGGCGCGTAATCGAAGCTTGAGTGGGTAAGGTAGAAGTCGCTGCCCACGCGGATGGGACTGGCATCGGGGTGGTCGCCACCGAGGATCGGGTTGCGATAGGTGCCCGCCGATGTAGCCAGGGCGAAACGGGTTTGTGATCCAAGAGCAACCGCGGCTGCGGAAGCGGCGGCATTCAGAACAAAGCGGCGTCTATTGAGCATGGCCGGCTCAGTGTAGTTCATGGCACCCTGAGCGGGTAAAGCGATTCAGGTGGTCTTCAACCCGAAGCGTACCTGCGGCATTCAGACCATCTGAGCGGTTTAAACTGGACTTGACCCGTTCGATCGTGATGACTCTCCGCTTTGCCAGGATCCGCCGCTTTCATTTCAATCTTCCGCAGCGGATTGCGGCGGGTCTGCTGTTTCTGTTCCTGATGCAAGGCTTGTGGGTCACGGCGCATCAAACGCTCTCCGATCGAGATTACCAGTACGCCCGCTGCGGTCGTGAAACCTGGGAGCGGCCCTCTGCCCTTACCGGCTACTACACCACCTGCGGCAACATCCACGACGGTATTGCCGGATATCGTCTGGCCGGTCTGCCGCTGACGCTCAACCTGCTGGCCGAGCGCGCCATGGACCTCTTTCGCAAGCCGGAAGACCGCGTCTTTCAGGCTGCAGGCGGGCAAGGCAGCGGTGAGATAAGCACCGGACAGATTAGTACATGGGAGCTTCGCCACCAGCTCACGCATGTTCTGCTGCTGCTGCGGCTGCCTTTTCTGCTGGCCGGTTGCGTGCTGGGCGCGGGCCTCTGGTGGGTAACCCGACGGCTGTTCGGCAACCTGGGCGGCTATACGGCTCTGGCGCTTTATTGCTTCTCTCCCGCAGTGATCAAGGCCTGCGTCTCTCCGAATGCCGAAGTGCTGGCAGCGCTGGGAATTTATGGCGGCGTCTACACATGCATTGGGGTGGCTCATTCCATGCTGGGGCCGGCGCGCAAGTGGCGTCCGCGCATGGTGCTGCTGATTGCGGCGTTTGGGGCAGCAGGGGCTTCGCACATCGTCGCATTGCCGCTGGTGGCGCTGCTGGGCCTTGCGGCCATGCTCTGGGTGGCCGAGGGCCGCAGGAGCCAGATGCTGCCGGTGGTGCTCATCGCCGCTGCAGGCGCGCTGGTGCTGGTCTTCGCCTGCTATGGTTTCTCGCCCGACGCCTTCAGCTATGTCTTCCGCTCCTCAGCAGGCTTTCTTACCGTCTTTCTCGGCCCTGCCGAACGCTTCTTCTCTTCCATGCAGAACGCCGGCATCACGCTGGCTTCTGGTGCGGCGTGCGTGCTCTGTCTAGGCATCCGCCGTTCGCGCTACTTCGGCAACACAGCGCCGCTGCTGTGCGCGCTGGCGCTGATGCCGCTGGTTCTCACCGGGACGCAAGGCAGCCCGTGGCTGTGGGCGCTGCCGTTTCTGCTGACGTTCATTGGCGGGGTCTTCGCGGATGCGTACGAGTCTCCGCGCGGGCGCATGGCGCTGGCGGCTGCGGGGGCGCTGGTGCTGCTGCAGGCTGTCTGCTGCCTGCTGAGTTTGTTTGGAATTCCGGGGTGGATGCCTGGGTTTATTTGACGAGACCGGTTCCCGTTGGTCGAGAGAAATGTTGTTGACGACATTAGGCATTTGAAAGCATAATCAGTCTGAAGGATATATAGACTCATCCCGGCCCGTGAGATCCGGTTCGGCAGAGGAGACCGATGGTCGGCAAGAAGCGATCGACGGCATCCGGACCAGAATCTGGCCATGTCTGGGAAGTCGTCTTTGACGAGGAATTCTTCGTAGAGTTTGAAGCTTGGCCGGATTCAGTTCAGGATGCGGTCTTGAGCTCTATTGGCAAGTTGCGAGCCTTTGGCCCTTCACTGGGAAGGCCCACCGTCGACACCCTAAAGGGCTCCGCATACGCAAACATGAAGGAACTTCGAGTCGATGCTCTGGACGCCCCTTGGCGAATTGCCTTTGCTTTCGACCCGAAGCGAAAAGCGATTCTTCTGACTGGCGGCGGTAAGAGCGGAATCCCAAAAGACCGGTTCTACTTGGCATTGATCCGGGTTGCCGATGCGCGATATAGAGAACACTTGAGAACCATGGGGACAGAAAGGAGCAGGAAATGACCATTTCACTGGAAGAAGTCCTGGCGAGAATGCCGGAAGAGCGTCGTCGCAAGATCGAACAGATGGCGGCCGAACTGATCAATGAAGAGATCAACCTGCGCGAACTGCGCCGCCTGCGCAAGCTGACGCAGGCGCGGCTCTCCAAGAAACTCAAGATCGGCCAGGAGGGCGTCTCGCGGATCGAAAAGCGTACCGACCTCTATCTTTCCACCCTGCGCAGCTACGTCGAGGCTGTCGGCGGCAAGCTCTCGCTGATTGTCGAATTCCCGGATCATACCGCTGTAACGCTCGCCGGATTCGGGGAAACCGTCGCCGCCAAAAAGGACAAAATTCGACCCAAAAAGAAGTCAAAAGCAGCAGCAAAACCGAAGCCGGGAACGCGCCGCGCCGCCTGAATCATCCCCCCAGTCGAGGTGTTGCCCAAAATAGTCTATAAATTGAACCAATAGAAGGACTTATTTGTCCCGATTCGTCTTGCTGAAACGGCCCTTAAACCGCTAAAATAGAAGCATATCCAGCGGACCCGGCCCCGCATCTTCCGGGCCCTCTCTGCCGCACCCCCGCGGGATAAGAAAAGACTATGGCCGACGATCAGAATCCCATGCTCCCCCTGGAAGGCGGCACGCCGCCTCACAATGGCACCAACCTCATTCCCATCAACATTGAAGAAGAGATGCGCCGCTCGTATCTCGACTACTCGATGTCGGTCATTATTGGCCGCGCATTGCCCAGCGCCCTCGATGGCTTGAAGCCGGTGCATCGCCGCGTGCTCTACACGCTGAGCGAGATGGGCCTGGAGTACAACAAGAAGTACGCCAAGTGCGCCAAGGTTGTCGGCCAGGCCATGGGTGTCTACCATCCCCACGGCGACTCGGCCATCTACGACACGCTGGTGCGCATGGCCCAGCCCTTTACGCTGCGCTACACGCTGGTGGATGGCCAGGGCAACTTCGGCTCTGTCGATGGCGACCCACCCGCCGCCATGCGTTACACCGAGTGCCGCATGTCGCGCATCGCCGGCGAACTGCTCTCCGACATCGAGATGGAGACCGTCGACTTCACGCCCAACTACGATGAGTCGACCTTCGAACCGACCGTGCTGCCCACCCGCATCCCGAACCTTATCGTCAATGGGTCGAGCGGCATCGCGGTCGGCATGGCCACCAACATTCCGCCGCACAACCTGACTGAAGTGGTCAACGCGTGCATCGAGCTGGTGCAGAACCCGCACGCCGGCCTGGCTGAAGTCTTGAAGCACGTGCAAGGTCCCGACTTTCCCACCGGCGGCTTCCTCTATGGCAAGTCGGGCATTCCGCAGGCCTACAAGACGGGCCGCGGCCGCTTCATGATGCGCGCCAAGGTGGCCACGGAAAACATCACCAAAGAAAAACAGGCGATCATCGTCACCGAGATCCCCTACCAGGTCAACAAGTCCAGGCTCATCGAGCGCATTGCCGAGCTGGTCAACGAAAAAATCATCGACGAGATCAGCGACGTGCGCGACGAGAGCGATCGCGACGGCATGCGCATCGTCATCGAGCTCAAGCGCGGCTCACAGCCTGAGATTGTGCTCAACCAGCTCTACAAGCACACGCAGATGCAAGAGAGCTTCTCCATGATCTTCCTCGCCGTGCTGCATGGGCAGCCGCGCGAGCTCTCGCTGGACCAGGCCATCCGCGCCTTCATCGACCATCGCGTGGATGTGGTGCAGCGCCGCACCGTCTTCCTGCTCAAGAAGGATCGCGCCCGCGAGCATATCCTTGAAGGCCTGAAGATCGCGCTCGATAATCTGGACGCCGTCATCAAGATCATTCGCGGTTCCGGCTCGCGTGTCGAGGCTCGGGAGAACCTCTACGCCTGGAGCAAGGGCAAAGACATCCTCATCACGCTCGATCGTGCGCGTCTGCCGCAGGAAGAGAACGGTCTCACCCTCCGCCAGATCGACGCCATTTTGGAATTGCAGCTTTATCGCCTGACGCAGCTCTCCATCGACGAGCTGCTCAAGGAACTGGGCGAAGTCAGGGCCCGCATCGCCGAGTACGAGGCTATTCTGGCAAGTGATAAACGGCTGCGTGAAGTCATCGTCAAGGAACTGGAAGACGTCCGCGACAGGTACGGCGATGCGCGCCGCACGCAGATCGTCGACGAGAGCGCCGAACTGCAGCTGGAAGACCTGATCGCCGACGAACAGGTTGCCGTCACTGTCTCGCACCAGGGCTACCTGAAGCGCACGCCCATCAGCATCTATCGCCAGCAGCGTCGCGGCGGCACCGGCCGCACCGGCATGAAGACGCGCGATGAAGACATCGTCGCGCAGCTGATTATCGATTCTACGCACGCGTTTCTGCTCTGCTTCACCAACACCGGACGCGTCTACTGGCTCAAGGTCTACGAAGTTCCGGACGTGAGCGCGGCCGGCAAGGGTAAGTCCATGCAGAGCCTGCTCGACCTGCAGCCCGGCGAAAACGTTCGCGCCATCCTGCCTATCCGCGACCTTGAAGAAGAGGGCAAGTACATCTTCTTCGCCACGCGCAACGGCATTGTGAAGAAGACGCCGCTCAAGGACTTCTCCAACGTTCTCGCCCGCGGTATCATCGCCATCGCCATCGACAAGGATGACGACCTTGTTTCTGCCGGCCTGACCAATGGCAAGCAGACCATCTTCCTGGCCACCCGCGACGGCATGGCCATTCGCTTCGTTGAGGAATACGATCCGGACCGCAGCGGCATCGGCCTGCGTCCCATGGGCCGCAATGCGGCCGGGAACCGCGGCATCTCACTCAAGAAGGGCGATTATCTGATCGGCGCGGCCATCACCAACTCCGAAGCACTGCGCGAGATTGAACGCGATGAATGCGCCGCCCGTCTGGGGCTCACTGACAAGCTGGCCACCGCGCGTAGTACGTATGCTGAGGCGGAGCAGGCCCTTAGCAAAACGCGGGAAGATTATCGCAACAAGCTCGTCGAATCAGCCGCCGTATCCGCTGCCGAAAAAGCGCTGGAAAATGCGTGGAAGGCCATCAAGGCCCTGGACGACAAGCTCTGCGTGACCCAGCAACTTATCCTCACCGTCACGGAGAACGGCTTCGGCAAGCGCACGGACGTGGACGAGTATCGCCTGACCGCACGTGGCGCGCAGGGAGTCACCAATCTCAAAGCCACCGCGAAGGTTGGCAAGACCACCTCAATTCTGCTGGTCAACGAGGCCAGCGAGCTGATGGCGATCAGCCAGTGGGGCAAGATCATCCGCATTGATACGAAGACCGTCCGTGCCGCCGGCCGCGCCACGCAGGGCGTCCGCCTGCTCAACCTTGAGCCTGAAGACAAGATAGCCGCGGCCGTAATCGTCCCGCCGGAAGAGATCAAGGAAGACGAGCCTACGCTGCTGCAATAAAGGGCGCGGCAATATGAAGAGCGCAATAGGGAGCACTTCGATGGATAAGACGCTTCGACGGATCTCCAATGTCGATGAACAGCAAGCCGAGACGTATCGTTATTGGCAGAGCCAGTCGATCGGCGCGCGCTTGACTGCGGTCTCGGAGCTGAGCCAGCAAGCCTACGCCTTTGCTGCTGCCTTCAAAGGAGTGCCAGTCCATGATGAGCAAGGATTTTCAAGACCTGCTGCGCGCATTCAACGCCCACGAGGTTAAGTACCTGGTCGTTGGGGGCTTCGCATTCGGTGTGCACCTGGAACCTCGCACCACCAAAGATATCGACCTGTGGATCCGCACCGACCCGCAAAATGCAAAGGCGGTATTCCACGCGCTCGCTGAGTTCGGCGCACCGATAGCCGGAATGTCCCCGGACGACTTCATGGATGGCAGCATTTTCCAAATGGGCCAACCTCCCGAGCGAGTCGATATCCTCCAGAACATCGATGGAATCACATTCGATGAAGCATGGGATCACCGGCTTGAAGGATTTATAGACGAGAAGACGCCAGCCTTGGTCATCTCCAGAGAAGACCTGATCCGTAATAAGCTGGCCAGCGGCAGGGAGCAGGACTTGCTTGATGTTAAGAGTCTTCAGGCTATGGAGCGGAGAATCGTGCCCGATGGCTCGAGTTCGCCCGGCAAGAAAAAGTGAAGTGTAGCGAGCCCTTGCCGCTCGAATGACAGCCGTGTGCCCCAGGTCTGGCTTTTTTAGACATGGGGCTTTTCATTTGGCGAAGAAGACGCCCCTCGACAGGATGTGCGTGAGGCGCTACACTTAACGCATGGTCAAGAGCTTCCGGCACGCCGGCATTGAGAAGTTCTTCAAGACCGGCAGCAAGGCAGGAATTCAACCTGCCCATGCCGCCAAGCTCTCCATTCAACTTTATGCTCTTGATGCGGCAAAATCGGCTGCCGACTTGAACACGCCGGGATGGCGCTTGCATTCGCTGAAAGGGAATCTGGAAGGCCATTGGTCCATTCGAGTCAATGGCAATTGGCGGCTCACCTTCAAGTTTGAAGGAGAAGACGCAATTCTCGTTGACTATCAGGACTATCACGGGAGCTAGCACCATGACAGAAATGTTCAATCCGCCTCATCCCGGAAAGGTTCTCCGCGAATACCTCGGAGGCATGGACGTCACGACAGCCGCTAGGCGCCTGCACGTCTCGCGCACAACTCTTTCGCGCATTCTCAACGGCGCTTCGGGCATATCGGCGGATATGTCCTTGCGTCTGGCCGACGCCCTCGGCACCCACGCCCACTTCTGGTACGATCTGCAGGCCGGCTACGACATGTGGCAAGCATCCCACAAGAAGCGCCCCAAGATCCAGCGATTTGAGGCTGCCGCGTAGGAAGCGTTCCATATACCAATGCTGGGGCCTTCCCGGTCGCCGATCCAAACTCCGATCCTCCACGCTACTCCGACCAATCCTCAACAACCAACCCCTTCATGCGCGCAAACTCCCGCGTGTTTGCGGTCACCAGCACCAGGTTCCTGCAGAACGCTTGCCCGGCGATCAACGTGTCGTACTCGCCGATCCGCTGTCCCTGTCGCTCCAGTTCCGCTCGAATTTCTCCAGCGGCCTGCGCATCTCGTTCGGTATAGTCCAGCAGGATAATATCGCGGCTGAGAAATGCCGTAAGTGCGCGCGTGTTCTGGGCGACCAATTGACTCTTTGCCACGCCATACCATAGCTCATGAGCCACGATGGATGAGGTTGCGATTTCGACTTTGTGGCGCGCTGCCTGCATGAAGTGCTTACGGACATCGCCGGAACTCTCATTGATCAGCGCAATGCAGACGTTTGTATCGAGCAGGTAGCTCATTTGAAGTATTCACGAATCGGCGCCAGATTCTGCTTGCGGCCTTCAGGGAATAGGGGGTCTCCCTTGAGCGCGTCGATCCTCGCAAACCACTCCTCAACGGTCTCTTTCTCTACCGGCGGCAGCGGTTCAATCAGCACCCCAGCTCCCATACGCGAAACCTGCACCCGGTCGCCCTCGAAGCGAAACTCCTTGGGCAGGCGCACTGCCTGGCTCCGTCCATTCCAGAACAGCTTGGCATCTACAGGCTTTGGGGCCTTTTCAGTCTTCATGCTCCTTGACGCCTCCCGTGAGCGGGTATGTAGCAAAAGTATATACCAAACTCCCGAGCTCCGGGCATCGTGCCGCGGAAGTTTGGCCAGGATGTGGCGTGGGCCCGTTATCGGACGCACCGGCACCACGGCTGACACTCGCGGTGACGCCCCATCTCTTCTAAACTGAAGGTGCTCTGGATTCTCCGCAGTCCCCCTCATGCGCCGAACCTCCCTCATGGTTCTTGTGGCGATGCTTTTGCTCGTCACTTCGACGTTGGCCGCGCCTGCGCTGCCGGCGGCGACCTACTCCACGCGCCCAGCCCGAAGCCGCTCGCATCTGGCTGCCGCTGGGGCTCGCCGGCCGGCCCATGCAACCGCCCGCGGCCACGCCCTCCCGCGTAGAACCGCCCAAACATCCGCAGTTGCGCGCACGGCTCACACTCCAAATCGTCGCCGGAACGAGGCTCCCGTGCGGCCAGCGCCTTATCGCACCAGCCGTCGCGCCGGCCGCGGCACCCGCTTCTCAGCAGCCAGCGCACGCCGGCTGAATGCGACCGCACCCATCGCCGCCCCGCGCGCCTACCGTCATTCTCCGCCGCTCCCACTGCCGAGCATCCCCGCGCAAGCTGCCACACTGACTGCCAGCGGGGCAGTCGCCCAGGGTGGCACGCTTAGCCGCCGCATGGCTGTGCCCAGCCGCATGCCGCCGCCCATGCGCGGATCGCTTACCTCGCTCGAGCGGCAAAACGCCATCGCCGATGCCGAAGGACTGGAACGCATCTTGGACGAAGATGACCTCTCGGACCGCATCGCCCACGGCCTGCTGGTCCCTTTGCCCGCCTCAGAGGCGCTCTCCGTGAACGCCGATCTGCCGGAGCATCACCGCTACTGCCGTCCCTGGACTGCCCGCTTTCTCGCCGACCTGGCCCGCGACCACGCCGCCCAGTTTCACGGGCCGCTTGAAGTCAGCTCGGCAGTGCGCACGGTGGCTTACCAAAAGCACCTGATGGGCGTAAATGGCAATGCCGCGCCGGCCGTCGGCGACATTGTCAGCCCGCACCTTACCGGCGCAACCATCGACATCGCCAAGAAGGGCCTGACCCGGCAGGAGATCGGCTGGATGCGCGCCTGGCTGATCCCGCTTCAGGCCGCCGGCAAGCTCGACGTGGAAGAAGAGTTTCAGCAGTCCTGCTTCCACATTACCGTATACAAGAGCTACGAACCGGCGCGGCCAGCCAGCTCCATTGCCCGCGCCCGCAAGCCCGGCCAACCCGGGCTTGCTCAACCCGGTTTGGCTCAGCCGGCGGCCGCGCAACCCCGGCCGGCGCAGTCGAGGGTCCGTCCGGCGCTCTCTGACATGGCTGCCGGCACACCCTTGCTCGGCCGCTGAACTCGCCCCATTTCCCACAGCCGCCCCGCGTTAAATTCATTGGGCCATCCGGTCCTGACGGCGTTACAATCGCGGGCAATGCTAATTCTTCTGGAAATGCAGTCAACAAAACCCGTCACTGTACTCGGCCAGCCATGAGAAAAATGCAACTGCAATCGCGCTCGATTCGTAACTCCCTTACCAGACAAACCTGAGCAGCAACCTGCTGAGCCAACAAGTTATCCGAGAGGCGGAACCATGAGTGACCTTGAGATTCACCCCGTAGCTGCGGCTGTTCCCCCGGAACCCGGTCTTTCGCAAATGGAGCGCGTGACGAACATCTTCTCGGCTCCGTCCAAAACATTTGAAGATATCAAGCGCGGACACCGCAGTTGGTGGCTGCCGTTCCTGATTTTTGCTGTCACGGGCTACATTCTGTTCGCGGCTGTCACGCTGAAGATCGGCATGGCGCAGGTGGTCGATAACCAGATTCATCTCAATCCCAAGCAGGAAGAGAAGATGGCGCAGCAGCCGCCCGATGCCCAGGCGCTGCAGAAGAAGATCTCTCTCTACGTCACTGAGGGCATCTTCATCGCGAATCCCCTCTTCGTGCTTGCTGGAATCGCCCTGTTGTCGCTTGGGCTTTGGGGCACCATGAACTTTGTCTTCGGCGGCAAGGCCACTTACGGAAGCATCTTTGCCATGTGGTTTTTCGCCGGCCTGCCGGGAATTATAAAACCCATTCTCGGCACCATTGTGATCTTCGCCGGGGCCACGCCGGAGACCTTCAATATCAAGAATTATGCGCCCACGAACGTCGCGGCTTTTCTCCCCGTCATGGAGACGAACGCCGCCGTTTACGCGCTCGCCAGCTCGATTGACATCGTCACCATCTGGACACTGATCCTGCTGGGCATCGGCGCAGCTACGGTTGCCGGCGTCAAGCGGACCTCCGGATACGTCGCCGTCTTCGGCTGGTGGGCTATCTTTGTGTTGATCGGCGCAGGGATTGCCGCAGCAACCAGTTAGATTTATTTGCATTCTCACAAACAAAACAGCGCGAATCCATCGCCGATTCGCGCTGTTTCCATCATGCCAGGCAAATTGCTAAACGTTTCTTGTCTTGGAAATCCTCTCAATTCTCATCGGTGCGGATTTTCGGGCACGGTCGAACTACGATTATCGTTATGGTCCTAAGTGCTATACTCTCGAAGTGACGGGAATCGCGCCCAGCACGCTCCGGGTGTTTGCATCCAAACCTTTCATGCGCTTTGCCCGCCGGTTCGGAATCGACGATGACACACTCTTGAAGACGGTGAATGGCGCGTTCGATGCCGATCTCGGGGGCGGGCTGTTCAAGTACCGGCTGGCGCGGGAGGGCGAGGGATCAAGCGGCGGAGCCAGGGCGCTGATCGCCATGAAAGTCGGCCAACGCTCAGTATTAATGTTTGGCTTCGAGAAGAAAGACCAGGCCAACATCAGACCCGATGAGCTGAAAGGGTACCGGAAGGCTGCGAAGATTTATCTCAGCTACAGCGAGGAAGAGATAACTGCAATCGTCAGGCAGCAGGCGATCATAGAGATTCCGACGACAAAGGGAGTGCGCCATGGCAAAAGCATACAAAAGTGAAGCATTCGCAGCGCTGCATGAGAGCATGTCTGACTTGCATCGGGTCGGCGCCCTCGACAGCAAGACCATGCGCGAATTCGATCGCGCCTGCCTGACGCCTATGATGAAATTGACTCCTGCTGCCATTCGGCGCATCCGCACGAAAGCGGCCGTAAGCCAAGCGGTTTTTGCGGCACATTTAAACGTGACCACAGGGATCGTGAGTAAATGGGAGCGTGGCGAAAAGCAGCCGCGTGGACCTGCCGCCAAACTGCTCACGCTCGCCGCCAAGCATGGCATCGCCGCCATTGCCTAAGACGAGTCCTGCCGCATCTGCCTCGCATCCATCAAGATCTCAGCGAGTCCACAAATAAAACAGCGCGAATCGATTGCGGATTCGCGTTGTTCTGTGTGCAATCGAAATCGATGCGGCCTACTCTGTCCAGCGCCGCATGATCAGTGTCGCGTTGATGCCGCCGAATCCGAATGAGTTCGACAGCGCCACATCGAAGCTGTGATCGACGGCCACGTTCGGCACATAATCCAGCCGGCATTCGGGATCTGCATTGTCCAGGTTGATGGTCGGCGGCAGCTTCTGGTTCACCAGCGCCAGCACGCTGATGCCGGCTTCCAAGCCGCCCGCGCCGCCCAGCAGATGGCCGGTCATAGACTTGGTGCCACTGACTTTCAGCTGCCCGCTCAGCGCATGCTCGCCAAACACCAGCTCAATGGCCTTCGACTCGTTGCCATCGCCGGCCGGGGTTGAAGTGGCGTGGGCATTCACATAGCCCACTTCCCCCGGTTCAATGCCCGCGTCCTTCAGCGCCGCCCTCATGCTGCGCTGCGCGCCTGCGCCTTCCGGAGCAATGCCGGTCATGTGGTACGCGTCCGCGCTCATGCCGTAGCCAATGATTTCGGCCAGAATCTTCGCCCCACGCGCCTTGGCGAATTCGAGCTCTTCAAGAATCAGAATGCCCGCGCCCTCGCCAATCACGAAGCCGTCGCGGTCTTTATCGAAGGGCCGGCTCGCCTTGGTCGGCTCATCGTTGCGGGTGGAAAGCGCCCGCATGGCCGCAAATCCGCCCACGGAAAGCGGCGTCACCGCTGCTTCCGCACCGCCGGCGATCATCGCATCGGCATCGCCGTGCATGATCATCCGCGCCGCGTCGCCAATGGAATTGGCCGATGTAGCGCATGCCGTTGCCGTTGCCGAAATGGGGCCGCGCGCCCCGTACTTGATGCTGATGTGGCCCGCCGCCATGTTCACAATGGCCGCGGGAATAAAGAAGGGAGAGATCTTGCGCGGACCGCCTGCGATGAGGTTCGAGTGTTCCCGTTCGATTACCTCGAAACCGCCAATGCCGGAGCCGATGAAGACTCCCACGCGGTCTCCGATTTCAGGGGTGATCTCCAGGCCCGACTGCGCTATCGCTTCCTGGACAGCGGCAAACGCGTAGTGGGTAAAGCGGCCCATCTTGCGGGCCTCTTTCTTTTCCACAAAATTCAGCGCGTCAAAGTTCTTGACCTCGGCCGCAAAGGTCACCGAGAAGCCAGTGGTATCGAACCCCTGGATAGGAGCCATGCCACTGGCGCCGGCCAGCAACTGCCGCCAGACTTCGGGAGCGGTATTGCCCACTCCGCACACCAGACCCAGTCCGGTAATGACGACTCTTCGCGACTGATTGGACAAGGGCTACTTGCTGCCTTTCGCGTTCTTCTCGATGTAATCGACAGCGTCCTTGACGGTCTTGATCTTCTCGGCGTCTTCGTCGGGAATTTCGAGGTCGAAGGCCTCTTCGAACTGCATCACGAGCTCGACGACGTCGAGCGAATCCGCGCCCAGATCTTCCTGAAAGCTGGCGCCTGGCGTCACCTCGGCTTCGTCTACCTGCAACTGCTCCACAATGATGTGCTTAACCTTCTCTTCAACGGCCATTCGTAAATCTCCTCGTATTTTTTGGAACTTGAGAAATCTCGCGGGGCAAAGTCAAAAACCCATTCCGCCTGCTTACGATACCGGCCCAAGGCGGTGGAGCACAACTGCTCTTGCGAACATTGCAGCGAAAAAATCGCGCAACGCCCCGAATGTTCAAGTTTACCGGGCTAATCAGTGGCGTGTAAAGGCGGCGGGGAGCAAGGAAAGACTCAGGCTGCACTTCTATCGCTGACTTGCTGACTCCCTATGCGCGCGCAGCCCGCACTGACGGGATAAGAGAATTCCCAAGTGCCCCTCAATTCCTTCGAGTTGTCCGCCAATTGCACAACAAAAAGGCGTACATTAGGCGAAGCAGGAGATCACAATCAATGCAGGCATTGGTAGGCGGAATTGTCGCCGCGTTCCTCGGAATCGTCTTGGGCTTTTGGCTGCGCGGCGCATCGGGCAAGGCGGAGAAAGAGCAGTTCCAGCGGCGCACTTTGGAGTTGATTGACGAACTCACTGCCGCGCGCGCGGAGCTTCTGAAGGTGCAGGCCGAGTCTGCCGCGCGGGCCGGCTTCGAGTCGCTGGCTGCCGAGCGCGAAAAATCCATCGCCCAACTTCACTTGGACCGCGACAAGACCCTCGCCCAGCTTTACGCGGAACGGGACCAAACCATTGGGCAACTCCACGCCGAGCGCGAAAACCTGCGCGCAGAGCTGCAGACGAGCGGTGCCATCGGAAGCCAATCCGCCGCACGCATCAAGGAGCTTGAAACCGAGCTGCGCAATGAACGCCAGAACCTGGCGGAAAAGCTTGCGTTGCTCGACTCCGCCAAGCAGGCACTGGCGCACCAGTTCGAGTCGCTCGCGTCGGAAATTCTGGAAAAGAAATCGAAGTCCTTTTCTGAAGGCAGCCAGAAGGAAATCGGCACGCTACTGACACCGCTGAAGACGCAGATCGAGGAGTTTCGCAAGCGCGTCGAGGAAGCGCAGACCGACTCGAAAACCGGCGTTACCAAACTTGAGACGCTCATCGGTACGCTGGGCGGACTCAACCAGCAACTCACCGAAGAAGCGCGCAACCTGTCCACGGCGCTGCGCGGCTCGTCCAAGGCGCAGGGTGACTGGGGCGAACTCATCGTCCGAAATCTGTTGGAAAAGGCCGGCTTGCGCGAGGGCGAGCAGTTCCGTGTCCAGGAGACATTTGACA
>Ga0182030_10010811_pt1 | contig 18485 bp, 16 predicted proteins | sample 812S3MmetaG_FD_121299 | JGI IMG/M metagenome (GOLD analysis project Ga0182030, IMG submission 121299) | Permafrost microbial communities from Stordalen Mire, Sweden - 812S3M metaG (Illumina Assembly) | ecosystem: Environmental > Terrestrial > Soil > Wetlands > Permafrost | place: Sweden...
CTGCCCCACGTAATGGCAGCCAAGGCCATCGCTTTGTCCGAGGCCCGTCGGCCTTCATTCGCCGCGTATGCGGCCCAGATCGTGGCAAATGCCCGGGCGCTTGCTGATGGGTTGGTACGCAGAGGAGCAGAACTGGTCACCGGTGGCACCGACAACCACCTTGTCCTCATCGACGTTGCCAGCAGCTTCGGCCTGACCGGTCGTCAGGCCGAGGCCGCTCTGCTCGATGCGGGCGTAGTCACAAATCGCAACTCAGTACCAGGTGACGACAACGGAGCCTGGTACACCTCCGGCATCCGGCTCGGCACACCGGCATTGACCACACTCGGATTCGGTGCAGACGAGCTCGACGAGGTCGCTGATGTCCTAGTCAATGCGCTACGAGCCACGACCCCCGCTACGTCCACCGCCAAGGCGAAGTACGAGATCGATCCCGGGGTCGCCCAGGCCTGCCGGGTCCGGTGCGCCGATCTGCTCGCCCACCACCGCCTCTATGCGGAGATCAAACTCTGAAACCGCACGAATCGGTGCGAAGCTGGTCCAGTACCGGGAACCCGCTCCGGGAGCGGCCCGGTTCAGACGTCCTCCGCAGCGGGGCCGTCCCGTAAGACCCGCCCGCAGAAGATTCCCGAACAGGTATGTCGTACGGGGCATCCAATGGCACGGTTCGGACGCTCGTCACCTCTAAGCCGGGTGCCCAGAATGCTCAGCTGTTTCGCCAAAAACGCAGTATCCCCGACCACCGGATATGCGGTGATCACCAAGGGCCAATAGACCGGCCGACTGACCGGTCAGTTTCGAAGACTCAGCCGGTCATCACGTTGTGGACGGTAGCGACCATGGGCTCCTTCAATCCGACACCTAGCTCAGCGAGAATCGGCATCAGCGTCGGCCCGAATGCGTCGAAGTCCGCCTGGGAGTCCCAAATATCGAAAACCTGGATCATGCCGCCCGATTCGAGAGCGCAGTGGTAGGTACGCCCCTTCGGCTTACCTGCACCGGCAGCTTCCAGTTGCTTGATAGCGCTGTCATACTTCTCCGGCGTGAAGCCTTCGTGAACGAAATAGATTCCCAACGCCATAGTGCCATGTCCTTCCTCCCGATCGGCGCACGGTTGCGCCTGTTCGTCCGCCGAGGAGGACGCACCTCGGACCCTACTCTTGTATGAAGGGTTATTGTCGACCTCTCCGCTGTCCGGTCACGCCGCCTCCCCCCGAACACAAGGTGATGGGCTGTTATCGACTGGGGCCTACCGGCACATGCGGGCATGTGGATAACTAGCCACCGGGACTTTCGAGGCCCTGACGCGAATCGCCACGGTCATAGCCGAAGGCGGTAGCGACTCGTCAGCAAGTCGATCCGCCGTTACGCAATCCGGTCCCAGTCCCGCTCGGCTCGCCTCTTGATGCCGAGCATCTGGCGGCGAGCCATCACGAAGTCTCCCGGAGCGAGAATCAACAGTGCCGATAGCCGGGTCGCTAGGAGCCTCCCGACGAACGTGGCGAGATTCATAGTGAGGGTGGTCCGGGACCGCTCGATAAGTCGGGTGTGATCGGCGTCTGTGTTGGTTAGGAGAAACAGCCAGTTACTGTCGCGCCGCTGAACCCAATCGACGCCCTTCATTGGCCCGTGGGTATCCAAAAGCAGTAGGTGGTCGGGCTCAAGCGCAAGGACAGTCCAGCCGACTTCGGGCCCCTCGGGAACGAGGTCCCCGACTTGGAGTCCCTGCAGACTGGGGATGATCCTGTCAGCGCTGGGAGTCCGGTTGTTGTCGATCATGTCATAGCTATACCAGCCAGCCCGCTTCCACCCCATTTGCACGAGCCAAGGCCACACGACATGGGCGGGGGCGTGGATGTCTATGGCCCGGGTCGAGGCGATGCCTGGGTCGGGGACCATCTCATCGCCCGCAAGCGAGCGCATCGCCTCTTCGTCGGTCGCACCCCACCGGCTGATTCGGTGACGGACATGCCTGCTATGACCGTCTCGTCCTGAGATTGGGGCTGACCTCTCGGGGTGGCTAATGATCGTATGGCGATGATACGCCTCGTTACTCCCACCAGGTAGGGCATTAGTCGCGTAGGTGGAATGAACACCGGGTGATCGACTCCGCAGGGACATGAGTTGCACCGGCCTCAGAGCCTCTTGACCGGGTGCCGTTCTGCATGCCGCAACCCCGTCAGTCCGAGACGTGAGAGATGGCCGCCAAGGACCAGCATTGCTACCCCGATGATGTCCAGCCAAAACCGATGGAAGAGCGGGCCGGCCACCACAACCCACACGCCAGCGAGGATGAGTAGCAGACCACCGAACAAGCGGACCCAGGGAAGGCGGGGACTCTTTCGTTTTTGGTCGACAACTTTCTTCAATCGTCCCACGATCCCAGCATGGGTCCTCTCGGCCAGGTCGCCTAGGGCCAATGGTCCTATCAGATCGGAATGACCCCAAACGCTGCCGGTTCGGGACGACGCTATGGCAGGTACGGAGGAGCCTCACCCCAGCCCCACTTGGGCACTGGCGCATGTTCCATCACCGTCGCACCGTGTTGCGAGTTACTAAGGGCGATGCGAGTACCCCATTCCAGGTAGGCAACGAATGCCGAGCGGAACTCCGGATCGTCCGGTAGCCCGGCGTCGTCGGCTGCGAAACGCATCAGTTCGGTGAATCGGAACCTCTGCTGCTCTGTGATGCCCAGGTCCAGGTGCTTGCTCAGCATCCGCTCGTATCCGCCCAGTTCCTTGGTGTACTGAGTCGGACCGCCAAATACCTCCCCCCACCACTGGGCCACATGGCGACGATGATCTTCGTGAACCCCACCAGGAAAGAACCGGGAAAGCAGTTCGTCCTGTTCCACTCGATCGTAGAAGGCATTGATCATCCGTGACAGAGCTTCGGCTCCTCCGGCCCAGTCGTAGAGCGTCGGAGGGGTGGTCACGGAGCCGAGGTTACTTCCGACACAGACTGCTACCTATCACCGGCTAGACGGCGAATATCGACGGCGACTAACCAGCACAACTGGGGCAGGCGTATCGCTCGCAGGCGTATCTGGCAATCCGGCCTGGGTGGCGACCCCGGCCCCGGCAATGGCTGGAGCGACATCGCCGACTGGGCCTTGGTGCAGCATGATGAAGGTCGTGCGCAGGTGGCCAAGGGTGGCGGCGATCTCTCTGATTGGAATGGCTCTTGTCTTGGCAAGCTGCGGCACGGGCCCGCCATCCGTCTCCCATTCGACCGTGACGCCCTGGCACCTATCGAGGTCACCAAAGCTGAGTATGCGTGTCAGTGCAGGCTGCCCTGCTTCACTGGTGCACTATGAGGATGTTGTCGACACATTTCCCGGCCCGCCACTTGTTCCCCAAGCCGCTCCGGTCAGTGGACTCGTGTGTTGGTACAACAGCAGAAATATCCCCGATCCGGCGTCTCTGGGACGACAAGTGCGGCTCAACTCCCGAGAGGCGAGCGGGCTGGCCACTGCCGTGAGGAAGTTGAGTCTCCGGCCTCCAATGGGTACTTTCCACTGCCCCGCCAGTGTTGGCACGGTCGCATTGATCGGATTTTCATATGCTTCGCGGCCCGACGTCGCACTCTGGTATTCGGCCAGCGGCTGCCAGACGCTCGACAACGGACGGCTGGGCTCGTTTCAGGGAGCCAATCCGAGCTTCGGCGAATTTGAAGAAGCAATGAACCAGCTCGCACCGACATCCCCCGAATCTTCTGGGTCGCTCTGATCACTGGCTCCTTTGTGGGAGTGCAATCGATCGAAGCAACTGGCTGCGATTCTCCACCCCAGTCGCAACGTGCCATTTCCGAGCGACGGGCTGCTGGGTGAGTTCCTAACGGCGGTCAAGCCCCTCAGGCCACATTTTCGCTAGCTTCTTTCCCAGGCGGGTCGGTGGCCGGAGCGACCTTCTGGGCCGACTCCTTTCTGCCTCGACCCGCCGTCCTGTTCTCGAGGGCTTTGGCTGGGGTGTTACGACGACGGGCCGCCCGGACTTTGGGATCGACCTTGAAGCGGTCGATACAGGCCTTCTTGCCCTCGGCCTCGGTTATGGCTTCGCCGTCTTCATCTCGCAGTTCGTAGAGTTGTCCCTTGCGCCAGCAGGCGGCGATCCGGGTGATGAGGACGGCCGACACCGAGCACAGCGGTGAGTTGTGGTGCTTGCCCTCGACCACGACGAGTCGGTAGTACCGCTGGGCGAGTGTCGGGTCGATGTGGCGAGCGTGATCGGCCGCCGTGTAGAGGGCCTGGCGCAGGCCGGCGTCACCGGCCTTGGTGATGCCCTTGTGCCCCGCCGCTAGTCCGGACTGGTCGATCTTGGGCACAAGGCCAGTGAAGGAGCGGACGCCGGCCAGGTTGGCGAAACGGTTGAAGTCGCCCGCGTTACCCAAGATGGCCGCAGAGAGGACAGGCCCGAGTCCCGGGGTCGAAGCAACGATGCCCTTGGGGTCGGCCTCGTCATAGAGAGCGGCGATCCGCTTGTCGGCAGCGGTGATCTCTTCGTCGAGCTGGCGGAACACCCGGACTTCTGAGGCGATGTCGTCGGCCAACTCGGCGAAGTCGATGCCCCCGCCTGACCACAACTCGAGGGTCTCGCTGGCCATGGCCAACAGCTCGTCGGCCTTGTCCTCACGCCAGAGGCCCGCACTCGAGCGGATCAACAACGCGGCAAGGCGGCTGCGCCCGAGGCGCTTGAGGCCCCGTGGATCTGCGTATTTCTCCAAGACAGCCAGCGCTGTCTTCGATGCGGTTGCCGATCCGAGTGAATCGGCCCATCCCGGACCGAGCAGCTCGACCAGTGCATCGAGGCGGAGACTGGCGGCGCTGCGGCGCTTGACCAGGCTGACGCGGTGACGAACGGCGCGGCGCAGTGACTGGGCCGGACCTAGATTATCGATTCCCCGCAGGCCCTCTGGGTGCAGCAAGGGCAGACGAGCGAGCACCCTCGAATCCAATCGGTCGGTCTTGGTGTGTTTGTTGTAGTAATCCCGGAGGTCGGCCGACTGCTCGGGAGGCACCAAGATGACTGTGGCGCCACGTGCTTGGAGCCAGGCCGACAAGGGTACCCAGGCGTTGCGGGTGGGCTCGAGGATCACGGTCACCGACGCACCGTCGGGGATCTTCGCCCACAGGCGCTCGAGGTCAGCCGTCGTCGTGCGGAACTTCCACGACGACCAGATGAACTCACCTCGCTCGTCGGCCAAGCTGGCACGGTGGTCGGCCCGACAGGCGACGTCGATGCCCAACCTCACTTCACTCATGGCGTGGTCCTTTCTCTACGTGGCTGATCAGTCGGCTCTCCGTCGTCGACCGCTGCACGTTCCGCAGGGGCGTGACCATCCAGACATTCGAGAAGCAGGGGTCCGACTCCATGATCGGCCGCCGAGTTCCAGAAAAGGGATGCACGTGCGTCGGGAGGCTCGTCTGGTCGACGATCACCGTTGAGGAGTCGAGCTCTCACCCGCTCCGATCCCTAAACAAGTCAAGCCAGAAGAACCGACCCAACGCACCCTACGAAGGGCTTCCGCCAAGTCGGTGGATGCCCAGAACCAATGCTAAATAGCCCATACCACCGGGTGCGAGGCGATTATCCCTCTAAGGGATCGACCAGCTGGACCAGCGATGCACTGCTTGTTAGCGCCGAACTAAACGAGTCGAGGGCGTTCATGAACATGGCCAGGCACACCACGACCAGCGCCCACCAGCGCAGGCGGTTGCTCCTCGTCGACGCGGTCGGAGCGGTCCGGGTGGTCATCGGGGCACCGGGGGCATCATTGATTCACGCGGCAAGGGGTGTAACACTCCAGGGGTGAAGCGGGGGGCGGACCAGGTCAGGGTAGCGGTCCGGCGATCAGGCTCGGTCGTGGCGGCTGTTGTGGTGCTGAGCGCTCTGGTGCTGGCCGGGTGCTCGTCCTCCGTCCAGGGATCGGGCCCCACCTCGACCACCGGTGCCACCACGGCGGCCGCCACGTGCCACCCACCCACTCCCGCTCGGCCCGCCGTGGGCACGCCGGTCCCCGGGGTCCCGAGCGACTGGAACGTCACCTCCTTCGACGGGACGATCATCCGGGCCCACTGGTTCCCGGTCCATCCCGGCAGCTCCCAGCGGTACCCGACCGTCCTGATGGGACCGGGGTGGAGCTTGTCCGGGGACACCGACACCTCGGGAGCGGGCATCCTCGGCCAGATTCCCATCAAGGACCTGTGGGCCGACGGCTACAACGTGCTCACCTGGGATCCCCGCGGGTTCGGCAGATCCGGCGGCCTGGCCGAGGTGGACAGTCCGGCGTACGAGGCCCGCGACGTGAGCTCACTCATCGACTGGGTGGCCGCCCGACCCGGGGTGGAGCTCGACGCCCAGGGGAATCCCCGCATCGGGATGGTCGGCGGGTCCTACGGCGGTGGCATCCAACTGGTGGCGGCCGCCACGGACTGCCGGATCGACGCCATCGTGCCGGAGATCGCCTGGAACTCCCTCGGCACCAGCCTGGACAAGGCCGATACCCCCAAGACCGGATGGGCCAACATCCTCGGCAATCTCAGTTCCTCCGACCACGTGGACCCCATGGTGGAACAGGCCCTGAAGGCCGAGGACACCACGGGCCAGATCACCGCGGCTCAACGCCAGTGGTTCGTCGAGCGCGGCCCAGGCGCTCTGGTCTCCCGCATCCGCATCCCCACCCTGATCATCCAGGGCACCGTCGACACGCTGTTCACCTTGCAGGAAGGCGTGGACAACTACGAGATCCTGCGCCACAACCACGTAACCGCGTCCATGCTGTGGTTCTGTGGTGGACACGGGGTGTGCCTGACCGCGCCCGGCAACCAGCAGCTGCCGGTGACCGCCGGCATCGCCTGGCTCAACCGGTACCTGAAGGGCGATACCTCGGTCAGCACCGGACCGGGCTTCCAGTTCGTAGACCAGAACGGGACCAGCTACTCGGCCCCCGGCTGGCCGGTGTCCACCGGCGAGCCGGTGACCGCGGTTGGGCAGGGGACGCTCCCTCTGGTGGCCACGGGTGGCGCGGGACCGGCCGACACCTCGGGCAGCAACGGACAGCTGGCCGGCCTGGTGGCCCCGATCACCCCGGCCCGGGCCACCAACGCCGTCGATGTGGACATCCCCTTCGGCAGCCGCTCCGGCGTGGTGGTGGGCGCACCGCAGCTCACGCTGACCTATCACGGCACGTCCGCACCGGGCCCCCGGCCGACCCGGGTGTTCGCCCAGTTGGTCGACGAGAAGACGGGCCTGGTCCTGGGCAACCAGATCACCCCGATCGACGTGACTCTGGACGGGGGCACCCACACCGTCTCGGTCCCCTTGGAGATGGTGGCGTACACCGGTGGGCCCCACGCCGTGATCGAGTTGCAGTTGGTGGCCACCACCGTGGCCTACGCCCAGCCCCAACTGGGCGGGAGTATCGACTTCACCCATATCCACGTGTCGCTACCGGTGGCGGCGGACATCACGCCGGTCCACTGATCGCTGACTCAGAGCACCGGATCGCCACCGCTGGATCGGCGCCCCCGGCCGGGCGGCCCCGCTCGTCGGGTGGCTACTCGGGCAGGCCGGCCAGAAACTCGGTGATGGCCCGGTTGACCTCAGCGGGATGGGTGAGGTTGGCCGCATGGGTCCCACCCTCGACGGCCACCACCCCGGTGGAGCCGGAGAGCCCAGCGGCCAGAGCCAGGGCCTTGTCCATGGAGATGGAGACGTCGGCGGCCCCGTGCACCACCAGGGCCGGAACGACGATCTCGCCCAGCCGGTCTGTGACATCGTCCCGGGTGAGCAGGGCCTGGGCCGGCAGGGCCAGCTCGCCGTGGGGTCGGGCCTTCCACCGCTCGATCCAGGTCTTGTTCAAGGTGGGCTCGCCCACGATGAGGTCGGCCGTCACCGAAGCGATCTCATCGGATGGTCCGTTGGCCACCCATTCGTCCACCATCCCCTGGTAGAGCGGGATCACCTCGGGGTCCTCCATGCCGGCCTGGGTGTCCAGCAGCACCAGGGCCCGGACCCGTTCGGGGGCGGTCAGGGCCACCCGGAGGGCGATGAAGCCGCCCTGGGACATGCCACCCACCACCGCCCGGTCGATGCCCAGATGGTCCAGGAGACCGATGCAGTCAGAGGCCAGGTCCCAGAAGGTGAAGGGCCGGTGGTCGTAAACCGTGTCGCCGAAGCCCCGCTCGTCCCAGGTGATGACCCGATACCGCTCGGCCAACGCCGCCACCTGGGGTTCGAACATGGTCCGATCCATCATGAACCCGTGGGCCAAGACGATCGGTATCCCCGCCCCACCGGCGTCGTCGTAGGCGATCCGCACTCCGCCGACGGTGGCGACGTTGGCCGGGGCGGCGCTCAACGGTGGTCCTGCCCATCACGGAGATCGGGGCACGCCACTACTGGCGGTAACCCTCGACGGTGCCCTCGGGCCGCATGGCTGCGGCATCCGGGCTGCGGCCGGCGTCACGAAGGGCCCGCCGCTGACGGAGCAGGTCCCACAGGCGGTCGAGGGTGACCTCGATGGACCGGAGCCGCTCCTCGTCCTCGGCCGGGATGCCCTCGCCCACGTGCAACTCCTCGAGCCGCTTCTCCTCGTCGGCGAGGTTCCCGATCCGGTTGATGATCTCCTGGTCGTCCACGAGCGACTCCTTTGACGAGTTGGCGCATTCCGTCCGGACACCCTACGCGCCCGTACCGTCCCCGGGGGCAGGTAGGACCGCTCCTGCCCCGTTCAGCGGGGCGCCCGGGGCATCCCCAAGCCGATCATGGCGATGATGTCGCGTTGGATCTCGTTGGTCCCACCCCCGAAGGTGAAGATGGTCTGGCTGCGGGAGTTGTGCTCCAGCCGACCGCGGAGGACCGCTCCGGGTGAGCCCTCCGGCAGATAGCCGCCCTGTCCCACGATCTCCAGGAGCAACCGGTAAGCCTCCAGGGCGAACTCGGACCCGAACACCTTGGTGGCCGAGGCGTCGGCCGGGTTGAGGCCCTTGTCGGCGGCCCAGGCCACTTTCCAGTTGAGCAGCTTGAGATACTCGGCCCGGGCCTGCACCCGGGCCAAATGGATCTGCACCCACTGCTGGTCGATGACCCGGCGACCGTCGGCCGCCCGCTGGTCTTGAGCCCAGCCGTGGACCTCGGTGATGCTGCGCAGAATCCCCGACACCGGGCAGATAGCCACCCGTTCGTGGTTGAGCTGGTTGGTGATCAGCTGCCACCCCTGGTTCTCCTCACCTACCAGGTTGTCCACCGGCACCCGGACCTGGTCGTAGAAGGTGGAGCTGGTGAACTCGCCGGCCGTGGTGCGCAAGGGGGTCCAGTGGAACCCGGGGGCATCGGTGGGGACGATGAACACCGAGAGCCCCTTGTGCTTGGCGACATCAGGGTCGGTGCGGGCGGCCAGCCACACATAGTCGGCGTACTGGATGGCACTGGTGTAGAGCTTCTCGCCGTTGATCACGTACTCGTCACCGTCGCGAACGGCACGGGTCTGCAGCGACGCCAGGTCGGTACCGGCGGACGGCTCGGTGTAGCCGATGGCGAAGTGGACCTCGCCCCGCAGGATCCCCGGGAGGATTCTCTGCTTCTGCTCGGGGGTGCCCAGGGCCATGAGGGTCGGCCCGACGCTGTTGAGGGTGAGCAGCGGGAGGGGGACGCCGGCCCAGTGTGACTCCTCCACGAAGATCATCTGGTCGATGGGGCCGCGGGCCTGGCCCCCGTACTCTTCCGGCCATCCGATGCCCAGCCACCGGTCCTCCCCCATCCGGCGGATGTAACGGGTGTAGGTGGACTCGTCGGTCCCCGATCCCTCCACCTCTTCCACCAGACGGACGAAGTAGGCGCGCAACTCGGCCTGGAGCTCCACCTGTTCGCTTGTCAGTGCCAGATGCATTCGGTCCCCCTGGGCCCGGGACGGATACCCCGGGCGACCCTTCCTCGGTGCCACATTGTGCACTACCGTCAGGTGCGATGAGTGACACCGCCCCGGCGAGCGACACGGTCGATCCCAGCAGCCCCGCCGACCTGTTCTCGGTGGCCGGTAAGACCGTCGTGGTGACCGGGGGCACCCGGGGCATCGGCCGGATGATTGCGGCGGGCTTTGTGACGGCGGGCGCCTCCGTGATCGTGACCAGTCGCAAGGCCGAGGCCGTGGAGGCCACCGTGGCCGACCTGTCCCGTTTGGGCGACTGCACCGGCCTGGTCTCCGACCTGTCCAACGAGAACGGGGCCAGCCTGCTGGCGGAGCGGATCAGCCGCGACCACCAACACGTCGACGTACTGGTCAACAACGCCGGGGCCACCTGGGGCGCCCCGTTGGACGAGCACGACACCGCCTCATGGGACCGGGTGCTCAATCTCAATGTCCAGGGCATCTTCCACACCACCCGATTCCTTCTCCCCCTGCTGGAAGCCCGGGCCACCACCGATGATCCGTCCCGGGTCATCAACATCGGGTCCATCGACGGCATCCACGTCCCCGTACTCGAGTCGTACTCCTACTCGGCCTCCAAAGCCGCCGTGCATCAGCTGACCCGGCACCTGGCCAAGCGACTGGCTCCGACCATCACGGTCAACGCGGTGGCACCCGGGCCCTTCGAGTCCAAGATGATGGCCGCCACCCTTGAAGCCTTCGGCGACCAGATCGCTGCGGCGGCGCCACTCAAGCGGATCGGCCGACCAGACGACATGGCCGGGGTGACGATCTTCCTGGCCTCCCGGGCCGGCGCCTATCTCACCGGCGCCATCATCCCGGTCGACGGGGGCATCGCCACTACGGCGTAACTCCTCCGGCCCGGAGTAGCGGGCCCAGGCGTCGGCGCCGGCGATCAGGCCCCCGCCGATCAGGCGGTGACCAGAGCGTCGAGGCGACCGAGGGTCCGCTCCATGTCCCGTCGGGTCTTCCCCGAGTAGATGTCGCCCAACTTGAGCAGCACCCGCTGGTGGTCCGGGGTGATATCCCACGACTCCACCACCCGGGTCCCTCCGTCGACCGGCTCGAGGACGTAGCGCCAGATCCGTCCGGCGATCACGCGGCCCCATCCGCCCTTCGGCCCGGTCTGCCAGGCGATGCGACGGTCCGGCTCGAACTCGACCACCGTGTTGACCGTCGAATAGCGGAGCGCCACCATCTTCATCCCCATGCCGAATGTCGAGCCCAGGGCCAGGCGGTCGGTGACCGCGCTGGTGGCGGCCACTCCTTGGAGCATGCCCGAGCCATCGATGAGCGCATGCTGGGAGGCGTCGGAGAGGACGTCGAAGATGGCCTCGGGTGGAGCGGCGATCTCCCGCTCCACCGACAGTACGAATCCCTTCATGGCGCCACCTCCTGGTGCGGCCGCGGCGGCCGTTCGTCGAATCGTGCGGATGGTCGAGATGAGACGGAGCGGTGGCCCATGATCAGGCGAAGTCCGGCAAGCCGGGGAGTCGACGGGCCAGCAGCTCTTGGACCCGGTCGACCAACTGCGGTGGGTAGGCATCATGGGTGAGGATGAGAAAGTCGTCGGCGCGGAGGGCGGCGATGACGATCCGTGCCACCTCAGCCGGGTCCATGCCCTCGGCGATGATGCCGGCCAGGTACTCATTGACGAACTTCTGGTCCTCGGTGAGTTCGGTCACCAGATGGTCCGGCCGGTGCCGTTCGGAGTTGGTGGTGATATCGGTGTTGATCATGCCCGGACAGAGCACCGAGGCCTTGATGTTGGATCCGACCGCCTGGAGATCGTGGGCCAGCGATTCGGTGGCGGCGAAGGCCGCGAACTTCGAAATGGCGTAGGGGGCTTCGAACGGGGCACCGAACAGGCCGGCCACCGAGGCGGTGTTGACGACATGGCCCTCGGTCCCCTGGGCGATCATCCGGGGGACGAACGAGCGGATGCCGTTGAGGATCCCCCACAGGTTGGTCCCGAGAATGAACTCCAGGTCGGCCACCGGCCGTTCCCAGATGAGGCCGCCGACGAACACCCCGGCGTTGTTGCACACCACATCCACCTGACCCCACCGTTCGAACACCGAGTCGGCCAGGGCGTCGACGGCGCCGGCGTCACTCACGTCGCAGTGGTGCGCCGTGACCTCGACCGACGGAACATCAGCGCGCACCGCGGCCGTGGCCGCGGCCAGTGAGTCGGCGTCGATGTCGACCATGGCCACCCGCATACCTTCACCGGCGAAGCCCCGGCTCAGGGCCTGACCGATTCCGCTGGCGGCTCCGGTGACCACCGCGGCCTTACCCGTGAATTCCTGCATTGGCTCGATCCTCTCGGTCGTGAGTGCTCAGGGCTGTCCGGCGCCGAGGTGGCCGGCGAGAAACGCTCCCACCGCGTTGATGCTGGCGTCGGCCTCGGGGATCAGGTCCCCGGGGAAGGCCTGGAAGACGTGGATCATGTCCGGCCACACCGTCAGGGTGACCTTGACCCCGGCGGCCCCGAGACGCTCGGCCAGATGGGTGGAGTCATCAATCAGCACCTCGTGCTGGCCTACCTCGATGAGCACGGGGGGCAAGCCGCTCAGGCTCTCGGCGAACAGTGGCGAGGCCAGTTCGGTGCGCGGGTCGGTATCACCCAGGTATGCCTCGGCCATGAGGTCGAGACCGGACTTGGAGACCATGGGATCGAGCTCGGCCAGCCGTTGGAACGCCGGCGCCGACTGGGTCAGGTCGGCCCACGGCGACAGGCACGCCGCGGCAGCCGGGAGTGGGACCTCGAGGGTCCGCAAAGCCAGCAGCGTGGCCACCGTCAGCCCACCGCCCGCCGAGTCGCCGGCGATGGCCAGGTGGGCCGGGTCGGCCCCGAGGGCCAGCAGGTCGAGGTAGGCCGCCACGGCATCGTCCAACGCCGCCGGAAATTGATGCTCGGGGGCCAGCCGGTAGTCCACCACCACCACTGTGCTCCCCGTGGCCTGGGCGATCCGGGCCCCCAGGTGGCGGTGGGTGTCGAGCGAGCCGATGCAGTAGCCGCCGCCGTGGAGGTAGAGGACGGCGCCTTCTGACCCGCCCTCGGGCGTGAGCCACTCGGCCGGGCGGCCGCCCAACGAAACCGGCTCGATGGTCACGCCCTCGGGCGGTGCGGCCGACGAGGCCATCTGGGCCATGGCTTCCCGTTGCTCGGGGATGGTGGCGGCCGACAGGCCCGACTCGGCCACGAAGGCCCTGACGATCTCGATGCCGGTCTCCATGCCCCCACGGTAGATGGTCGGCGGGCCGGGGGCCGGACCCCCTCCCGGCTCAACTTCGGCTGCCAACGTGCCGATACTGCGCGGGGCAGGCAACGGGTCTGTTCCGCGCACGACGATCAGGGCCGAAAGGTGATGGGGCATGGGGCAACGAGTGACACGATGGGCAGTATTCGGCGCGGTCGCAGCGATGGTGGTGGCCACCGTCCTGGTCCTCCAGGGACCGGCCGAGGGTGCCGGGGTCTCCCACCACAGTTCGGCCGGAGCCCAGGTGACCAACAATTTCTGGCTGGCCACCGCCACCGGTCACGTGTACTCGTTCGGGGTCATCAACTACGGCAGCCCCGGTCGTGCGCCCCTCAACCAGCCCATCGTGACCATGGTCCCCAGCCAGGACCGCCACGGGTACTGGCTGGTGGCCTCGGACGGTGGGATCTTCTCTTACGGCGACTCCCACTTCTACGGGTCGACCGGCTCTCTGGTGCTCAACCGTCCCATCGTCGGCATGCATCCCACCCGGGACCAGGCCGGGTACTGGCTGGTGGCCTCGGACGGTGGGGTCTTCTCCTTCGGTGATGCCCACTTCTACGGCTCGACCGGCGCCATCGTCCTCAACAGGCCCGTGGTGGGCATGGCCACCACCCCGGACGGCAAGGGCTACTGGCTGGTGGCCTCGGACGGCGGGGTCTTCTCCTTCGGGGATGCCGACTTCTACGGATCGACCGGGGCCCTGCACCTCGATCAGCCCATCGTGGCGATGGATCCCACCCCCGACGGCAAGGGCTACTGGCTGGTGGCCGCCGACGGCGGGGTCTTCGCCTTCGGAGACGCCGGCTTCTACGGATCGACCGGCGGCTCCACCGGCGAAGCGGTCGAGCGCCTGGTGACCACCCGGTCGGGCCACGGCTACTGGATCGTGCAGCAGAACGGATCGTCCACCGCCTTCGGCGACGCCGTGTCCCAACAGATGCCGGCGATGGCCCTGATGTTCTCCCCCGTCACCCCCGGTGACAAGGCGGTAGTGTTCGCCTTCCAGCAGCTGGGCAAGCCCTATATCTGGGGCGGCAACGGCCCGGTGGGCTACGACTGCTCCGGGCTGGCCCTGGCCTCGTGGGTCCACGGGGCCGGCATCGGGTTCGCCCGGGTGGCCAACGACCAGTACGAGACGGCGGGCGTGCCGGTGGCCATGAGCAGTCTCCGGGCCGGAGACCTGGTGTTCTGGGGCACCGAGGCCAACAACTGGGCCAGCGTCTACCACACCGGCATCTACGTGGGCGGGAACCGGATCGTGGAAGCAACCGGCAACCACGTGCAGCTCAACGTGCTCGACCAGTGGGGTAGCAACCAGCTGATGCCCAACGGCCGGCGCCCCTGACCCGGGCCGGATGAGCTCAGGCCGGTGAGGGGGACCGGGTCCCCGGGGGCCGGCCCTGGGTGGTCGACCGGACTCCGATCCGGGCCGCCGGTCGGCGGAGGTACCCGATGAGGTCCACCTCGGCCATGGGCCGGGCAAAGTGAAAGCCCTGCAGCAGATCGATGCCGAGGTCGGCCAACCACTCGGCCGAGGCGGCCGTCTCCACTCCCTCGGCCACCACCACCAACCCCATGCGGTGGCCCAGCTCGGCCACGGTGCGCACGATGGCGGCATCGGCCGGTGACGTGGCGGCCCGCAGCACGAAGCACTGGTCGACCTTGAGCTCGTCCAGGGGAAGGGTCGGGAGGGCGGCCAACGAGGTGAACCCGGTACCGAAATCGTCGATGGAGATGCGGATGCCGGCCTGGTGGAGGGGGGTCAGCGTGGCCACGGCGGCACCGGTCTCGGCCACCGCGGTCTCGGTCACCTCGACGGTCAGACAGGTGGCCGGCAGCCGGCGTCGGTCCAGCTGGTCGAGGATCCAGTCGGCCAGGTCCGGCACCGACAGGCTCTTGGCCGAGAGGTTCACCGACACCACCACTTCCAGCCCCTGCTGGCGCCACCGGAGCTGGGCATCGAGGGCCTCGGCCACCACCCACCGGGTGAGCCGGTCGATCAGGCCGGTCCGCTCGGCCATGGGGATGAACCTCCCGGGGGGGACCCGTCCATGCTCGAGGCTGTCCCACCGGAGGAGGGCCTCCACCGCTCCCACCCCGGCCGAGCCCGGTGCCACCTGGGGCTGGTAGGCCAGGGTCAGTTGGCCCCGCTCGGGGGCCGTGCGCAGGTCGCCCAGGAGGGCCAGGTCCTCGACGGTCATGGCCCCGTGGTCGGCGTGCCACCAGGTGAACGGCTGCCCGGTGGCGGCGGCCCGACGGGCGCTGAGCGAGGCCGTCCGGACCAGCTCATCCATGCCGGTCCCGTCCCAGGGCGCCGCCGACAGCCCCACGCGGGCCCGCAGGGACACCTCGATGTGGTCCACCAGGTAGCGACCGGCACCTATGCCCCCGACCAGGGTCCCGGCCAGCGACTCCCCGGCTCCGACCACCGGGGCGGGCAACCGGTCGCCATCCCCGGGATCGGTGGTGTCGGGTGGCGTTGCGCTCCCGGGCCGGTCGAGACCCCAGGTCACCACCAGTTCGTCGCCCTCCACCCGTCCGATCACCGCGCCGGCCGGAAGGACCTGACCCAGGTCCTCGACGGCCCGCCGGAGCAGCTCCGTCCCCACCTGGTAGCCCAGGGCCTCGCGGGCCTCGCCGATCCCCTCCAGGATGACCACCGCCACCACATAGGTGGTGTGGTCACGCTCCGCCAACCGCTGGGCCAGGCCGAAGCCGTTGGGCAGCCCGGTGTCGGGGTCCACGGTGTCGTGGCGACGGGCCGCCCGGGCCAGGATGAGCACGGCCAGGGGCGCCGCCGACAAGGCCAGGCCGGCCCACAGGGCCAGCGAGAAGGCCCGGACCACTCCTTCGGAGGGAGCCAGGGCCGCCCACAGGGACAGGCCCACCACCCCCAACTGGGCCCACAGATCACGGCGTCCGAGGAAGAGGGCGGTGAACACGGTCCCAGGGATGAAGAACAGGGCCATGACCACCGACTGGGCCGACCCGTGGCCCCACCACACCAGGAGAGCCACCACCAGGACCCAGTACCCGGCCAGCATCCGGCTGCCGGAGACGTCGATCTCCTTCCGTACCAGCGTCACCACCCACAGCGCCCCGGTCACCCCGGTAGCCAGGGCCAGCCGCACCTGGTCGGTGCCGGACCCCGAGGAGGTCAGGGCCATGAACGACCACGACACCACGGCCAGGGCGAACAGCACCCGGAGCACCGACAACGGGCTCAGCAGTTCGATGGGGGCCTCCAGGGCGAACCACGACCTGGTCTTGGGAAAGAGGCGGTTGCCCAGTCGGGCCTCGGGGGTCAGGCGGGCGCTGGTGACCGAGGGCGACCGGTCACCGTTCCGTGACGTCCAGCCGCGCCAGTTCCCCACCGGACCCGGACGCAGCGGCATCCCCTCCTATCGGCACGACCGATCCCCCACTGAAACCGGGGCCGGTAGGTTGATCCCATGAGGATGACCCCGTGACGTCCACCTCCCTGCGCGTGGGGATCCTGGGAGCAGCCCGTATCGCTCCGGCCGCCCTCATCCGACCGGCCAGGTCCAATCCGGAGGTCACCGTGGAGCTGGTGGCGGCCCGTGACCCCGAGCGGGGCCGGGCCTATGCCGACCGCCACCGGATCCCGCGGGTGGCCGACTGTTACGAAGCGGTGGTGACCGATCCGGCCATCGATGCCGTCTACATCCCCCTCCCCAACAGCCTGCATGCCGAGTGGACCCTGGCCGCCCTGGCCGCCGGCAAGCACGTCCTGTGCGAGAAGCCCTTCACCTCCAATGCCGACGAGGCGGCCACGGTGGCCCGGGCGGCCGAGCGGGCCGCGGCGGACTCGGGAGTGGTGGTGATGGAAGCGTTCCACTACCGGTACCACCCCTTGGCCTGCCGCATGGTCGAGATCGTGGCCTCGGGGGAGCTGGGCCGGCTCCGCCATGTCGAGACCTGGCTGTGCGCCCCCATCGCCAACAAGGGCGACATCCGCTACCAGTACGGCCTGGCCGGTGGGGCCATGATGGACATGGGTTCGTACGTGGTGCACATGGCCCGGATGCTCGGCGGTGAGGAGCCGTCGGTGGTGTCGGCCACCGCCAAGCTCCAGAGCCCCGGTGTCGACCGGGCCATGACCGCGGACCTGCGCTACCCGAGCGGCCACACCGCCACGGTGCACTGTTCCATGTGGTCCTGGTCCTTCCTCCACGTGGCGGCCCGGGTCACCGGCGACGAGGGCCAGCTGCGGGTGGTGAACCCGGTGGCTCCCCAGCACGGCAGTTGGCTCACCGTCCGGTCCGGTGGCACCCGCCGCACCGAGATCCCGGCCCGTCGACCCACCTACGACTACCAGCTGGAGGCGTTCTGTGATGCCGCCCTCCGGGGCACGCCGGTCCTCACCTCGGCCCAGGACGCCGTGGCCAACATGTCGATCATCGATGCCGTGTACCGTGCAGCCAACCTGCGCCCCCGAGGTACGTGAACCACCCGGGGACGTGAACCCACCCAAGGAGTCACCACCATGAGCACCTTCCCGTACGAAGGCCGGTTCGCCGTGCACCGCCAGCTCCCCGAGGAGCGCACCCCGCGGGCCGAGATCCTCGAAGAGCTCAAGACCATGGCCACCGAGGAGGATGCGGCCTGGGAGTCGGGCAAGTGCTCGGGCACCATGTACTGCGGTGACCACGATCACTACCGCTTCATGACCGAGGCCTTCGGAATGTTCGGCCACGTGAACGTGCTCCAGCGGGACATGTGCCCCAGCGCCACCAAGTTCGAGGCGGAGATCATCTCCATGACCCTCGACCTGTTGCACGCCGAGGCCGTCACCGACGGGGAGCCGGCCGGACTGGTGGCCACCGGTGGCACCGGGAGCATCTGCCACGCCATGTTGGCCTACCGGGACCACGGGGCCAAGCACCGCGACATCACCCGTCCCAACGTGATCAAGCCGGAGACCGCCCACCCGGCCTTCGACAAGGCCTGTCACCTGTTCGGGATCGATCTCAAAGTGGCCCCGGTCGATCCGGTCAGCACCCAGGTGGACACGGAGTGGGTCGACCAGAACATCGACGCCGACACCGTGGCCATCATCGGGTCGGCGTGCAACTACGGCTACGGCACCATCGACCCCATCAGTGAGCTCTCCGACGTGGCGCTCCGCCACGGGGTGGGGCTCCACGTCGACAGCTGTCTAGGGGGTTTCATCCTGCCCTTCGGCCAGGAGCTGGGCTACGACATCCCGGTGTTCGACTACCGGCTCCCCGGGGTGACCTCGATGTCGGCGGACACCCACAAGTACGGGTA